>ERZ506887.1206-NODE-1206-length-14051-cov-4.162761_pt1 | contig 14051 bp, 15 predicted proteins | sample MGYA00512905_ERZ506887 | MGnify/ENA metagenome assembly ERZ506887 | reverse complement strand
AGCCCTGAACTTCCGGAAGGTTTCAAGAACTTCTGCGCCAAGGTTTCAATCGACACCAGCTCAATTCAGTATGAAAACGACACGCTCATGCGCGAAGTGCGCCACAGCGACGACTCCGGAATCGCTTGCTGCGTATCGTTCCAGGACATCGGCCGCCAGATCCAGTTCTTTGGCGCACGCTGCAACTTGGCAAAGGCACTCTTGCTGGCGCTCAACGGCGGACGCTGCGAGAAGACGGGCACACTGATGGTGGAAGGCATCCCCGCTTTGACGAGCGACACGCTCAACTTCGAAGAGGTGATTAAGAACTACAAGCTCGTCTTGACGCAGATTGCTCGCGTTTACAACGAGGCGATGAACATCATCCACTATATGCACGACAAATACTGCTATGAAAGATTACAGATGTCACTGCATGACGCTCATGTACGCCGTTATTTTGCAACAGGTCTTGCTGGTCTTTCCGTAGTAGCTGACTCCTTATCAGCAATCAAATATGCTAAGGTTACAGCCGTAAGAGATGAAGACGGTATTGTTGTAGATTACAATGTGGAAGGAGAATTCCCTAAATACGGTAACGATGATGACCGTGTAGATGAAATTGCTCAGATGGTACTTTCTACATTCATGGGATTCTTAAGACAGCAGTATACATACAGAGACAGTTTCCCAACATGCTCTGTATTAACAATTACTTCAAACGTTACTTATGGTAAAGCAACCGGTAACACACCAGACGGAAGAAAGAAAGGACAGCCATTTGCTCCAGGTGCTAACCCACTTCACGGACGTGATACTCATGGTGCTGTAGCTTCCTTATCTTCAGTTGCTAAACTTCCATTTACAGAAGCTCAGGATGGTATTTCAAATACCTTTACAATCATTCCTGGAGCTCTTGGTAAAGAAGATCAGGTATTCGCTGGTGATATCGATATTGACTTAAACAACTAATCTAAGGTGTTGATTTAAATGGACGATAAAAGAATTGACGACATTGTGGCAATGTTAGACGGCTCTATTGAAAAAGGTGTAGGACATCTAAATGTAGAAGTTAATGGAGATTCAACGGAAAAAAGTGTTGAAACTTTAGGTTGTATTGATTGTGCAAAGGGGAATCTGGCTTGCCAGGTTCCAACCTTGCACGAAGGTATTGACGAAGAATTAGAAAAATAAAATTAATTATTAAGGAGGAAATTATAATGGCTGAAAATCAGGCACAGGTAGATAACTTAGTATCATTATTAGACGGATACGCAACAAAGGGTGGACATCATTTAAATGTTAACGTATTAAACAGAGATACTTTATTAGATGCTCAGGCTCATCCAGAAAATTATCCACAGTTAACAATTCGTGTATCTGGATACGCTGTAAACTTTGTTAAGTTAACTCCAGAACAGCAGGCTGACGTTATTTCACGTACATTCCACGAAAGCATTTAATTGTATTCGTAATTTTACTATAGCTAAAAGGGCCTCAGAAATGAGGTCCTTTTTTCACCCAACACAAACATAAGTATGAAAGGAGAATCCGATGAAGGGATATGTTCATTCTACAGAAAGTTTTGGTACAGTTGATGGCCCAGGAGTACGTTTTGTAGTATTTGTTCAAGGCTGCCCTATGCGCTGCCTTTATTGTCATAATCCAGACACTTGGGAAATGAATACAGGTAATCAGATGGACACCGATGAAATTCTGGATGCTTACAAAAGAAATGAAATGTTCTATAAAAACGGTGGCGGTCTTACTGTTACAGGTGGAGAACCGTTGATGCAGATTGATTTTGTAACAGAGCTTTTTCAAAAGGCTAAAGCGAGAAATATTCATACCTGTTTGGACACTTCGGGTATTGCATATAATGAAAACAATGCAGATTTTATTGCCAAACTGGACAAGCTGATGGAAGTTACTGATTTAATTATGCTGGATATCAAACATATAGATCCTGAAAAACATAAAAAGCTCACTTCCCAGCCTAATGACCAAATTCTTAAGTTTGCAGAATATACTGCATCCAAAAATGTAAACCTCTGGATTCGCCATGTAGTTGTACCTGGCATTACAGATGAGGAAGAATACTTATTTAAGCTTGGTTACTTTATTGGTGGTCTTTCTAACTTGAAAGCATTAGATGTGCTGCCATATCATACTATGGGAAAACCAAAGTACGAAAAGCTTGGTAAGGAATACCCACTAAAGGATACCCCTGCAATGGATAAAGATAAAGCTATTGAATTAAAGAAGTTTATTATCAATGGAATTAAACAGCGCAGAAGTGAAAATTCCTAATAGATTTCTTGTATATTCCACTTGTATATTTTATCTATTTATATTAAAATAATATTAGCCTGTTAAAGGCTTAAATTGAACACACATTTTCACATATTTTAAGGAGGACAAAACTATGGCATTTGTTATTTCAGATTCATGCGTTTCTTGTGGTGCTTGCGCTGGTGCTTGCCCAGTAGGAGCTATCTCAGAAGGCGATGGAAAATTTGAAATTGATGCAGATACATGCATCAGCTGTGGCGCATGTGCAGGTACATGCCCAACAGGTGCTATCTCTGAAGGTTAATCTCCAGATAGCTAAAAGATGGTGAAACGAAAGTTCCACCATCTTTTTTATTGTTAACAATAGATAGGCTGCATAGCAGATTCTCCATTATTTACGCAGGGCTCTCCCCTACTATTTTCTTTTTCTTTGCAAAGAACTTTCTTTTTTCTTTCTTTTTATGTTCTTCTGCTGCCTTTTCTTTCCCCCCTTCTTTCTTTCCCTGCTGGACATTGCGGATAGACTCGTCCAGCTTTTTGAAACGTTCCTCTTCTCTTTCCTCCTGCTCTTTTGCAACACAGTTAATCTGCTTTAACACACGCTCACTTACATTATCGCCAATATTTTTGCTTAAGCTATCATTATTATTCTGTATGGCCTGTGCCACAATATTACCTAAAATCATCTGAAACTGCTGCATTTTTTCATCCATATTGGGAACTGTAGCCTGCTGCACCTGTTGCGTCTGCACAGGCTGTGCCGGCTGGTAAGGAACCGGAGCCTGATGATAGCTGTAGAAAGCGTTTTCTGCCTCTCTGTTTAACTCTTCCTGACGCTTTATAATATTGTCTACGTTTTCGTTTTCCAACTCGGGAAGAACCATTTTAATGGTTTTCAGTTGAAATCCCTGTTCTTTTAGTTTTTTGATATTTAGAAATACTTGTATATCTTTAGCTGTATAATATCTATGCCCCATTTCATTCCTCGCAATGTTCAGGCCTAATTCTTCTTCCCAGTATCTTAGTACATGTGCTTCCACTTCTACTTTCTTCGCTGTATCCGAAATCATATATCTCATTTCCTGCATACGCTATCCGCCTTTCTTTCTTTGCCCTTTCGAAGCCTCCGATGGTATTAAAATATATGTATATGTTTTATCTCCTAAAATATACCATATTATGTTTAAAAAGTAAGGGGAATCGTGTAGGTAGAAAATGTTGGAAATATAGAAGTTTTGTTGTAAATTGACCTCTGCCCTTATTTAGCTCCCGCCGCGTTGGCAGGAGCTGCAAAATACTTATAAGCCACTAATTCTTCTCCATATTAGCAAACTTTGTATACATGGGCAGCCATACCAGATTCACGGTTCCAATCGGACCATTTCTCTGTTTGGCTATAATAATCTCTGCAATATTTTTATTCTCGGAATCTTTATTATAATAATCATCTCGATAGATAAACATTACCACGTCGGCGTCCTGCTCGATAGCTCCTGACTCTCGAAGGTCAGACAACATTGGCCGGTGATCCGGACGCTGTTCCACGGCACGGCTTAGCTGGGACAATGCAATAACAGGCACATTCAGCTCTCTTGCCATTGCCTTCAGAGAACGAGAGATATCGGAAATTTCCTGCTGTCTGCTGTCGCTTCTGCCGCTTCCTGACATTAACTGCAAGTAGTCAATAATAACTATATCAAGCCCATGCTCTAACTTAAATTTACGGCATTTAGAACGCATTTCAGAGATAGAAATGGACGGGGTATCATCAATGATCAATTTGGATTTACCAATGACATTTGCACTTTCAATTAACTTTTCCCAGTCACTGTCCTTCAAATCACCAGTTCGCAACTGTTGTGCATCCACTCTGGATTCCAAGGAGAACAGACGGTTTACCAACTGCTCCTTTGACATTTCCAAACTGAAAATAGCCACACATTTATTATCTTTAAATGCCATATGTTCCGCAATATTTAACACGAAGGCTGTCTTTCCCATGGAAGGACGGGCCGCCACCAGAATAAAGTCCGAAGGCTGCATTCCTGCCGTCTTATAATCCAAATCCAGAAAACCTGTGGAAAGACCAGTTACATTTCCTTTTGTCTTTGCAGATGCTTCGATTTTTTCCAGTGCATTTATTACTACCTGCCGGATTGGTACATAATCACCAGAATTTCTAGACTGAACCAGCTCAAAAATTCTCTTTTCTGTGTCTTCTAATATGGTTTCCACCTTGTCTTTGCCCGAATAGCAGGCGTTGGCAATTTCTTCGTTGGTTCGTATTAATTTACGCAGCAATGCCTTTTCTGCCACAATCGTGGCATAATGCTTTACATTGGCTGAGGTTGGAACTACATTCAGCAAATCCTTTACAAATTCCAGACTGCTGATTTCCGGGGGTACATCTTTCTCTCTTAACCGGTTCTGTAATGTAATCAAGTCTACCGGCTTGCCTTCATTATATAATTCCACCATGGCATCAAATAAAACTCCATGCTGTCTTGCATAAAATTCATCTCCATGGAGCATTTCGGAAGCTACTACAATGGCTTCTTTGTCCATAAGCATGGCACCGATCACCGACTGCTCTGCTTCAATGCTGTGTGGCTGTACTCGCTTTATCACACTTTCTTCCATGCTGTTTCCTCCTGATCAGTTCTTAAGAAGAAATAGGAACGCTGCCGCGTTCCTATTTTATGCTTCGCCTACTTTTACTTTCAATTCTGCACTTACCTTCGGATGAAGCTTCACAGTTACATTGTGAGTTCCGAGAGTTTTAATTGGCTCCGGAAGATGGATTTTCTTCTTATCCAGCTCCAATCCAAGCTGTGATGATGCTGCAGCAGCAATTTCCTTCGAGGAAACAGAACCGAAGGTCTTTCCGCCTTCTCCTGCTTTAATGGTAAGTTTTACTTCTCCTGCTTCTACCTTTTCCTTTAATGCAAGTGCCTCTTCATACTGCTCTTTTGCTACCTTTTCATCATTTGCTTTCTTTAATTTTAAATCATTCATGTGCTTGGCATCTGCTTCTACACCAAGCTTTTTCGGAAGGATAAAGTTTCTTGCATATCCTTCGTTTACGTTTACAATATCACCTTTTTTCCCAAGACTTTTCACATCTTCTAACAAAATAACTTTCATTATATTTCTCCATCTCCAATCATTTCTGCCAATGTTCTGCGCAATAATTTTGCTGCATCTTTTAATTCACATTCTAATTGTGCACCTGCTACAGTCTGATGACCGCCGCCACCTAATTTTTCCATGATGATCTGTACGTTTACTTCATCGATGGAACGGGCGCTGACATATATCTTGTCATTAAATTCTGTTAAAACAAAAGAAGCTTTCACACCCACAATATTTAACAGTTCATTCGCCGCCTTGGCACCTACAATAGTAGGGCTGTCCAGTTCTGATTCCGGCAGCACGCTGATAGCATAAGCTCCCAGATAAACCTCTGCATTTCTTACAATTTCGGCTCTCGCCTTATATTCCGCCATATCATCCCGGAATAATTTTCTTACTCTTGTAACATCCGCTCCATTTCTTCTTAAAAATGCAGCTGCCTCAAAGGTTCTCACACCTGTTTTATTTACAAAACTGTCTGTATCAATAATGATTCCGGAATACAGGCAGTCTGCTTCCATACTTCTTATTTTTACATTATCATCAATATATTGCAGAATTTCTGCCACCATCTCGCATGCAGAAGACGCATAAGGCTCCACGTAAGAGAGTACCGCATTGTCAATAACCTCTGCGGTCTGCCTGTGATGATCTAATACTACAATGGTTTTACACATATGAAGAAGTTCAGGACATTCCGTGTAGCTTGGTCTGTTTACGTCCACCACCACAAGCAAAGTATTGTTATCAATTATTTCCTTCGCCTGACTACTGTTCACGAACATGTCTTCTTCATAATCCGGATTATCAATAAATCCATCAATCATCTTTCTTACGGAGGTAGTAATCTCATTGATTACCACATGGGTACGCTTGTTCATTGTTTTTGCAGCCCGGTAGATACCGATTGCTGCACCAAAGGAATCCACATCTCCAATTTTATGCCCCATTACCAGAACTTTGTCTTTGTTCTCGATTAATTCTCGAAGTGCCTGGGCCTTTACTCTTGCCTTTACTCTTGTATTCTTCTCTACCTGCTTGGACTTTCCGCCATAATATACAATTTTATCCTTTCGCTTGACAATAGCCTGATCACCACCACGGCCAAGAGCCAGATCAATGGCATTTCTGGCATATTCATAATTCTGAATGTAGGTATTTCCACCTGCGCCAAGTCCTATACTAAGAGTAATTGGTAACTCATTTCCGATATTTACCGTCTTTACATCATCCAACAGTTCAAAACGCTTTGCTTCCAGTTGCTCTAAACATACCTGCTTAAGCACCACAAAATATTTATCTTTTTCCATTTTTTTCACAATACCGTCGATACTGGAAATGTATTTGTTAATTTTTCGGTCGATCAATGCTACTAATAGGGAACTGCGGACTTCTTCTACCCCTTCAATTACTTCGTCATAATTGTCAATGTAAATCAGACCTGCAACTAACTGCTGTTCCTTGTTGGACTTGATGTAACGGTTTAATTCTGTTTCATCAAACAGATAAACTGCAATGAAATAACCTTCATATTCTTCTGTTTCCAGAATATTCACAGACTCTGCAATATGTTCCAGCATTATTCTGCGCATTTCCACGCGATAATCAGAACCATCCACTGTAATATGAACACAAGCCGATTCCTCAGACACAGGAAATTTATCCTTGGTAAGGGCTGGGAACAGATTTGTAATGGATTTTTTGTAATCCTTAGTTTTACCTACTATGCTTTTAAAAGCGGTGTTCATCCAGACAACTCTGCCGTTTTCGTCTAACAGAGTATAAGGAATCTCTAACTCCTGCAGTAATTTCTTTTGAATCTGTCCATAGCCGGTGGCAAAATTAATCAATTCATTGACAAGTATCTGCTTATTATAGTAGTAAAGTACTGCAACAATAGTTGTATATATGCACACAAAAATGCTCATCAAAATCCCTGCTTTTATGTCCAAGGCATACATTGCCACATTCATGGCCAAAAGCAACAGGATAAGGAACATTGGCCATTGCATATATAGCTTAAGCTGCCCTTTAAACTTTACATTTTTCTTCATGACAAACTCCTTTTGCATCACTTAATGCCTACGGTGGATATTATACCACAAATTGTATCTGTGGGGAAGTTTTTCTTTCGGAAATAGGAAACAGCCGGGAAACTTAAAGACCCGGCTGTTTTTTACTTACTGTTTCTTTAAAACTTTCTGAATCTCTGCAATATACAGATAATGATAATCTTTGTTTGGATAATAAGTGTTATCAAAAGATGCATCCTCCAAACATTCCGGTTTCATTTCCTGCACATACATTTTCCTGCAGACAAAAACAAGTTCTGCCTCTTCAAAGTATGGTGTACCATCTTCATAAGCTAATGTAAGACCTGCCTTGGCAATCTTATCTTCATCCCTTCCAGAAATCTTTCCGCAAAGATTTAATGCTTCTCTACACTGCTCTGGAAGAAAAGATACTGTGAACGTATCGTTGGCATCTACAAATTCTTTGGTGTATCTTTGTGGACGGATGTACATGGTAATGGCATTCTTATTCCAGATAAATCCTACATTTCCCCAGCTGGCGGTCATGGTATTAGCTTTTTCTTTAGTTCCGGCTGTAATAAGCATCCACTGCTTGCTGATTTTTGTAAATGGATTAAATTCCAATTCCGTTACATTAATTTCTTTAAAACTCATGTTTTCCACTCCTGACTTTGATTTTCTTACTCTATCATAATATTTTGGGTCTTTATCGTCAATGCATAAAATTTGATTATATTGTCTCGCTCTCAGAGAGTAATTGTTTTAAACGTTCAATCTCTTTCGCCTGTTCCATAATCTCCTTGTCTTTTGCCAAACTTTCTGAATTCATCTTATTAATGGTCTCCTGCTTCTCAGCAATAGTTTCTCGCTGCTCATTAATTGTTCCTTGCTGCTCATTAATTGTTCCTTGCTGCTCGGCAATAGTTTCCTGTTGCTCAGCAAGTCGCTTCTCTTGTTCTTTCAGCTGCTTCTCATTTTCCTGCAGTCCCAGCCTCCGGCTGGCTTCCATATCCCGGCGGTAACGTTCTCTGGCCTCCATCTGCATTTGCATTTCTTCATCTGCGGTAAGGTACTTTAATGTTACAATACTATCTTTGATAACTTTGTTATTTTCACCTAACATTTGAATTTCCTCCCATGTGGTAGCGCGAAAGAGCTGTGCCCAGTGATATAAATCTGGCAGCCTCTCTTTGTCCTTTAGGTTTCCTAACTGGTTTAATTGTAACATGTAAATACCTATCTTGTCACTATATATATGGCCGTTTTCCTTATTGCAGAAGGTATAATGAGCATATAGTTCCTCAGGAAAATCTGCTGGTGTAAAGTCCAAAATGCCGATATGTATGACCTTTTTTACATTATTATAATCCTCGCCGTGTTTCAGATGGTCAAACATGCGGCATAGATATGTAAGGGAGCGTTCCGGCCAGTTTCCAAGATTAGCTACCTGCATTTCAAGATTGATAAACTGATTATTATTTAAAACCAGTTTAATATCCAGAACTAATGTTTTTGCATCGATTTTTTGTCCGTATTTGATGGGATTGGTAATAACAATAGAATGTATTTCCTGAGACTCTAAGGAAAGCAAGGCACAGATCAGCCCCCTGAGGGCAGCCTCATTTTCCTGAAGAAAAGCTTTGAACATAAAATCATTCATGAGTGTGTAAGGCAGCCTTCCTGTCAGCTTCTCCTCCAGCCCGGAAATGGGCGAAATGTTTTCGCCAACAGATGTGTTTTGCATTTTTTCATCTTCCATAGGCATTATCCTTTCCGTGTTTTTTTATTGTTTCTTTTGGAAATTTTGGCGAACGCCAGATGGGTACCTGACCCATGAAAGCAGAATACTTTCATAAATATATAATATAACATTTTTATTATAAAAACAAGCCTCCTATAAAAATAAAACACCGGTATGATTTATAATGAAATTTTGTCATGTAAGAAATTATAAAGAAGTGGCAAAATTCATATCGCCACTTCTTTATAATAAAATACATGTGGTATTTACCTTACGATTTCAAACTCCTGTGCCCCCATAAAGCCCGGAGCTACCTCATATTTTTCAAAAACTATCACTGGATTGCCTGCTTCATTAATGTAAAAGCTGTCATCTTCCGTTACTGTGGTAAATCCACCAGAATCTTCATCAAAATACATATAATCTTCATTTTCTGCTGTCCGTTTTTGCATTTCTGACAAAATCTGACTGTTAGCTATTTCCACGTAATCTTCTCCCAGTAAGTCTTTCAGGGTAAGCTGCTGTCCGTTTTTCATGTCTAAATTATAGTAATAATTTACTGCATAGGCACTAACCCAGCTTTCATTTCCTGTTACTACAAAGGACAGGTAATTTTCATCCTGATGTTTTATTTCATAATCTACGTTAACTTGGATATTTTTTTCTGCAAATTCTTCCTCTGTACCGCCTGTTTCCAAAAATGCCTGTTTATATTCTTCAATTCTTGTTTCTGCTCCTTTGACATATTCTGCAATAGCCTTGTCAATTTCTGCATTTACGTCCTCCACCATTTTTCCCACTGCTTCGCTGTTTTCTGTGCCTTCTTCTTTCTGTGAATCAGTCACTTCCACTTTTGGTACTATTACATCCACTTCCTTGTCTGCATCTTTTTCCTGATAAGAACGGATTGTCAGCACCTTTGCCACAGTTCCTAAGACCGGAACTTCCTCCATAGCACTGGCAAAGGAATAGCTGGTATTTAATCCTGTCATAAAAATAATCACTGCCGCTGCCGGAATGGCTGCAAGATAATACTTTTTCATATGAATTACCTCCTTTTTCTTTCTACCCTGCACATTGTTTATGATAACTTTACTTAATTCCTCTGGTATTTCTATGGCTTCATATTGCCGCTTTACTTTTTCTAATGAATCTTTTAATTCCTGTTCTACTTGTGCAATCTCTTGATCCAGTTCTCTATCTTTCATAACCGCCCTCCTTTAACATGGTTTTTAATTTGCTCAGACCGTTATATAATCTGGTTTTGACAGTGCTTAAATTGGTGTCTGTAATTGCTGCAATCTCTTTTAATGATAATTCTTCGTAATACCGAAGCTGTAAAACAATCCGTATATTCTCTGGCAACTTTTCCATACACTGAGCCACTGTGTCCTCTTTTTCATAAGCACGTTCCACATAAATCTGTTCTGGCAATTGTCCCTGCTCCATTGGATATTCCCTTTTTTCCCGTCGTACAGCATCTAAACACTCGTTAATCAGGATACGGTATACCCATGTCTTAATGGCATTTTTATTTTTCAAGGTGTGCTGTTTTTCAAAAGCTTTGCAGGTCATATTCTGAACAATGTCCAATGCTTTGTCCTTATCTTTTACATAGCAATAAGCTACACGGTAAAATTTTTGTTGATTTTCTAGTAAGTATTCTGTTAACTGTTTCTTTGCCAATGATTCTCACCCTCTTTTTCTTCTTTATATATTAGACGGATTTGACTGTTCAAAAGTTTGGAAAAATAAAAATTTTTTATTTCCAATACCAAAAAGAATCCTTTCAGCTTCTACACTAAAAGGATTCTCCAACTATCTCCAGTGCCTGGGTCATTATTTCCGGCATCACATAAGTAGATGCATACTCGGCAAACACCTCTCCATGATTCTTTCCTTCTGCCGTCAGATAAGTTACATCACAGCCTGCTTCTTTCAGATTATTCTCAAATTTCTGTGCATCAAAACGTAAAATATCCTGATCTCCCACTACCATAACAGCTCTTGGAAAATGTTTCAATTGTTCTTTGGATGCTTTTATGGGACTGGCAAGTTCGCTGTCTGTATCGCCTCCATTGTACTGACTTCCCCATTCCACCAGTGAACCAAAAAATTCTGTGTCAAATTCACTGACACAAACGATTTCTTCATTTTTCATGGTAGTGTCCAGCCATGGGGACATCAGAATCAGACCACTTGGCATGCCGTATTCTTCTCCATAATCCAGCATGGAGGAAACCGCCAGATTGGCTCCAGCAGAGCAGCCTACCATTATAACTTTATCGTATTTTTTCATTGTTTGTTTATATATTTCTTCCATATATGCCAGCGTTTCTTTGTAGGTTGTGTTGATGGGATAGTCTGGCACCAGATAGTCATACCCTAATGCTTCTCCTAGTGCTTTGCCAAACTGTTCATGATATTCATTCTTCCCAATCACAAAACCTCCGGAGTGTAAGAATATAACACAACCAGAGGATTCCTGTTCTCCTGATTGATTCCACAGGACTGCAGGGCGTTTTTTCTCTGCCTGAGATTCCTGACTTTCTTTATTGGCTTGATATACTCCAAAACTTGACGCCAAAATGAGGACTATAACTGCCAGGATTATTTTTGCCATATTTTTATGCGATAACATCTCCGTATGCTCCTTTTACAACTTTGATCAAGTCTTCCGGACTAAGTTCTAACTGGCTTCCCAGTTTACCGCCACTGACTATGATTTTTTCGTGTTTCTTTGCACTTTCCTGTATAATGGTCTTAAACTGCTTTTTCATGCCGATGGGAGTACAGCCGCCGCGGATATATCCGGTCAATGCCTGAATGTCCTTTACCGGTACCAGCTCAATACTTTTTTCCCCCACCACTTTTGCCGCCTTTTTAAAGTCAATTTCTTTGTCCACAGGAATGGCAAACACATAATGTTCCCTGCTCTTTCCTACTGCCACCAGTGTCTTGAAGCTGATTTCATAGGGCTGGTCCATTTTATCAGCAATATGGACACCGTCAATAAATTCTTCACACTCATAAGTATTTACCTGATAAGGAATTTTATTTTTATCTAAAATACGCATAGCGTTGGTTTTAATTTCCTTTTCTTTTGCCATTGTTAAGGCTCCTTTCTATTTGCCTGTCAGGCTGATTGCAGATATTCACTGCTATTTGGCGAAAGCAGGCTTGGTTCCCATATGTTCCGGGTAGTAAATGCGGTTTTCGTAAATCATGGTAATTACTCCCTGATGGGATTCCAATTCCGTTACTGCACAGTTTCTATGTACTCCATTCCCCCAAAAATCCTTCTTTTCTTTATTGCCGATACTGCTGAGCAGACCTTTCAAGGCCGCTCCGTGAGTAGCGATCAAAACCGTTTTCTCCTCCAGCTCTGGATTATTGGTAATCTCTCTTAAAAATTCTGTAGTGCGGCTGCACAAATCCTCGATACTTTCCGTACCATTCTTTGCCACATATTTTTCCGGTGCCTGAAAGAAATACTCAAATTCCGGGTCTGGAATCTCATAATTTTCTTTGGAACAGCCCAGTCCCTCATATTTTCCAAAGCTTACTTCCTGTATTCTTTCATCGGCAATGATCGGAATATTTCTCTTACCCACAATGATTTCTGCTGTCTTGTATGCACGTTTCAGAGGACTGGTATAAGCAATATCAAAAGGGATATCTGCCACAGCTTCTGCCGTAATCTCCGCCAGACGGATTCCCATTTCATTTAATTCCGTGTCAGAACGCCCCTGCAATCTTCGCAGAGTGTTCCACTCGGTTTCTCCATGTCTTATAATATATATCTTCATAATCCTATCCTTTCTTTCACTTAAACTGCCCTACTGCATGGCATATATAATAAGGCTGCCGTATTCACAGCAGCCCCATTTAATATTTCTTATTCTTCTGTTGTTTCTTCTGCTTCATCGTCAGCAGTTTCCGTTGGAGCTTCCGCAGTTACTTCCTCAGCTGCTTCTTCGGTTTCCGGTGTCTTTAAGGTAATATTGTCCTTAAATCGAAGGGAAGCCCATGCGCTTTCATTTAACACAAATGCATCTTCTTCTGCTTCCCAGCCTTCATAAATTGCATCAAAGGCTTCCGTCTTACGTTCACTTACAATTTCATCTTTTTTGCTTTCTGTTGCTTCTTTGTCAAATTCACTGTCTAAACGTACTACATAGTATGCTGTTTCTGTTTCAATTACAGAAGATATTTCTCCTGCCTTTAATTGGTTTGCCGCTTCATATACCGCAGAATCCAGCGTATCAGATTCCTCATCAAAATTTTCTTCCTCTACGGTATAATCTGTATTTTCTACAGCACTTTCCATGCCTTCTGCACCGGCACTTGCCACAGATTCAGCCTTTGCTTTGATATCTGCCTTTTCATCCTCTGTTAATTCCACCGTATTTCCATCATCATCCGTGGTACCAGACAGAGAGAATTCAACGTAAGACATTTTCTTCTGTGCTGCTTCTTCATCGCTTACATTGGTATCCACATCTGCCACCATCGCATCTGATGTCTTATTATATAAATAATAGGTCTTAAATAATGCGGTTGCACTTTCCTCTGAAATATGCAATGCTTTTAACGCTTTCTCGTCGTTAGCTTCCACTAACTTCTTAGCCGCCTCTTTAATCTTTGCTTCTTCTTCCTCAGAAACAGAAACATTATAATCTGATGCATGAGCTGCTACGATCTGCATCTTTTTAAATTGTTCTAAGATGCTCTCCTTGGTTTCATCTTCCATGGTCTTTCCATCGTATTCCTGAGTCCAGTCCACGGTTGTTCCAAGATACATACTATAAAACTGCTCATACTGTGCCTGCTGGTAAATGGTATATAGACCTGCTTCTCCAACAGTAACCTCT
>ERZ506887.1201-NODE-1201-length-14078-cov-4.033088_pt1 | contig 14078 bp, 12 predicted proteins | sample MGYA00512905_ERZ506887 | MGnify/ENA metagenome assembly ERZ506887 | reverse complement strand
GAGGCCGCGAGCGGCACGCCTATCGAATGTCCGCCGCCGAGGACGAGGGACACAGTCGGCGTTTTCATTCCGGCTATAAGCTCCGCTATCGCAAGTCCCGCCTCGATATCGCCGCCGACGGTGTTGAGAATTATCAGCAGGCCGTCAATATCGCGGCTCTCCTCAATGGCGACGAGCTGAGGGATGACGTGCTCGTATTTTGTGGTCTTGTTCTGCGCCGGCAGGACATAGTGACCCTCTATCTGACCTATGACGGTCAGGCAGTGAATATAATGCCCGCGCTTATCGACGGTTATGGAGCCTGTTTCGACTATCTGACGAAGCTCTCTGTCCGTGCTGTCGGACGAATCGCCGTCATCCTCGCCGACACTCGGAGTCGGCGCGACGGGCTCCAATATGCTGTCTTTTTGTTCCGCTTGCTTTTTTCTGTTCATCGAATTCACTCCCGACAAACAGTATGCCCGATTAACTGCCCGTCATTCAGACAAAGCACGCGCACTGCGGCAGATTACATTTAATTATACCACGCAGAAGCCCTTCGGGCAACAGAAAAATCGGTATATATCAAATTCACCTATAAAATGTAATACATACGGGCGTATATTTGGCGCGGCGCACCTTGACAAAATCCGCGGATTGCAATAAAATTTAAAGGTAATTTTTATATACGGAGGGATACAGTTGGGCAGCACTATTGCACAAAAGCTTATAAAAAGCCACTTGTTGAGCGGTGATATGACCGTAGGCAGCGAGATAGGTCTCAGAATCGATCAGACTCTCACTCAGGACGCCACGGGCACCATGGCATACCTTGAATTCGAGGCCATGGGAGTCGAGCGCGTAAAGACCGAGCTTTCGGTCGCATACATTGACCACAACACCCTGCAGACCGGCTTTGAAAACGCGGACGACCACAGATTCATAAGGAGCGCCGCAAAAAAGAGAGGACTGCTTTTTTCACGCCCCGGCAACGGCATCTGCCATCAGGTGCATCTGGAGCGTTTCGGCAAGCCCGGCAAGACCCTCATCGGTTCTGACAGCCATACTCCCACCGGCGGCGGCATCGGTATGCTGGCCTTCGGCGCGGGCGGACTGGACGTGGCGGTGGCCATGGGCGGCGGCGCGTATTATATCACCATGCCCAAAATGTACAAGGTGAACCTGACGGGCAGGCTCAGACCCTACGTCACCGCCAAGGATGTATCGCTGGAGCTGCTGCGCATCCTCTCCGTCAAGGGCGGCGTGGGCGCGATCATCGAGTGGGGCGGCGAGGGCATTGCCACCCTGTCCGTCCCGGAGCGGGGCACCATCACCAACATGGGTACGGAGCTGGGCGCGACCACCTCCATTTTCCCCTCCGACGAGGTCACGAGAAAGTTTCTGGCCGCGCAGGGCAGGGAAGAGGACTACGTTCCCCTGTCCAGCGACCCGGACGCGGAGTACGATAAGATCATCGACATTGATCTTGGCACTCTCAAGCCCATGATCGCCTGTCCCCACAGCCCGGACAACGTGGTGGCCGTGGAGACGCTGAAAGACGTGAAGGTCGATCAGGTATGCATCGGCTCCTGCACCAATTCCTCCCTGTACGACATGCTCAAGGTCGCCGCCATGCTGAAGGGCAAGACCATTCACCCCTCTGTCAGCCTGTCCGTGTCCCCCGGCTCCCGGCAGGTGCTGACCATGCTCAGCGACTGCGGCGCCCTGTCGGACATCCTCGCCAGCGGCGCGCGGGTGCTGGAATGCGCCTGCGGCCCCTGCATCGGCATGGGCTTCTCGCCAAACTCCGGCGGCGTTTCCCTGAGAACCTTCAACCGGAACTTCCTGGGTCGTTCCGGAACACGGGACGGGCAGGTGTATCTGGTTTCCCCCGAAACCGCCGTGGCCTCTGCCCTGACGGGGTACATCACCGACCCGACCACCATTGACCAGCCCCTGCACGTGACCATGCCGGAGAAATTCCTTGTGAACGACTCCGCCGTGCTGCCGCCTCTCCCCGCGGACAAGGCGGCGGACGCCGAAGTGCTTCGCGGCCCCAACATCAAGGAATTCCCCAAGAGCAAGCCCTTTGCCGACAGCCTTACGGCGAAGCTGGTGCTGAAAGTGGGCGACAACATCACCACCGACCACATCATGCCCGCCGGCGCAAAGATTCTGCCCTACCGGTCGAACATCCCCTACCTGAGCAAATTCTGCTTCGAGGTCTGCGACCCCACCTTCGCCGAGAGAGCCAAAGCGGCGGGAGACGGCATCGTCGTGGGCGGCAGCAACTACGGGCAGGGTTCCTCCCGGGAGCACGCGGCGCTGGTGCCCATGTACTTGGGCATCCGGTGCGTCATCGCCAAGTCCTTTGCCAGAATCCACGTGGCGAACCTGATCAACGCGGGCATTCTGCCGGTGACCTTTGAAAACCCCGAGGACTACGACAAGCTGAATCAGGACGCTGTTCTGACCATTTCGGATATTGCCAGCGGCATGGAGCAGGGGAGACTCGCGGTCACTGCTGATGATGGCTTCAAGTTTTATGTAAACTGCGCCCTGACGGAGCGTCAAAGGGCGATTCTGATGGCAGGCGGACTGCTGAACTACACAAAGGAGGGCGGACAATAATGAAGGAAATTACACTTGCCTGTGAGGCGTTTCAGAAGCTGCTGGAGGAGCAGCTGGAGAGAATCCGGAACATGAACGGGGAAAAGACGGATTTTTCCACCAAGAAGCAGGTTACCATCGGCGTCATTGACGGCGACGGCATCGGCCCCATCATCACGGCGCAGGCCACCCGGGTGCTGGAAAAGCTGCTGGCGGAAGAAATTGCAGCCGGTTCCATTGTTATCAAGCAGATCGAGGGGCTGACCATTGAGAACCGCATGGCCTGCGGCAAGGCCATTCCCGACGACGTTCTGGCGGAGATCAAGACCTGCGACGTGCTGCTGAAAGGCCCCACCACCACCCCCATGGGCGGCAAAATGGAGAGCGCCAACGTGGCCATGCGCCGGGAGCTGGATCTGTACGCCAACTGCCGTCCCGTGTGTATCCCCGAAAAGAACATCGACTGGATGTTCTTCCGGGAGAATACCGAGGGCGAGTACGTTCTGGGCAGCCGGGGCGTGGAGCTGCCCGGCATGGCGGTGGACTTCAAGGTGACTACCGATCTGGGCACCCGCCGCATTGCCAGAGCCGCCTTTGACTACGCCAAAAACAACGGCAAGACCCACGTGGCGGTGGTCACCAAGGCCAACATCATGAAGAAGACCGACGGAAAATTCACTGCCATCTGCCATGAGGTCGCTGCCGACTATCCCGGCATCACCGTGGACGATTACTACATCGACATCATGACGGCGAATCTGCTGAAGGAGCCGCTGCGGGAGCAGTTTCAGGTGGTGCTGCTGCCCAACCTCTACGGCGATATCATCACCGACGAGGCTGCCCAGATTCAGGGCGGCGTGGGTACGGCGGGCAGCGCCAACGTGGGCGACCGCTATGCCATGTTCGAGGCGATCCACGGCTCCGCCCCCCGGATGATCGAGCGGGGCATGGGGGATTACGCCAACCCGGCCAGCATCATCAAGGCTGCCGCCATGCTGCTCCGCCACATCTGCCGGGTTGACGCCGCCGCGCGTCTGGAAAAGGCCATGGCGGAGTGCAAAGTTGAGGTCAAGAGCGACGGTACTGCGGCCACTGCCGCACAGTACGCCGACGCTGTGATGGCGCTGCTGTAAAATTGGATATGGTGAAACAATCAAGGCTTCCCCCGGAGGGGAAGCCTTGATTCGTATAAAGGAAGACAAAATAAAAACGCCGCTGAAAAATCAGCGGCGGATTTATATGCCAGGATAATCAGACGGCGCGCTCAACCTTGTTGGAGCGGAGGCATCTGGTACAAGCGTACACATGGCAGGGGGTCCCGTTAACGACAGCCTTGACGCGCTTCACGTTGGGCTTCCATGCACGGTTGGAACGTCTGTGGGAGTGAGAGACCTTGATACCGAAGGTTACGCCCTTACCACAAAAATCACACTTAGCCATTTTCTAGCACCTCCCATCCGATAATGACTCGATAAATACGCCAATTCACAGGCGCTTAGATATGATATCAGATTTCGCGGTAAAATGCAAGTGTTTTTTTCAAAATAATTTGTTTTTTTGAAATGTATTGATATTCCAGCTCCTTACAGGTATAATAGTCATAAAGACCTTGCTTTCGGGGTGAAAACCATGACGGATACATACAGTGTGCCGCTGAAAACGCTGGTAAAGGAATTTAATCTGGAAGTCACCTACGCGTCCACGGATTTTGACGCCATCCGCATCACCGTTGAGGACGTGGCAAGACCCGGCCTTCAGCTGGCGGGCTACTTTGACCATTATGAGCCTATGCGTCTGCAGGTCATGGGCAATGTGGAAATGAGCTATGTGGACAAATTGCAGCCCAAGGAGCGGGGCGCGATCTTCGACCGGCTGTTTTCCTACAAATTCCCGGCGCTGCTCATCGCCCGGGACATCCCGCCCCACGCCGAGTGCCTCCAGATGGCGCAGAAGCACAATGTTACCGTCCTGCGCACCAAGGAAGCCACCAGCACCATCGTTTCCACCATCATCACCTACCTGAAAGCCGCGCTGGCGCCCCGGATTACCCGCCACGGCGTGCTGGTGGAGGTCTACGGCGAGGGCATTCTCCTGATCGGCGACAGCGGCATCGGCAAAAGTGAGGCCGCCGTGGAGCTGCTCAAGCGCGGCCACCGGCTGATCGCCGACGACGCCGTGGAAATCCGCAAGGTCTCCACAAATTCGCTGGTGGGCACCGCTCCCAAGCTGATCCGCAATTACATCGAGCTGCGGGGCATCGGCATCATCAACGTGGCGAAGCTGTTCGGCATGGGCGCCGTCCGCACGGAAAACGAGATCAACCTGATCGTGAACATCGTTCCATGGAACACCCAGGAGGTCTACGACCGGCTGGGTCTGGAGGAGCAGTACATGGAGCTGCTGGGGGTCAAGGTTCCCATGAACACCATCCCCATCACCCCGGGGCGGAACCTTGCCATGATTCTGGAGGTGGCGGCCATGAACAACCGTCAGAAAAAGCTCGGCTACAACGCCGCGCTGGAATTTACGGAGCAGGTCAACCAACATTTCGACGAAAATATGGGAAAGAACGGATGAAAGAGTTTACCATCGGCCAGAACGACGCAGGTCAGCGCTTAGATCGTTTTCTTGCGAAGGCAGTCCCGCTGCTTCCGGCGTCTCTGGCGCAGAAATATATCCGCATCAAGCGCATCAAGTGCAACGGCAAGCGCATCGACCGGGATACCCGGCTGCAAGAGGGCGACGTCTTACAGCTGTATATCAACGACGAGTTTTTTGACAAGCCCCGGGAGGACAACGCCTATCTCACCGTGGCGAATCCCAAGCTGAGCATCGTCTACGAGGACGAAAACATTCTGCTTGTGGACAAGCGCCCCGGCCTTGCGGTGCATCCCCACGACGGCGCGGAGTACGGCCGAACCCTGATCGACCACATTCAATCTTACCTGTACCAGAAGCGGGAGTGGCGTCCCCGGGAGGAAAACGCCTTTACCCCGGCGCTGTGCAACCGCATTGACCGGAACACCGGGGGCATTGTAATTGCCGCCAAGACGGCGGAAGCCCTGCGGGTGATGAACCAGAAGATCAAGGATCGGGAGATCGACAAGCGGTACCTTGCCATTGTGGAAGGGACGCCCAAACCCAAAGAGGGGAGCCTGAAAGGGTATCTCTTCAAGGACGCCCAGAAAAACCGGGTGTACGTCACGGACACGCCCCAGCCCGGCAGCAAGACCTGCCAGACCAATTACAAAACCCTCGCAAGCGCGGCGGGGCTTTCCCTGGTGGAGTGCGAGCTGATCACTGGTCGGACGCACCAGATCCGCGCCCAGTTCGCCCACGCGGGACACCCCCTGCTGGGAGACGGCAAGTACGGCAAGCTGGACAAGCGCTTCGACCGGAGCTATCAGGCGCTGTATTCCTACAAACTGACCTTCACCTTCACCACGGATGCAGGGTCACTTGCATACCTGAACGGCAAGTCCTTTCAGGTGGAAAAGGTGGATTTTGCGGAGCAGTATTTCCCCAACGTGAAAATATAAAAAATGGCATCCCGGACGGGATGCCATTTTGGCGTATTTCAAGGGTCTTGCGGAGGAAAGGTATAAGGGGAAAAACGGTTAATTAAAGCGGGGCAAATCAAACCGACAAACAGGATGTTGTCAAGCAATTATTTGCCCTTTTCCAAAGAGGTAATGATTGCAGACCCCATTACAACAATTGCAAGAATTGAACCAAGCTGAGGCCAATTCATTATTTCGGCTCCAAATACAGTGCCAAGGTATCCTAAGATAATAGCAATAATGGAAGAAATAGCTGCTTTTCTCATATATTCGTACTCCTTAGTGACATTGCCCGCCCGGGATGCCATTTTCCGTATGAAGTTATTGCCAGCCCGCGTCTTCGGACTCGGATTTGCGTTGGCGGGAGAGAAGCGCCTGAACGGCGTCCTTCACGTCCGCGCCTTCGTAAAGCACCTTGTAGGCGGCGTCGGTGATGGGCATGTCGATGCCCTTTGCCTTGCCCAGCTCATAGGCGGATTTGGCGGCGTAATAACCCTCCACCACCGCGCCGACCTCCTTCATGGCGGCCTGGGGGTCTTTGCCCTGACCGATGAGAATGCCTGCCCGACGGTTGCGGGAGTGCATGGAGGTGCAGGTGACGATCAGGTCGCCCACACCGGCAAGCCCGGCGAAGGTTTCCTTTTTCGCACCCAGCGCCACGCCCAGACGGGCGGTTTCCGTCAGACCCCGGGTCATCAGCATGGCCTTGGCGTTGTCCCCGAAGCCCAGACCGTCGGTGATACCGGCGCACAGGGCAATGACGTTTTTCAGCGCCGCGCCCAGCTCCGCGCCCACGGGGTCGGGGCTGGTGTACACCCGAAGGGTGTCCGCCATGAAGGCGTCCTGCACGAATTCCGCCAGCGCCTGGTCGGTGCTGGCAGCCAGCAGACCGGTAGGAAGGTTGATGCAGACCTCCTCAGCATGGCTGGGACCGGTGAGGGCGACGACATTTTTGCCGGTCTCCTGCGCGACCACCTGACTCATGCGCAGATGGGTGCCCTGCTCCAAGCCCTTGGTGACGGAGACCACCACGGCGTCACCGTCGATGTAAGGCGCCACGCCCCGGCTGACGGCGCGCAGGGGGAAGGAGGGCGTTGCCATGACCACCAGCTTGCAGCCCCTGACGCAATCGTAATCGCCGCTGATTTTTAAGGCTTCCGGCAATACCGCCGCGGGAAGGCGGGGATTGTGATGGGTTTCCAGCATTTCCGGAATCTTGTCCTTTTCATACGTCCACATGGTCACGTCGTGACCGTTTTTGCACAGACGGACGGCCAGAGCGGTACCCCAGGCGCCGCTGCCAACTACTGCTGCTTTCATGATTTGCTTCCTTTCCCAAAGAGATTGGTTTTCCGTTCCTCGCCGTGAATCAGGCGGAGGATATTTGCTCGGTGCATGAACACGCACAGCGCGCCCATGAAAATGCCCCCGGCCATGACGTATACATGGTCATGCTGAAAGACGGCAAAGCCCACGGCAAAGGTAATGGAGGCCAGCACGCTGCCAAGAGAGACGTACTTCGTAATCAGATAAGTCACGAAGAAAACGACGCCGATGAGCAGCCCAATGCGCCAGTCGATCGTCCACGCAATGAACCAGCCGCTTAAAATGCCCTTGCCGCCCCGGAAGCCCTGCAAGGCGGGAAAATCATGCCCCAGCATCACACAGACACCTGCAAGGGTCATCCCCTCCAGACGCAGACCGTAAGGCTCGAACATCAGTCCGCCCAGCAGACAGGCGAGGACGGCTTTGCCGACGTCGATGGCAATGACCATCGCGGAGCGCCCCGCGCCATAGCTGCGGATGAAGTTGGTCAGTCCCGCGTTGCCGCTGCCATGGCTGCGCACGTCGTCGTGGAGCATGGCGCTGACGCAGATGGCGCCGTTATGGTTGCCGAGAAAATAGGAGACAAGAGCGGTAATGAGAATTCTCTGGAGCATCACTCGTCCTCCTTGTCGCCCCGCTGCCGGATGGTGATACGGATGGGGGTGCCGTTCAGGCCGAAGACCTCCCGGATCTGGTTTTCCAGATAGCGCTGATAGGAGAAATGGAACAGCCGGGCGTCGTTGCAGAAAATGACGAAATGGGGCGGCTTGGTGCTGGCCTGGGTCATGTAGAAAATCTTCAGGCGGCGACCCTTATCCGTAGGCGGCTGCACCCGGGCAGTGGCGTCGGCCAGGACGCTGTTCAGCGCGCCGGTGGTGATGCGGCTGGTATTCTGGGCGTGAACGTCCTGAATGACCTGAAAGAGCCTGTCCACCCGCTGGCCGGTGAGAGCGGAGAGGAACAGCACCGGGGCGTAGAGCATGTAGCTTAAGCCCTGACGAACCTTTGTCTCCATGTCCCGCATGGTGTTGGTTTCCTTGTTCTCAACCGCGTCCCATTTGTTGACCACGATGACGGCGGCTTTGCCCGCTTCGTGGACAAGTCCGGCGATCTTGGTGTCCTGCTCGGTAACGCCATCGTTGGCGTCAATGAGGATCAGGCACACGTCTGCCCGGTCGATGGCGCTGATGGAGCGCATGTTGGAATATTTTTCGATGGCATCGTCCACCTTGCTTTTCCGGCGCATACCGGCGGTGTCGATGAAGCAGTATTTCCCGGTCTCGTTTTCAAAATAGGAGTCGATGGCGTCCCGGGTGGTACCTGCCACGTCGGAGACGATGACCCGTTCTTCGCCGAGGATACGGTTTAACAGGCTGGACTTGCCCACGTTGGGCTTGCCCACGATGGCGACCTTGATAACGTCGCTGTCCTCCTCCTCACCGGAATCCTCCGGGATGTTTTCCAGAACCCAGTCCAGCAGATCGCCGGTGCCGTGGCCGTGGATGGCGGAGGTCTCAAACAGGTCGCCGATGCCGAGACTGTAAAACTCGTACACATCGGGATTCACGGGGCCGACGGAGTCGCACTTGTTCACGGCCAGAGCGATGGGCTTGCCGGATTTGCGCAGCATGGTGGCCACGTCCTGATCGGCGGCGGTAACGCCGGAATGCACGTCTACCACCATGATGATGGCGTCGGCCAGCTCAATGCCGATCTCCGCCTGACGGCGCATGAATTTGAGCATCTCGCTGTCCGTACCCGGCTCGATGCCGCCGGTGTCCACCAGAGAGAAGGTGCGCCCGCACCATTCGCAGCTGCCGTAAATTCTGTCCCGGGTGACGCCGGGGGTGTCCTCTACGATGGAGGTGCGCTGCCCTGTGAGTTTATTGAAAAGCATGGATTTGCCCACATTGGGCCGCCCGACAATGGCGACCAGAGGTTTTGCCATGGTAACACTTCCTTTCCATATGACGGATTATCCAGTTTATTATGACACATCTTTCCTGCAAAAGCAATGCAAAAAAGTGGATTCATACAAATTTAACAGAGCGATTTTGGTGAATATTGCTTTTGGAACACGCAAAATAGCATGGAAAAAGAGGAAGGCGCGACGCACCTTCCTCTGCTTTCCGCTTTTTGGCTTACTCAGCCTCGACAGCCACGACCTGACGGCCATTGTAGGTACCGCAAGCCTTGCAGGCTCTGTGGGGCATGACGGGCTCGCCGCACTTGGGGCAAACCGCTACGCTGGGAGCGGACAGCTTCCAGTTGGAGCCACGGCGCTTATCGCGGCGGGCCTTGGACACTTTACACTTAGGAACAGCCATGGTGACACCTCCTTGGTCAAACTGCTTTTTACAGCATTCATTTTGGACTTACTTCTCAAGAAGCTGCTTCAAAGCAGCAAATCGGGGATCAAGCTCCTTCTGGCAGCTGCAGGGGCCGTCGTTCAGGTTTTTGCCGCAGCGCTGGCAAATGCCTTTGCAGTCCTCCTTGCACAGCAGCTTGGAATCCAGACTCAGGACGAAAACCGTCCGTACAATATCGTCCAGATCGGCGCTGTCTCCCTCCAGAGGGAATACCCACTCGTCTTCGTTCTCTTCGTCGGCCAATTCCGTCACCAGAACCACATCGATGGGGAAGCGGACTTCCCGGCTAAAATCTCTGGCGCATCGGTCGCAGGTGCCGTGGATGCAGGTGGAGATCTCACCGGTCATCACGAGAACACCCGCGGTGTTCTGCACCGTGCCCTCTGCCGCGACCGGCTCGGACACAGGGTAGCTGACACCGTAACAAAGATCACTCAGGTCAACGGTTGTGGAAAAGGTGACTGACGCGCCCGGACTGTCAATGATTTTAGAAAGCCCCAGCAGCATACTTTTCCCCCTTCTCACAGTCGTGCCTAGATATTATATAGGCTTTTGCGTCATTTGTCAAATGGTTTTTTCATAAAATCCCGGTATTTGTCCCATGAAAAACGCGGCATATCCGCATGGGGGAGAGCAATCGTCCAAAGCCCGGTTCTAAACCCTCCGCCGGGGACATACCATGCACTAACCAAGCGCAGGAGCCTTTCTCCTGCCGAGAAGGAGGCTGGCTATGGATCAAATTTATGCGGACATTGCTGCCAGAACCGGCGGCAATATTTATGTGGGTGTTGTCGGGCCGGTGCGTACCGGAAAATCGACCCTCATCAAACGGATCATGGAGGAGCTGGTGATTCCCGGCATCTCCGACCCCTATCGCAAGGAGCGCGCCAGAGATGAGCTGCCCCAGAGCGGTTCCGGGAAGACCATCATGACTTCGGAGCCGAAGTTCGTCCCCGAGGAAGCGGTGGAGATTTCCCCCGACGGCGTGACGAAGCTGCGAGTGCGGCTGATCGACTCCGTGGGCTACATGGTGGACGGCGCGGTGGGCGCGGAGGAAGACGGCGTGCCGCGGATGGTGACCACCCCATGGTACGACCACGAGATTCCCATGACGGAAGCGGCGGAGCTGGGGACGAAAAAGGTCATGGAGGGGCACTGCTCCATCGGCATTGTGGTGACCACCGACGGCACCATTACGGAAATTCCCCGGGAGGATTACGTACAGGCGGAAAAACGGGCCATCACCGACATGCAGAAAACGGGAAAACCCTTCCTCGTGATCGTCAACTCCCGCAACCCGGCGGGGGAGGCGGCGGGGGCGGTGAAGGCGTATCTGCAAAACACCTTCGCTCTGGAGCCCATCGTGGCGGACTGTCAGGCGCTGGACGCCGAGGGTATCGGCAAGCTCATGAAGGCGCTGCTGTACACCTTCCCCATGAGCGAGCTGCGGGTGCATCTCCCCCGGTGGATGGACGCGCTGGAGCCGGAGCATCCCGTAAAGGCGGCGCTGTATCAGGCGCTTCTCCAAATGGCCGAGGAAATTCACACGCTGGGTCAGGCGGAAGGGGTGCTGGCCGGACTGCGGGAGCTGCCCCAGGTGCAGGACTACAGCCTGCGCAGTGTGGATTTGGGCAGCGGCAGCGTGATCTGCGCCATCGTGTTCCCGGAGGCGCTGTTCTACGAGATTCTGAGCGCCCGGGCGGGAATGCCCATCCGCAGCGACGCCCAGCTATTGCAGCTGCTCACCGAGCTGTCCCAAATCAAGCAGGAATACGACAAGATCTCTGACGCCCTTTCCGCCGTCCGGGCGACGGGCTACGGCGTGGTGATGCCCGCGGCAGAGGAAATGAAGCTGGAAACGCCGGAGATCATCCGCAAGGGCGGCGCTTACGGCGTGAAGCTGAAAGCGGGCGCGCCCTCCATTCACATGGTACGTGTGGACATTGACACGGAGATCAACCCCATGGTGGGAGACGAAAAGCAGTCTCAGGATCTGGTCAATTCCCTCATGGGCGAAGACCCGGAAAAGCTGTGGCAGAGCAACATTTTCGGAAAATCCGTGTACGACCTGATTCAGGAGGGGCTGACCACGAAGCTGCTGGGAATGCCGGAGGAAGTCAGGGGCAAGTTCCGGGGAACACTGACAAGAATCGTCAACGAGGGCGCGACGGGGCTGATCTGTTTGATTCTGTAGGCGAAAATGTGGGCGTTCCGGCATTCCTTTCTTGACATTCCCCGTTTGCAGAGGTAAACTAAAGAAAAAAGGGAGGAATGCACAGTGTCCATTACCATTGAATACCTTTGGAAAGACCGCAAGCGTCATCTGGGGATGCCCCTGTCCTTTACCCGCTACCAGATGTCCGAGGATCGGCTGTTCCTGTCCGAGGGATTCCTGAACATCCGGGATGACGATATTCTTCTTTACCGGGTGCGGGACATCGATACCAGACGCAATCTGTGGCAGCGCCTGTTCGGCGTGGGAACGGTCACAGTGCTGTCCTCCGACAAGACCATGCCGACGCTGGTGCTGAAAAACGTGAAGGACCCGCTCTTTGTCAAGGAGCTGATCCACAAGCAGGTGGAGGAGATGAAGCTGAAGCGCCGGGTTCGCTTCGGTGAGATCGCAACCGTCGGTGACAATGATGACGATGACGATCTGGACGCTCGATACGGCTTTTGCCCCGCCGCTGCAAAGCGGCGGGGGGGATTAGACAGTTAACAGGAACGGCGGTATAATCTGCCGTGCCTGCCCTTTGTATTGTGTAAAGCAGATTCATGCGAGAACCCCTTGCTTCTCCCTATGGGAGAGGTGGCCGAGCGAAGCGAGGACGGAGAGAGTATAATAGGGTGCAAGACCCTCTCAGTCACCTACGGTGACAGCTCGCCCAAAGGGCAAGCCAAGGGGGTGTACGCATTTTGGCGCGAGAAATGGAGCGTATCTGTACCGATACGCTCCATTCGCTGTTTTATGACTGCCCATCAAAGCGGCGGGACGATTTTCTGTTTAAGAATTTCTTTGTACGGGAAAATAAATCATCAGGGTGCTTTACCCTTGAGAAAATTCGTGATACAATACACTTTACGATTCAGATTGTTGAGGGGGAGTCCCTGTGAAGCGAACCGGCAGAAAATTTCATTGGAATTATACGGCGTTGGCCTTTGCCATTCCCTGCATGGGAATGCTGTTTGTCATGCTTATCAGCCAATACGAGCCGTTTGGCAAGTATTCCATGCTGTATTCGGATATGTACCACCAGTATTATCCCTTCTTCGTGGCGTTCCGCCGTGCTCTCCGCAGCGGGAGCGGGCTGCTGTACACATGGAGCATCGGCATGGGGATGGATTATCTGGGGCTGATCTCCTATTATCTGGCGTCGCCGCTGAACCTGCTCAGCGTTCTGGTGCCGGAGGGTTGGCTGCTGGAGTTTTTCTCTCTGCTGGTGCCGGTGAAGCTGGGATTCGCGGGGATGTTTTTCGCCATTTTCCTGAAAAAGCTGTTCGGCAAGAACGATGCGTCCATTGCGGTGTTCGGCGGTTTTTACGGGCTGTGCGCGTGGGCGCTGGGGTATCAGTGGAATGTGATGTGGCTGGACACCTTCGCCCTGCTGCCGCTGGTGGCGCTGGGAACGGTGTGCCTGCTGAAGGAGAAAAAGTTTTTCCTCTATACGATCACGCTGTTTCTGTCCGTCTATTCCAATTATTATATCGGGTTCTTTACCTGCATTTTCGTTTTCCTGCTGTTTTTCGTGTATGAGATCTGCCGCTGGGGCGGGTGGAAGAAGCTGTTTGCGGATTTTGGGAGAATCGCCCTGTTTTCCCTGCTGGCGCTGGGAATGACTGCCATTCTGACTTTCCCGGCGCTGTCGGCCCTGCAGACTACCCAGTCCAGCGTGAACAATTTCCCCACCGGCTTCCGGCTGAACATCGCCAAGGAGCACACGATTCTGGGTCTGCTGGATGCCATGCGTCAGGTGGCGGGAAACATGGGCGGCAGTCTGGAGCCTACCTTCAAGGAGGGACTGCCAAATCTGTACTGCGGCATTGTCAGCGTATTTCTCATGTTCCTGTACCTGATGGCAAAGGAAGTGCGGCTTCGGGATAAGATCTGCGCCGTGGGGCTGCTGCTGTTCTTCAATGTCAGCTTCATCATCCGGCAGCTGGACTATATCTGGCACGGCTTCCACTTTACCAACATGATTCCTTACCGGTTCAGCTTCCTGTACAGCTTTGTGGT
>ERZ506887.1198-NODE-1198-length-14083-cov-5.321286_pt1 | contig 14083 bp, 13 predicted proteins | sample MGYA00512905_ERZ506887 | MGnify/ENA metagenome assembly ERZ506887 | reverse complement strand
GATCTATGATGCCCTTCCGCTTCAGGAACGGCACTTCGCTGACGTTGACAAACGGAATCAGGGTAGACGGATCGTCCTTGTCCCGCAGCAGTCCCGCAATGTCCGTCATCAGAATCAGATTTTCCGCCCGCAGCTGTGCCGCGATTCTTGCCGCAGCTGTATCCGCGTTGACGTTATAGGACTGCCCGAACTCATCGGTTGCCACCGTGGCAATGACCGGAATATAGCCGTTGTTCAGAGCGTCCAGAATGGGCTGTTCGTTGACCTTGACAATATCGCCTACAAAGCCCAGATCTTCGCCGTTGGGGCCCAGCTTCCGTTCTGCCGTCAGCATGTGCCCGTCGATGCCGCACATCCCCAGAGCCTTGCCCCGTGTCCGTGTCAGCAGGCTGACCAGTTCCTTGTTGACCTTGCCGGACAGCACCATTTTTACCACGTCCACCGCTGCCTCATCGGTATACCGCAGACCGCCGATAAACTTGGACTCGATGTTCAGCCGCTTCAGCATGTCGCTGATCTCCGGACCGCCGCCGTGCACCAGCACGACCTTGACACCTACCAAAGACAGCAGCACGATGTCGTCCATTACGGCCTGTTTCAGTTCCTTGTTGGTCATGGCGTTGCCGCCGTACTTGACCACCAGAATCTTGTTGTTGTATTTCTGAATATAGGGCAGGGCATCTACCAGCACCTGTGCCCGCACATTGTTCAATATCTCTCCCATTTCTCGAAGCCTCTCTCAGGAACGGTAGTCACCGTTGATTTTTACATAGTCATACGTCAGGTCACAGCCCCACGCCGTTGCCGCCGCCGGACCGTCGCCGACAGACACCAGAATCTCGATCTCGTCCTCCAGCAGCACCGTCTTGGCGATGTCCTCGGAGAAGTCGATACCGGCACCGTTTTTGCACACGTCCACAGAACCGGCACGGGAAGCCAGTGTCACAGCCACCTGATCGATGTCGAATTCCGCCGGTGCATAGCCCACGGCACACAGCACCCGTCCCCAGTTGGCATCTGCACCAAACATGGCACATTTCAGCAGATCAGAAGCGATCACGCTCTTGGCAACTGCCAGTGCATTTTCCCGATCTTTCGCACCGGTCACAGTACACTCCAGCAGTTTTGTCGCACCCTCGCCGTCCTTTGCCAGCATCTTGGTGATGTTGGACATCGCGATATACAGAGCCTGACGGAATACGGCATAATCGTCATTCTGTTCGGTGATCTCCGCATTTTCTGCCAGACCGTTTGCCAGTACCACGCAGGTATCATTGGTGGACTGGTCGCCGTCGATATACAGGCAGTTATACGTATACTGTACCACATCACTGAGGGCTGTCTGTAACAGTTCCGCAGAGATCGCACAGTCCGTCGTTACCACATTCAGCGTCGTTGCCATATTCGGGCAGATCATACCGCTGCCCTTGCCCATTGCACCTACGTGGCAGGTCTTTCCTCCCAGCTGGAATTCCACTGCCACTTCTTTCGGCACGGTATCTGTTGTCATAATGGCAATGGCTGCCTGCTCATGATTTTCAGCAGACAAGCCGTCATACACCTTGCCCATGCCCTGTTCAAACGGCTCAATCGGCAGGATCTGACCGATGACACCAGTCTGTGCGATCAGCAGTTCTTCCGGCTGAACGCCCATTTGTTCCGCCGCCAGTTCGCAGACACGGTTCGCCTTGTCAATACCGTCTGCATTACAGCAGTTGGCATTCTTGGAGCTTAGCACCATGCCCCATGCCTTACCGCCGGTCTGTTCCAGATGTGCCTTGGAAACCAGCACCGGTGCAGCTTTCACCTTATTGGAAGTAAACACGCCGGCAGCACGGCACAGCTTGTCGGATACGACCAGACAGAGATCCGGTTTTTTCGTGGGGTTTTCCTTGATACCACAGTACACGCCATTTGCACGAAATCCCTTTGCGGCACAAACGCCGCCGTCGATATAGGTAAACCCGTCATACAGCACTTTTTCAATTTGTTTCATTTGGTTATTCCTCCGCAGCGTTTGTTTCCCTTACAAAAGTCCCACAGTTTCGTCCAGTCCCAGCATGATATTCATGCACTGCACCGCTGCACCGGATGCACCCTTGCCCAGATTGTCCAGACGGGAGCACAGCAAGATCTGCTCTGCATCACCGAACACGAAAATTTCCATCTGGTTGGTATCCCGCAGGTCGTTGCAGCTCAGCTTGGTGGCTGTCATTTCTGCCGGTGTTTTCAGGGGCTGCACGTGCACAAAGTTGGAACCGGCGTAGTGGCGTTCCAGCATTTCCTGTACCCGTTCCGGTTCCATGGAGAAACCGGAGATCGCCGCCTGAATCGGCACGCAGACCACCATGCCGTTATAGTAATCATCTACAATCGGGGTGAACATGGGCTTCTTTTCCAGACCGGAGATCTTCTGCATTTCCGGCAGGTGCTTGTGATTGTTTGCCAGACCGTAAAAACGGGGGCTGTACAGTTCCGGAGCACGGTCGGGAGATTCGATCTCGGCGATCATTTTCTTGCCGCCGCCGCTGTAGCCGGACATGGCGAAGCACTGCACCGGATAGTCCTTGGGCAGCAGTCCGCTGTGCACCATGGGATACACCAGCGAAGCGAAGCCGCTGGCATAACAGCCCGGCACTGCCACACGCTTGGAGTGGCGAATCTTTTCCCGATGCTCCGGCGACAGTTCCGGAAAGCCGTATGCCCAGTCCGGATTGGTGCGGTGTGCCGTGGAAGCATCAATGATCCGCACGTCCGCATCGCCAGCCAGTGCCACAGCTTCTCTCGCCGCATCGTCCGGCAGGCACAGGAATGTCACGTCGCTTTCCAGAATGGCAGCCCGTCTTGCCTCCGGATCCTTTCGGGTTTCCTCAGTCAGGGTAATCATGGTCAGATCGTTCCGATCTGCCAGCCGTTCATGAATCCGCAGACCGGTAGTGCCAGCCTGCCCGTCAATAAATATCTTTACAGCCATTTTTCCACCTCATTCCCCTGCCGCACAATTCGGGCAGGGCGTTTTTCCGCCGACGATCATTGTTTTCGGCGATTTTGTTATGTGCGGCTTCGGTGCAGGCATTGTCTCTCCCTGCATATTGTACACAACGTGGACATAATCCTCTTCGGCACATTCCTCCGATAGATGCCAATAAGAGCCAGTTGCACTATAGTATACCATTTCTATGGCAGTCGTACTCTGCGTTTCCGCAGTTGTGATCTCCTGCTTTTCCACAGTATCCAGCGTTTGCTTTGGAGTCACCGCCGTCAGCTTTTTCCCGTTCGGCACATCCACAGTCTTCTTCTTGGTCGTCACTGCCGCGGCATCGTCCTCCTGCACAGCAGCAGTTGTCTGCACCGCATCTAGTTGTACCTTTGCCGTTGTCACTACGGACGATGTCTCCGTTTCCGAAGCTTCAGGCGAAGCCGTCCTGCCGCAGCCAGTGCAAAGGCAGAACCCGACCGCCATCAAGATCCCGATCCATTTTCTCATGATTTCTCCTATTCCCGCGGACATTTCCACAGACTGAACGCACAGGTCAGCACGATAATGGCGATTGCCCAGATGCGGGACACCGTCAGTCCCAGATCCAGCACCAGTCCCAGCAGGATCTCTCCGCCGACCCAGAGCACTACCGCGGCAGTGCACAACGCCAGAATAAACTTGATCTGCCGCTTTCTCATGCCAGCCCCAGCTTTGTCTTGACCAGCCGCAGCTGTTCTGCCACAGCCTTCGGGGACGGACCGCCCTGCGACACTCTGCCGCGGACACAGGTTTCCAGACTAATGGCATCGTACACGTCCTCGGTGAACAGCGGTGTCATTTTCTGGTATTCCTCCAGCGGCAGGGTTTCCAGTGTCAGTCCCCTGGAAATGCACTCTGCCACCAGCGTGCCTGAAATCTTATAGGCATCGCGGAACGGCATGCCCTTCTTCACGAGATAGTCCGCACAGTCGGTGGCGTTGATAAAGCCCTTGGCTGCGGCGGCACGCATGTTGTCTTTCAGCACCCGCATGGTTTCCAGCATGGGGGTAAAGGTTTCCAGACACAGCTTCACGTTGTCCACTGCGTCGAAAATCGCTTCCTTGTCCTCCTGCATGTCCTTGTTGTACGCCAGCGGCAGACCTTTCATCATGGTCAGCAGGGTCTGGAGATCGCCGTACACTCTGGCGGTCTTGCCGCGGATCAGTTCGGTAATATCCGGATTTTTCTTCTGGGGCATGATCGACGAACCGGTTGCGAATGCATCGTCCAGTTCAATGAACTTGAATTCCCACGAGCACCAGAGAATGATCTCCTCGGAGAAGCGGGACAGATGCATCATGATGATCGAGAGGGTATTCGCCAGCTCAATGCAGTAGTCGCGGTCGGAAACGCCGTCCAGACTGTTTGCCATAGGAGCATCAAAGCCCAGCAGCTTCGCCGTTTCTTCCCGATCGATGTGGTATGTGGTGCCAGCCAGTGCACCGCTGCCCAGCGGGCATTCGTTCATACGCTTTGCTGTGTCGTCCAGTCTGCCCAGATCGCGGAGCAGCATCTGTACATATGCCAGCAGGTGGTGTGCAAAAGTCACCGGCTGGGCACGCTGCAAATGGGTATAGCCGGGGAGCACGGTTTCGGTGTGCTGTTCTGCCAGCTTCACCAGCACGGCACACAGCTTTTCCACCAGTCCGCGGATCTCCTTGATCTCGTCCCGCAGATACAGCCGCAGATCCAGTGCCACCTGATCGTTTCTGGAACGGGAGGTGTGCAGCCGCTTGCCCACATCGCCGTAACGCTTGGTCAGCTCTGCCTCCACGAACATGTGAATGTCCTCCGCATTGGGATCAAATTCCAGCTTGCCGCTGTCCAGATCTGCCAGAATGGCAGTCAGCCCCTCAATAATGGTCTTGCTGTCCTCCTTGGAGATGATGCCGCAGTCCCCCAGCATGGTGGCATGGGCGATACTGCCCTGAATGTCATGCCGGTACATACGGGCATCAAATGCGATAGAGGAGTTAAACGCATTTACGCCTGCGTCAATTTCTTTGGAAAATCTTCCTGCCCAAAGTGCCATATATGAAACGTCCTTTCGTGATTTTTACTCAAATCATTATATATGATAGCCTAATGATTGCATTGTAAATACAAGAAAATAGCATACTGCTGTTGCAACTTTCACTTTTTCTGCTTTAGCTACTTTTTTAAGATATTTAATATCCGTTTCGCTAAATTCAACGTCCACCTTAGGAGAGTTCAAAAAAAGCCACTTTCTTTCCGGATCGTCATGACCCCAAAGTGAATATGCAATCGAAGCCCAACCGGTGGCCATGATACTCTTACAATTTGCAGAATTGATTGAAAACAAAATTGCTTCTTGAACTGTACAATTTCGCTCTTTTTGAATAATTGCAATCATATCCTGTGCCGCACATAGATTAGTAAAGTCAAGCTGAATAGTAGCCATTATGAATCCCTTCTATTGTTTAAAAATTAGGAAGTAATTCCTTTGAAACGGAAAAGAGGCGACCGGTAAACAGCCGCCTCTTCCTCACCGGCAGGAGAACCGGTATACAGGGAAATCACCGCCGTGTTTCCCGATTTTTTCAAAATTACTTGTTGTTCCGCTTCTGATCCAGCACAGCCTTTACGTGGATCGGCAGACCGAACAGGTTGATGAAGCCCTCTGCGTCCTTCTGGTTGTAAACGTCTTCTGCATCGAATGTTGCAACTTCTTCATCGTACAGGGTGTACGGAGAAGTAACGCCGGCATTGATGATGTTGCCCTTGTACAGCTTCAGCTTCACGGAGCCGGTGACGTACTTGTTGCTTTCGTTGGCAAAGGCGGTCAGCGCCTCCTGCAGGGGAGAGTACCACTTGCCGTTGTAAATGAGGTCGGCGTAGTCCACGGCCAGCTTCTGCTTGACGTGGAGGGTGTCCTTGTCCACGGTGAGCATTTCCAGCTGCTCGTGGGCGAAGTACAGAATGGTGCCGCCGGGGGTCTCGTACACGCCCCGGTCCTTCATGCCCACCAGCCGGTTCTCCACAATGTCGATGATGCCGATGCCGTTGGCGCCGCCCAGCTGGTTCAGCTTTTCGATGATCTTGGACGCCTTCATCTTCTCACCGTCCACGGCCACAGGAGCGCCCGCTTCAAAGTCGATGGTCACATAGGTGGGAACGTCGGGCGCCTGCAGGGGAGAGACGCCCATTTCCAGGAAACCGGGCTTTTCGTAGTTCGGCTCGTTGGCGGGGTCTTCCAGATCAAGGCCCTCGTGGCTCAGGTGCCACAGGTTCTTGTCCTTGGAGTAGTTGGTCTCCCGGCTGATTTTCAGGGGGACGTGATGGGCTTCGGCAAAGTCGATCTCCTCGTCACGGGACTTGATGTCCCACTCCCGCCAGGGGGCAATGATCTTCATGTCCGGGGCAAACCGCTTGATGGCCAGCTCAAACCGAACCTGATCGTTGCCCTTGCCAGTCGCGCCGTGGCAGATGGCGTCCGCGCCCTCGGCAAGCGCGATTTCCGCCAGCTTCTTGCCGATAACGGGACGGGCAAAGGCGGTGCCCAGCAGGTAAGTCTCATACTTGGCGTCCATTTTCAGGGCGGGGATGATGACTTCGTCCACCATCTCGTCCACCAGATCGGCGACGATCAGCTTGCTGGCACCGGTGGCGATGGCCTTGGCTTCCAGTCCTTCCAGCTCGTCGGCCTGACCGACGTTGCCGGCTACGGCGATGATCTCGGGGTTGTTGTAGTTTTCCTTCAGCCACGGGATGATGATGGAGGTATCCAGACCACCGGAGTACGCCAGAACGACCTTTTTAATATCCTTCTTTGCCTTTGCCATGATGTAACCCTTCCTTTTTTCATAAACCGCCGTCATCGTGCGGCGGAGAATTATTTGTTTCAACGGTCATTATTATACACCGTTTTCCGGAAAAATCAACCCTTTTCTTGAATATTTATTCATCTTTTTTGAAAGTTGTAGAAATTCCCAGATTTCATGCGGGTTTTTCGGCTTTGTATTTGTGTATTTTTCAAAATTCAATCTTCAAAAGTATGCATTTTCGAATGAATAAAGCGCATATTATACATTTGTATACACTGCTTTATACATTTTCGCTTTCGGAATTGTTTTCTACGATATAGGGCTTTATAAGCGCCATTTCGCGCGGCTCCACACGGGCATGAATAAGGAGCCCTTCCGGCACGTATTCTTCGGAGACGAGCGCGCCCGCTTTTCTCAGCTGTGCCGCAATGCCCGTCTTTGCAAACGGCAGCAGCGCCGTCACGTCCACCGGCTTCACCGGCAGGTTATCTTCAATCGCCTGCAAAAGCGCCGGGATGCCTTCGTTTTTCAGCGCACTGATGCGCACCGCGCCCGTCAAATGCAAAGCGCTGTCCGCATCGCCCACAAGATCCCATTTATTGAGCACCGGGATAACCGGGCGGTCACCGCAGCCGAGGCTCTGCAAAATTTCATTTGTCACGTCCAAGTGCGTGCGTGCTTCGGGACTGGAAGCATCGCACACGTTCAAAATGATGTCCGCCGTTGCAGCCTGCTCCAACGTGGAGCGGAACGCCTCCACCAAATGGTGCGGCAAGCGGCGCACAAGGCCGACCGTATCGATGAGCATAACGGTCTTGCCGCCGGGCAGCTTCAACGCGCGCGCCGTGGGGTCCAGCGTCGCGAAAAGCTTATCCTCCGCCAAAACGCCCGCTTGCGTCAAGAGATTCATCAAGGTCGATTTGCCCGCGTTCGTGTAGCCGACAAGCGCCACCGTCACCGTGCCGTCCTTTTCGCGGCGGCGCTGCGTCTCGTGGCGGCCGACTTCTATTTTCTTCAACTGCTCGCGCAGCGCTTCAATTCTGCGGCGAATGTGTCGGCGGTCGGTCTCCAGCTTCGTTTCGCCCGGGCCGCGCGTGCCGATGCCGCCGCCGAGACGCGAAAGCGCCGTGCCTTTGCCGGTCAGACGCGGCAGAAGGTATTTCAGCTGCGCCGCTTCCACCTGCACCTTACCTGCGCGGCTCTGCGCACGCTGCGCAAAAATATCGAGGATCAGCATCGTGCGGTCCACAACGCGCACGTCCGTCGCATTTTCAAGGTTGCGGATCTGCGTCGGCGTCAGCTCGCGGTCAAAAATAATCAGCTCAATCTCGTTGTTCTCGCAGAAATTCCGAATTTCCTCCACCATGCCGCTGCCTACGCACGTCGCGGTCTCCGGGGAGGGGCGCTTCTGCATCATCGTCGCAATAGGCTCCGCGCCGCCGCTTTTTGCAAGCTCCCACAGCTCGCGCAGCGATTCCTCCGCGTCATACTCGCCCGTGTCAAGCGAGACCAAAAGCGTGCGCTCCGGCACGATTACGTTTTCCGTATAATTCATAAGGTTCTCCTTTTTCGTGTCTGATTTATCGTTTCAAAGCCGCAGCGTTTTTCGCCGCACAGCTTGTGTTTTCATTTCTTATTATACAGAAAACGGCACGGAAAACAACGTGCTTTTACGAAAAACAGACGCACACCGCGTAAAATAACATTTGCACCAACCGCCGCCCTGATGTTTTGGCGGTTTCTTCCATAGTTTTCGCCCACAGCTTTATGCTATAATGGAGCTGTAAAACTCGGAAAGGATGAGCCCCATGTACCGCTTTGCCCCCCAGTAAACACACCCATTTTTAGGAAAGGGTCGATTTTATGAAAAAGCAATTTGCGGTCATGTTCTGCCTTTTGGCGATATTTACATGCCTTGTCGGGTGCTCCGGAAAAACGGAAAGTCTGTTTCCGTCTGCGTTTGTCCGTGCGATGGGACAGGAAAAAGCGGACGCGCTGAAAACGCTCGGTACTACCGAACAGGCGCTCTCCGGCTATACTGTGGACGTTTACGGCAAAACCGCCGATGTGCAGCTTTCATTTGACGCATATCGCGGCGATGAAACCTCCGCCGGCAAGCTCAACTACGCAGAGCTCACCGTACCGTGCACGCCGAATGATGACGGCTTTTCATACATGCGCACCTGCTACGACAAGCTTGAAAAAGCGCTCGGCGAACCGTTCACGACCGACGTGAACATGGACGGCGTTTCCGCCGAAGACGATACCGATACGCTTTTTGCGGCGCTGCAAAAAGATGCAGGCGGCGAAAATGTCTGCGCCTTACAATACCAGTGGCGCGGTCTCGGTGAAAACGAATCGCTGCTTTACCTTTATTACTATCCGAACGAAAACGGCTCGGCGCGCGTAAAGCTCACGTTTTTGCCGAAAGAGCGTGCACAAATTCCATAAAGCTCTGTAAAAAGGCGCGGAAGTTTTGAAAAGCTCCTGCGCTTTTTGCGTTTTCAAAAAATTTACAGGTTTTCGATTTGCTTTTTTTCGCGTATTGTGGTAATATACGATATTATCATACATGCCAAGCGGCATATGGCTGCGGCAAATTTTTTGTAGGAAAGACAGGTTATTTTTTCTCAGATGGACAGTCACAGTACAGGGTTGATCATAGCGTTGATCGTTCTGATCGTTTTGTCCGCCTATTTCTCCGCCACGGAAACAGCGTTTTCATCGCTCAACCGTATCCGGCTCAAAAACTTGGCCGATAACGGCAACAAGCGCGCAAAGCTCGCCTATAAGCTCGTGGATAATTACGACGAACTCATCTCTTCCGTTCTGGTGGGAAACAACATCGTCAACATCAGTGCGTCTTCTCTCGCCACCGTTTTGTTTATCAAAGCATTCGGCGACAACGGTCCCACCGTTTCCACCATCGCCATGACGATCATCGTGCTCATTTTCGGCGAGGTCACGCCGAAAAGCATCGCAAAAGAGGCCCCGGAAGCGTTCGCTATGTTTTCCGCGCCCATCATCAACGTGCTCATTTACGTCTTCAAGCCCATTAACGTATGTCTTGTGGGCATCAAAAAGCTGGTGAAAAAGTTCGTAAAGGTCTCCAACGATCGTACCATTTCGGAAAGCGAACTGCTCACCATCGTGGAGGAAGCCGAGCACGACGGCGGTATCAACGAAAACGAAAGCGAGCTTATCCACAACGTCATCGAGTTCGACGACCTTGAAGCCATCGATATCATGACGCCGCGCGTAGACGTGGAAGCTGTGGATAAGACGAGCACCGTGCAGGAAGTCGCCGACCTCTTTACGGAAACAGGCTTTTCGCGCCTGCCGGTGTATGAGGAGACGATTGACAGCATCGTCGGCATTATCAATGAGAAAGATTTCCATAACCTCGTGCTGCGCGACGGCAACGCGGTGAAGCAGATCATCAAGCCCGTGGAGTTCATCCCGCCTTCGATGAAAATTTCCGCGCTTTTAAAACTTTTGCAGCAGAACAAATCGCACCTTGCCGTCATCGTGGATGAGTTCGGCGGCACCGAGGGCATCGTCACGCTGGAAGACATCATCGAAGAGCTTGTCGGTGAGATCTGGGACGAACACGACGAAGTGGTGGAAGCGTTCCAAAAGGTCAGCGACAACGAATACCTTGTCGATTGCTCCACCAACCTTGACGAGCTTCTTGAATACTTCCATTTGAAGTCCGATTCCGAAGCCTCCACCATCAACGGTTGGGTCATCGAACAGCTCGATCGCATCCCCGAAAAGGGCGACTGCTTTGATTTTGAAAACCTGCATGTCGTTGTAGAAGAAACAGAGTACCAGCGTGCCACCCGCGTGCGCATCACTGTGTCCCCGAAAAAAGAAGAGTCCGAAGAAGCATAAAACTCCATAATTCATAAATCATTCCTAATTGCGCCCCGCTGTTTAACGCAGCGGGGTTTCGCTTTGCAAAAGCATCCGCCAAAATAATTTGCAAATCTTTTTCTTTCCTTTTAAACAGGTTTATGCTATAATAAAATCAACAAAAATCTTTCTTGTATTTTATTTAAAATTGTAAGAATTTCGTAAGGAGATTTTAAGAAATGCTGAAGCTGGAGCTTTTACTGCGCCGCATTCGCGGTTTTGACGCAAAGCGCATGATGGTGTATGTTCGCGACGTCAAAAAGGAGACCAAAACGCCCACACCCGTCATCATGGCGGATATGCTGTACTGTATTTTGCGGTATAACGTGGGATTTTACGATTACCACATTTTCGGTTTTGCACACATCCACGGCGCAAAGGCGAGAAGCACATTCTTCACTATGCAGGATAACTGGCGCTTGACCCGCATGGTAAACAGCCCTGAAGACCGCCCCTATTTTGAAAACAAGCTGCTGTTCTGCCGCACGTTTGCGCCGTACCTCGGACGGTCATTTTTAGACCTCAATGAAGCCGGTGAGGACGCGCTTGCCGATTTCCTGCGCCACCACCCCGTGGTGTTTTTAAAAGAGCCGGAAAGCTTCGGCGGTCTGGGGGTCAAACGCTTTGACAGCGCCGGGACCGATTTAAACGACCGAGAGGCCGTGAAAAGGCTGCGCGAAAACTGGGTGCAAAACGGCTTACTGCTCGTGGAGGAAGCCTTACAGCAGCACCCGGAAATGAGCGCGCTGTATCCGTATTCGCTCAACACCCTGCGCGTCTGCACCTTAACAGATGACAAAGGCGACGTGCATGTGCTGTACAGCTTTGTGCGCACGGGCCGCCACGGCTCATTTGTAGATAACACCACAAGCGGCGGGCTCAACGCGCTCATCTGCGACGACGGTGTCATCCGCCGCCCCGCTATGTCCGATAAAACCGGCATGTATTTCGACATGCACCCCGATACCTGCACGCCATTCATAAACTTCCGCGTGCCATATTTTGATGAAGCGATTGCGCTGTGCAAAAAAGCCGCGAAAGTCCGCCCCGACATGCGGTACGTCGGCTGGGACGTGGGCATCACCCCCACCGGTCCCGTTTTGGTGGAGGGCAACAACCTCCCCGCCTACGACGGGCAGATCTACCACCAGCAGGAGAACCCCGGCACCGGCCTCCGCCCCCTCGTCCGCTCCATCATCCCGGAGTTTTAGTTTACATAATTTTAAAATCATACGCAGAAACCCGCATTGCAGCCGGAAATTCCGTTTGCAATGCGGGTCTTTTATTTTTCGGTTCGTTCCGCGCGTCTGGCTTTGAAGAACCGGCGCAGGATTGCCGTGCATTCTTCACACAGCAATCCGCGGTATAATTCGGGTTTAAAGGCTTTTTTGAGCGACGTCACCGACACAGCCGTGCCGCACGCACCCATAGCTTCGTCTTCCGTGCCGAACACGATGCGGTCCACGCGGGCGTTTACCGTCGCGCCCGCACACATGGGACACGGCTCCAGCGTCACATACAGCGTACAGCCGGTCAACCGCCAGGAGCCGAGCACTTTTGCCGCCTGTTCCATCGCTTCCAGCTCCGCATGGCCAAGCACACTCCGATGCTCTTCTCGCCGATTCCGCCCACGCCCGATGACTTTGCCGTCCTTCACAACAACGGCGCCCACCGGCACTTCACCTGCCGAAAAGGCTTCTTCCGCAAGCGAAAGCGCCTCGCGCATGAACTTTTCCTCCGGCACAAACGCGCGGTTTTTCATGGCATTATACGGCATATGTCCCCTTACGAATACAGCGTCACGATACACATGACGACAAACAGCACATAGTAGCAGATGAAACCGGGATTCACGAACATCCACAACGCCTTCCCGCGTACCGGTACGCCGCGCTGCATGGGCGTGCGGAACACCTTATGACCGGTGAAATTGCGGATAAGCAGCACCACAAGCGCAACCAGCCCCAAGCCGTACACGATATACGTCAGCAAATTGCTCGCGATATTCGCCGCATCCGCGCCCACAAGCCCCTCAAGGGCGATGGGCAGCGTCGCAAGCAGGTTATTGAGCATGTGCACGAAAATGTTCACCCAAATGTTGCGGGTGCGCACATACAAAAGCGCCATCACAAAGCCCGCCATAAGCACCACGGGCAAGGACTGAATGCTGTAATGCGCCATGCCGAAGATCAGTGCGGAGAAGATCACCGCAGGCCAGTCACCCCAGCGGCGCATGACAGCCGTCGTCACGCTGCGGAACGCAAATTCTTCCGTCACCGGCGCGACGAGCACGACCGAAACGAACATCGTCAGCGCCTGCACGGGCGTCATCGCCAAAAGGTCTGCCGTGTTTGCGTCGCCGTTCAGCCCCGCGCCCTCCAAAAGCTGCGAGATGAGGTTTGCGGGAATGTTCATCAAAACACTGACGGCAAGGCCCGCAAAGACGAGCAAAACACTGTTCAGCACGCCGTTTTTCTCCACAAGCACCGTATCCGAGAGCTTTCTTTTCCCAAAGAACAGGAAAAACGAGAACTGCAGCACAATGGATAAGAACGACGCAATGGACGAAATAAGGTAATACGCCGTCGGCGGGAAGCCGCCAATGGTGTTCGGCCCCATCAAATTCACGCCGCACACCGTTAAAATCAGCGTTGCAAGCGTCGTCCACAAAACCTGTATCGGCAAAGAGGCCATGGTCGCAAACGAAAGGCGGGAGGCCGCGCGGCGCAGCTCCTTTTGCTCTAAACGCGCGGGGTCCGCCCATTTCGGCGGCTGTACGGGTGCGTAATATACGGGCTGCTGCACCGGCTGTGCATAAACGGGCGCGCCGTTACCGCCCTGCGGCGGATATGTATACACCGGCGTCGGGTTCTGCACCGGCGCGGGATTCTGCGGCGCGGTATACACCGGCTGCCCGTTATAAAGCGGCTGCGTCACCGGCTGCCCAGCGGGCGTGTAGTTCCGGTTATCGTTCATGCTCATTCATCCTTTCCCTTTTTGGTTTTCCCGTTTTTTTTCGGGCTTTTTCACGTGAAAACGGATCATCAGCTTTTCCACCCAGCCCTTTTTGTACTTGAGGGAAATGTAGCCGATGGTGCTCATCACCAGTGCGCCGATGGCGTCCACGATGATGTCCTTCATCGTGTCCTGCAAGGCTGCCTGCCCAATAAGCGCCGTGCCATTATCCAGCATATATTTCTGCATGTTGGTGCCGAAAACGGAATCCATCGTGAATTCATAAATTTCCCACACCGCGCCCATCGCAAGCGCAAAGCAAAACGCAAATACGGCGATGAACACCGGTGAAAGATTCAACGGTATGCGCTCCGCATTGTTGAAAATCGCAATCATGGAAAAGCCAAGC
>ERZ506887.1191-NODE-1191-length-14107-cov-3.735056_pt1 | contig 14107 bp, 9 predicted proteins | sample MGYA00512905_ERZ506887 | MGnify/ENA metagenome assembly ERZ506887 | reverse complement strand
TGCTCTTCCGATCTGAAGTACATTCGCGAGGAGCCGTGCTCGAGCTGCCATGGCGCTCGCCTGCGCCCCGAGATGCTCGCCGTCACCGTGGGCGGCAAGTCTATTTATGAGGTTTGCTGCCTGTCGTGCCGCGAGTCGCTCGAGTTTTTTGAGGGTCTTGAGCTCACCGAGCGTCAACAATTCATCGGCGGTCGTATCGTCAAGGAAATCCTGGAACGCCTGCGTTTTCTGGTTGATGTCGGCCTTGATTATCTGACGCTCGATCGTGCCTCGGCGACGCTTTCCGGCGGTGAGGCGCAGCGCATTCGCCTGGCTACGCAGATCGGTGCTGGCCTCATGGGCGTTCTCTATATTCTGGACGAGCCTTCGATTGGTCTTCACCAGCGCGACAACGAGCGGCTGATTAAGACGCTCGAGCGCCTGCGCGATATCGGCAACACCGTTATCGTCGTTGAGCACGACGAAGATACAATTCGCGCTGCCGACTATGTGATCGATATGGGGCCGGGCGCGGGCGTCAACGGCGGGCACGTAGTCGCCGCGGGAACGCCCGCTGACATCATGGCGTGCCCCGAATCAATGACGGGTGCCTATCTGACTGGCAAGCGAATGATTCGAGTTCCCGATGAACGTCGTAACCCCGGACGTGGCTGTCTTAAGATTACGGGCGCATGTGCCAACAACCTCAAAAACGTTACCGCCAAGATTGAATTTGGCACGCTTACCGTCGTTACCGGTGTTTCGGGATCGGGTAAGAGCTCCCTGGTCACCGATACGATTGCGCCCGCGCTTACGAATGCCATCCATCGTTCGACGCGTCCCGTGGGACCGTACAAGAAGATTGAGGGTATCGAGTGCATCGATAAGGTAATCGATATCGACCAGTCACCGATCGGTCGCACGCCGCGTTCGAACCCTGCGACCTATATTGGCCTGTGGGATGATCTGCGTGCGCTATTTGCAAGCACGCCGGAGTCGAAGGCGCGCGGCTACTCGCCGGGACGTTTCTCCTTTAACGTAAGCGGCGGTCGCTGTGAGGCGTGCAAGGGCGATGGTCAGATTAAGATCGAGATGCACTTTCTTCCCGATATCTATGTCCCCTGTGAGGTATGTGGCGGCAAGCGTTATAACCGCGAGACGCTCGAGGTTACCTACCGCGGCAAGACAATCTCGGACGTGCTCGACATGAGTGTTACCGAAGCACTGGCTTTCTTTGGGAATATCCCGCAGATTAAGCGCAAGCTGCAGACCCTATATGACGTGGGTCTGGGCTACGTGAGCTTGGGTCAGCCCGCTACGACGCTTTCGGGAGGCGAGGCGCAGCGCGTGAAGCTCGCCAAGGAGCTTCATCGTCGTCAGACAGGCAAGACGTTCTACATTTTGGACGAGCCCACAACCGGCCTTCATTTTGAGGATGTTCGCCAGCTGCTCGACGTGTTGCAGCGCCTAGTCGATGCGGGCAACACGGTTCTGGTGATCGAGCACAACCTTGATGTCATCAAGGTTGCCGACCGCCTGATCGATATGGGCCCTGAGGGCGGCAATGGCGGCGGAACCGTCGTGGTCTCAGGCACGCCGGAGCAAGTCGCGGCATGTCCGCAGAGCTACACGGGCAAGTTCTTGGCGCCGCTGCTCAAGCGTGACCGTGAGCGTCAGGCGCAGCTCGACGCGCAGTAAAGAGACGTTGTAGTACCGACGCGCCACCGATTCCTTCTGATTCGGTGGCGCTTCTGCGTGTCGAGATGGCATATGCGGCGGAATTGGCCCTATACTTAATCTTTGTGTCGCTCTGCGAGGGAAAGGATGTGCCATGGCAAAGGCTGTTAAGACGTCAAAAACCAATGCGATGCGCGAGCTGGAAAGCGCCGGCATCTCCTATGTTCTCCATACGTACGAAGACGATGGCGATGAATCGTCAGGTCTGGGCGTCGCGATTTCCGAGCAGCTTGGCGAGGAGCCCGGTCAGGGATTTAAGACCCTGGTCTGCACGACGCCGTCCAACGACCATGTCGTGTGCTGCATTCCCGTTGCCGATGAACTCGACCTCAAGGCCGCCGCGCGCGCCGCAGGCGAAAAGTCGCTGACCATGATGCATGTCAAAGATTTGCTTGCTTCGACGGGGTATGTCCGCGGCGGTTGGAGCCCGGTCGGTATGAAAAAACGCTTCCGGACGCTGATTGATGAGACATGCGTCCTTTGGGATACCATTTTTATCTCGGGTGGCAAGCGCGGCTATCAGCTTGAGCTTGCTCCCGATGACTTAGTTGCATTTTGCGGGGCGACGGTTGCCCCGATCACGAGAGAGGACTGAGCGATGCCGCAGGAAGAATCAAAGCGCGGGGCTCATTTTGCAAAGGGGCCGACCCCCTCGGCGTCTTCGCCTGAGTTGGCTTCGGTCGAACATGAGATTCGTAAAGCCTGGTCGGCTGCCGCCGATCCGGGTGAGACAGCGGTGTATCTGCGTGCCGCCGGTGCCGGTCCGGCGCCTTCTCGTTCGCCTCTTTCCTCGACTCGACCCGACGAGACGGCAGTGTTTTTGGCCGCTGCTCGTGCAGGCGTGGATCGGACGTCCAGCACTTTGGATACGCCTCATGCCCCGCGTCCCGATGAGACTGCGGTGTTTTTGATGGCCGCACAAGGGAAAAGTTCACATCGGGGTGCGACCGTCGTTAGCCCTGCAACGCAGGATGCTCCCGATGACGGCGAACCGTTGCTTTCTGATGATGAATGGTCACCGCTCGGTTCAGTTGGTCTTGTCGAAGGCGTGACAGTCGACGATGATGACGATTGGGATCCCTTGTCGTTTTCTGGTCGAGGTGCTGCCACGCAGGAAGTCGATACGGTGTTTGGGGATTATGCCGCGTCTGGCGACAATGCGATCTTAGTCGATGATTCCTTTGTGGCGGATGGCCCTCTTTCCTCTGAGGATGAGATTGAGCCGCAGCCCGAGTCGCACATGGAATCTCAGGACGACGTAGACGATATGGGCTCGTCCGACTATTCCACGGTGGGTCGATCTGCTGGCCTTATGACCGTGCTGACCATTGTGTCGCGTGTCACCGGTTTTATCCGCACGTGGGCTATGGCTGCCGCTATCGGCATGTCGCTGCTCTCGTCTTCCTATCAGGTCGCCAACAACCTGCCCAACATGCTCTACGAGCTCGTGATGGGCGGTATGTTGGTTACCGCCTTTTTGCCGGTGTACATGGGCGTCCGCCGCGAGCAGGGACGCGAAGCCTCAAATGAATATGTGGGCAACCTGCTTGGCATCCTGCTCTTGCTACTGGGCGGCATTTCGGTCTTGGGCACCGTGTTCGCTCCGGGCTTTATTTGGACGCAGTCTTTCCTTTCGGGTGACGGCGGGAGCATGGATACCGCCGCATTCATGTTCCGTTTCTTTGCCATCCAGATATTGTTTTATGGTTTGGGCTCAGTGTTCTCGGGCGTTCTCAATGCACATCGCGATTACTTTTGGTCGACGTTTGCCCCCGTTTTGAATAACGTGATCGTCATCGCCAGCTTTATGGGGTTCGATCCCGTCTCCGCGCAGTTCGGCGAGCATGCTGGCGTTATCTTGATTTCGCTGGGAACGACCCTTGGCGTCTTTGTTCAGATGGCGTGCCAGATTCCCGCACTGGGCAAGCACGGCGTGCATCCCCATATCCATATCGACTTTAAGGACCCCGCACTGCGCCAGACGATTAAGCTGGGCATTCCGACGTTGCTCGCCACGGTGTGCATGTTTGTCTCGACCTCTATCACTAATGCCGCCGCACTGGTGGTACAGCCCGAGACCGGGCCTTCCGTCATTGCGTATGCACGCCTGTGGTATACGCTGCCCTATGCGCTGATCGCCGCCTCGCTTTCGACGGCGCTCTATACTGAGCTATCGCATGATGCCCAGGAACAGGACTACGATAGCGTTCGCACTGGCATCTCGAGTGGCGTTGCCCAAATGCTCTTCTTCCTGATTCCGTTCGCGTTGTATCTGATTGTCTTCGCCCGCCCGCTCAATATGATTTACTGCGCCGGCAAGTTCGATGAGTCCGGCGTGGCGTTGGTGTCGGAGTTCCTTATTTACCTGGCGCTTTCGCTGCCGCTCTACGGCGTGGTCGTGCTCATGCAGAAGAGCTTCTCGGCCTTGCTCGACATGAAGCCCTACGGTCGTTATTGCCTTTACTCTGCCATCGGACAGGCCGGTTCGGTGCTGTTGTTTGGTGTGGTGCTGGGCTACGGCATGCCTGCGATTGCGCTTTCGTATGTTGTCGACTATGTGATTTTGGTCGGCTGTTCGCTGTGGTGGCTGCGTCGTCGTCTGCAGGGTCTTCAGGTTAAATCTATTCTGCACGGCTGTTTCTTTGGCCTTTTGCTCGGCGGCCTGGGTGCCGCAGCGGGTGCCGGCGTTTTGTGGGCGCTCGAAAACCTTGTCGGTGCGCTCGGCGGGTCAATTCTGATTACGTTGGGTTATGTATGCATCGCGGGCATGGCTTCGCTTGCCGTGACCTTTGGGCTCGCTCTTGTCTTTAGGATGCCCGAGGTCTCTGCGCTGCTTCGCCGCAAGTAGGTGCGTGTGGCCGGCCACGACAACATACCAACGCTCGCCGAGCAGGTTTCGCGCGTTCCCACGCAGCCCGGATGTTACCTTTGGAAAGATGCCAAGGGCGATGTCATCTACGTTGGCAAGGCGAAAAACTTGCGTTCCCGCATGCGCCAGTACGTGACGCTGCAGGATGAGCGCCAAAAAATACCGCTCATGATGCAATTGGTTGCGAGCTTTGACTACATCGTTGTCGAAACCGAGCATGAGGCGCTTTGTGCTCGAGCGCAACCTGATTGGTCAGTACCATCCGTACTTTAATGTGGACCTTAAGGACGACAAGAGCTATCCCTTTATCGCTATCACCAAGAGCGACCTGTTTCCGGCTATCAAATATACGCGTGAGCGCCATAAGCCGGGAACGCGCTATTTTGGTCCCTATACTGACAGCCGTGCGGCGCGTGAGACCATTGATACGCTGCGCAAGGTGATCCCGATCTGCTCGGCTTCTTGTGCGGAGTGGCGTCGATGCCGCCGTATTGTCGAGTCCCACAAGGGCGAAGAAGATATCGTCAATATGATTTGCGCGCAAAACGGGCGGCCTTGCTTTGACTATCATGTCGGCCGTGGACCGGGGGCGTGTGTCGGTGCGATTTCTCCCGCCGACTATGCCAAGAACGTTAAGCGCGTCGAGCGCTTTTTGTCTGGCCATCGCAAGGATGTCGTCGACGAGCTCACGGCCGAGATGACAGAGGCTGCCGAGGCGCTCGATTTTGAGCGTGCGGCACGCGTCAAGCGTCGTCTGGATGTCATCAGGGGCCTGGATGATCGCCAACAGGTCGTATTTCCGTCCAGTGTCGATATCGATGTCATTGGCTTTTATCGCGAGGAGACCATCTCGGCTGCCTGCGTCTTTGTCGTACGCGAGGGTCGAACGGTTCGAACCTGTGAGTTTATTCTCGATAAGGGCCTCGATGTCGACGAGGAAGAACTCCAGTCGGGTTTTCTTAAGCGCTATTACGACGAGACGGCTGATATTCCAGCTGAGATCAACCTTTCTGTTGAGCTTGAGGACGCAGAGACGCTGGGGGAGTGGCTTGCGGCCAAGCGCGAACGCTCCTGCCATCTCCATAGACCTCAGCGCGGCGAAAAGCATCGATTACTCGATATGGCATCCAAAAATGCCCGTCATGCCCTTATGCGCTACATGATGCGCACAGGTTATGCCGACGATCGCACCAATCAGGCACTTTTGGAGCTCGAGAGTGCTCTGGCGCTGCCCGAGCCTCCGATGCGTATCGAGTGCTTCGATATTTCCACGCTGCATGGCACCTTTACGGTTGCGTCGATGGTGGTGTTTACCAACGGCCGTGCCGACAAGAGCCAGTACCGACGCTTTAAAATCCAGGCCGAGCTGGACGAGGCGAACGACTTCGTGTCGATGTCCGAGGTCCTTGGTCGGCGCTACGCTCCTGAGCGCATGGCCGATGAGCGCTTTGGCTCGCGCCCCGATTTACTTGTTGTCGACGGCGGTAAGCCGCAATTGACGGCCGCGATCAAACAACTTGAGGCCCTTGGACTCGATATACCAGTTTGCGGCTTGGCGAAGGCCGATGAGGAGGTTTTTGTGCCTTGGGACGAGACACCTGTCGTGCTGCCGACAGGGTCCGCTTCGCTCTATCTGATCAAACAGGTGCGAGACGAATCGCACCGTTTTGCCATTACATTCCATCGCGAGCTGCGCGATAAGGCAATGACGGTCTCGGTGCTCGACGATGTACCAGGCGTGGGACCCACCAGAAAACGTGCTATTATGCGCCATTTTGGCTCGATGAAACGGTTGCGCGCGGCGAGCGAGAAAGAGATTGCAGAGGTTCGAGGCGTTCCTGCCGATGTCGCAAGATCGGTCCATGAGGCCCTTGCTGCCTGGAATGAAGAGCGAGACAAGGCCGCCACAAGCCGATCCGAAAACTAAACACACCTTAAACAACTGATATATATGATTGCGTGAATTTCAACCTTTTATTTCACTGTGATTACCTGCTGATTTCGCGGTTTATTAACGCTAAAACGTTTGACTACGCCGAAGGGAAAGCGCTGCTATCCTGCGGATTGACGATGACTGATATCTCACCTCGTCGATGCATACTGTCTGTCGTTTTGTTTGTCAACGATTTCGGTGAACGGTAGTAAATACCGTTCAAGCGGATGTGCGTATCGGTCGCCGAGCGCGGCACCCAAGTTGGGTTTGTCGGTAGGTAAGGTATATATCGTCCGCAAGTTGCGCGGGGGCAAGTCTAGGTGCTCCCGGGTAAGATTCTCTATTGATAGGAGAAGACATGGCCATCATCAACAAGGGTATGTCCAGGCGTTCGTTCCTCGGCCTCACCGGCAGCGTCGCTGCTGTCGCCGGCCTTGGTCTCACCGGCTGCGGTGGCAGCTCCGATTCTGGCTCCGCTGCCAGCTCCACCGATTCCGCTAACCGTGGCGGCGGCGTGATTACCGCTGGTTCCGCTTACGCTCCGTCCAGCTTCGACCCCGCCAGCACCGGCTCCGCTGTTGGCCTGGGCGCTAACTGGCATGTCGTCGAGGGCCTTTACGGCATCGATTACCACGACTACAGCACCTTCAACGAGCTCGCCACCGACGATCCCAAGTCTGTGGACGACACCACTTTCGAGGTCACCATCCGCAAGGGCGCCAAGTTCTCCGATGGTACCGAGGTCACCGCTGACGACGTCGTCGCTTCCTACACCGCTTGCGCCGCTTCCGCTACCTATGCTCCGTTCTTCCAGCCCTTTGAGTCCATCGAGGCTAAGGACGCCAGCACCGTGACGGTCAAGACTAAGGTCCCCAACTTCTCCCTGCTCAAGGATCGTCTTGCCATCATCCGCGTTACCCCGGCCACCCAGACCGAGGAGGATCGCGCCAAGCAGCCGATCGGCTCCGGCCCCTGGATGTACGACTCTATCTCCGATACCGAGATCACCCTGGTTCCCAACCCCGAGTACAACGGTGAGTATGCAGCCGAGGATAAGAAGATCCAGTACAGCATCCTGACCGACCCCACCGCTCGCGTTACCGCTCAGCAGGAGGGCTCCACGCTCGTTATGGAGCTCGTTACCGCTGACGCTGTCGACCAGCTCGAGAGCGCCGGCTGCAAGATTGATAACGTTCAGGGTTTCGGCACCCGCTTCATCATGTTCAACGTCGCCAAGGAGCCTTGGAACGACGTCAAGGTCCGTCAGGCCGTCATGTATGCGCTCGACACCGAGAAGATGGTCAGCAACACCTTCGCCGGCCTTGCCACCGCTGCCAGCTGCTACCTGCCCAAGAGCTTCACCAACTATCATGAGGCTTCCACGGTGTACAAGACCGATACCAAGAAGGCCAAGAAGCTCATCGAGGAGTCCGGTATCACCCCGGGCGCTATCACCCTGCGCACCACCGACAACGAGCAGATTAAGGGCATGGCCGCCCAGGTCAAGAACGACCTCGACGCTCTCGGCTTCGAGGTGACCATCCAGACCGATACCTCGCCGGCCACCTACGCTGCCATCGACGGCGGCGAGGCCTACGATATCCTCCTTGCCCCTGGCGATCCTTCCTGCTTCGGCGCCGACCCCGACCTGCTGCTCAACTGGTGGTACGGCGACAACGTCTGGATGCAGACCCGTTGCCCGTGGAAGGAGTCCGCTGAGTGGCAGAAGCTCCACAGTCTCATGGACGAGGCTCTTGCCGCCGAGGGCGACGAGCAGCAGAAGAAGTGGAACGAGTGCTTCGACATCATTGCCGACAACGCCGTTCTGTACCCCGTTGTCCACGTCAAGACTGTCTCCGCTTCCTGGGACGATCCGTCCACTGCGCCCAACGGCGAGGCCCTCGATGGCTTCAAGGGCATCGGCACGACGAGCATGTCCTTCAGGGGCGTTGCGACCGTCAAGGCGTAAGACTCGCTTGAGTCTGTATGCAGGATGTCGGTCGTTGGGACCGTATCCTCATAGTTGAAACAAAGACCCGGGCGGCAACGATGTCGCTCGGGTCTTGTAATGAGTATCCGTACTCATATACCAGTTGGTCCTACCGACAAAAGAAAGGGGAGAGAACGTGAACAACTTGCTACGTTTGATTGGAAGGCGTCTTGTGGCGCTGCCGATCATGGCATTGGGCGTCACCGTCCTGGTGTTTTTCCTTATGTCGTTCTCCAAGACCGACCCCGCCTACACGGCGTTGGGTGACGGTGCCTCGCCCGAGGCGGTTGCCGAGTACCATGAGAAGTATGGTCTGGACGACCCCTGGCCCGTGCGCTACGTGCGCTATATGGGCGATTTGATCCATGGCGACATGGGCACCTATGGTGCTGCTCGCAACTCCGTTGCCAAGCGCATCTCCACGGCCCTGCCCGTCACGATGCAGCTGACCTTCATTGGTCTTGCCATCGGTGCGGTCGTTTCGTTTTTGCTCGGCGTCATCGCGGCACTGTATCGCGACAAATGGCCGGACCAAGTGATCCGCGTCTTTTCCATCGCCGGCTTGGCAACCCCGTCGTTCTGGCTTGCCGTTCTGTTGATCCTGCTGTTCTCTTCCTACCTTAAGGTGCTCCCGGCATCGGGAGCTCTGCCTCACTTCACCACGAATCCGGTTGGCTATCTGGGACGTATGATCATGCCCGCTATCGCCTTGGCATTTCCGCTGACGGGCCAGATGACTCGTATCGTGCGTACCGCCATGGTCGAGGAGCTCGACAAGGATTATGTCCGTATGGCTCGCGGCGCCGGCGTTCCCGAGAAGGTTGTCGTCGGCATCAACGTTCTTCGCAATGCGCTGATCACCCCGGTCACCACTCTCGGTCTTAAGATCGGTTACCTCATGGGCGGCGCCGTCGTCATCGAGGTTATCTTCAACCTCCCCGGCATGGGCACCGCGATTCTGCAGGGCGTTCAGGGCAACGAGGCGAACCTGGTTCAGGGCGTCGTTATCGTCGTTGCTCTTGCCTTCATCATCATCAACATCGTGGTTGACATGCTCTACCTGCTCATCAACCCGCGCATCAGGACGGTGTAGATTATGGTAAAGATTCGAGAGAAGCAAACCGAGCAGCTTGAGAAGGCTGCCTCCAAGGGGCTCAAGCTCGGTGGCTGGAAGAAGATGACGCTGTCTTCTAAGATTGCCGCCGTCGTGCTGGTGCTGGTCGCCCTGACTGCGATTCTGGCGCCCCTTCTTGCCCCCTATAGCCCGGTCGAGATCTTTACGGCTCGCCAGGCTCCCGGCAACGGATTTATCTTCGGTACCGACGATAAGGGTCGCGACATTCTGTCGCGTATGCTCTACGGTGGTCGTTACTCGCTGATTATCGGCTTTGGCGCCACTGCCATGGCTCTGGTCTGCGGCTCGGTCGTGGGCGCCCTTGCAGCGGTTTCGCGCAAGGCCGTCTCCGAGACGATCATGCGTATCTTGGACATCATTATGTCTATCCCGGGCATCGCCCTCGCGGCCGTCTTCGTCTCCATCCTGGGCAACTCCGTGCCGTCGATCATCTTCGCCATCGGCTTTATGTACACTCCGCAGATTGCCCGTATCGTGCGCGCCAACATCGTGTCCGAGTACGGCGAGGACTATGTCCGCGCGGTCATCGTTTCCGGCGCCAAGGCTCCATGGATTTTGATCAAGCATGTTCTGCGTAACTGCATCGCCCCAATCATGGTCTTCACCGTTACCCTGGTCGCCGACGCCATCATCTTCGAGGCCTCGCTGACCTTCATCGGCGCTGGTATCCAGGAGCCCACCGCTACCTGGGGCAACATCCTCGCCGACGCCCGCGGCGGCGTGCTCGCCGGCCGTTGGTGGCAGGCGCTGTTCCCGGGCCTGGCTATCATGATCACCTGCCTGGCGCTCAACATCCTCTCCGAGGGCATTACCGACGCCATGGCCGCTGCTCCCTCCGCCGCCCTGGATCCGACCGATTCCTCCAAGCGTCGCGAGGCCGACCTGCTGGTCTCCGACCCCGTTCGCGCCTACAAGGAGCAGGCCCAGTCCCTCTCCGCTCGCCTTGGCGCCCTGCGCGATGTCGAGCTCAAGCGTGACGATCGCCATGTGCCCGACGAGTCTGTCGAGCCGATTCTCTCGGTCCGTGACTTCTGCATCCAGTTTGAGCATCACGGTGATATCAACGTCGTCGACCATGTCAACTTTGACGTCCGTCCTGGTCAGACCATGGGCCTGGTGGGCGAGTCCGGTTGCGGTAAGTCCATCACCACGCTGGCCATCATGGGTCTGACCGATGAGGACGAGCACCTTTCCGGCGAGGTCCTCTGGGAGGGTCGTGACCTGCTCAAGATGAGCAAGAAGGAGTGGTTCGGCCTGCGCGGTACCGATATCGCCATGGTCTATCAGGACGCCCTGTCCTCGCTCAACCCCTCTATGCTCATCTCTGCCCAGATGAAGCAGCTCACCAAGCGCGGCGGCACCCGCAGCGCCGAGGAGCTCCTGGAGCTCGTGGGCCTCGATCCCAAGCGTACGCTCGAGAGCTATCCGCATGAGCTTTCCGGTGGTCAGCGTCAGCGCGTTCTGATCGCTATGGCCCTTACCCGCGACCCCAAGCTGGTCATCTGCGACGAGCCCACGACCGCTCTGGACGTTACCGTCCAAAAGCAGGTCATCAAGCTGCTCAACGACCTTCAGGCCAAGCTCGGCTTTGCCATGATTTTTGTTTCGCACGACCTGGCGCTGGTCGCCGAGGTCGCCCACAACATCACGGTTATGTACGCCGGCCAGGTTATCGAGCAGGCGCCCACCAAGGAGCTGCTCACCAACCCGATTCACGAGTACACCCGCGGCCTTCTGGGCTCCGTCCTGTCCATCGAGAGCGGTTCGGGCCGCCTGCACCAGGTGCCCGGCGCCGTTCCGAGCCCGCGCGATTTCCCCAAGGGCGATCGCTTCGCGCCCCGCTCGAGCCATCCGCGCATCGGCCTGGACACCCGTCCGGTCTTCAAGCGCGTGCCCGGCACCGAGCACTTCTATTCCGAGCTCCCCGACGAGGTGCTCAAGGCAAATGGTTTGACCCCTCACGCGGAGGTGATGTAGATGAGCGAGACCGCAGTCAACGGCGTCGAGCCGATCATCTTCCTTGATGACGTCCACGTCACCTTTAGGACCCGTACCGGCTCGATTCTGCACCCCAACCTGGTTCACGCCGTCCAGGGTGTAACGATTAAGCTCATGCCCGGCCAGACCATCGGCATCGTCGGCGAGTCCGGTTGCGGAAAGTCCACCACGGCTAACGTCATGTGCGGCCTGCAGGCCCCCACGAGCGGCAAGGTCTACTTTAAGGGCAAGGACGTCACCAAACGTACCGCCGAGGACCGTCGTCACATGGGCCGCGTCATTTCGGTCGTGTTCCAGAACCCCGCGACGGCACTCAACCCCCGCATGGTCGTTCGCGAGCAGCTGCTCGATCCCATGCGCGTCCACAATCTGGGCACCGAGGCCGAGCAGGAGAAGCGCGTCAAGGAACTCTTGGAGCTCACCGGTCTGCCCAGTTCTGCCGCCGAGGTTCTTCCCGGCCAGCTTTCGGGCGGCCAGCGCCAGCGCGTCGCAATTGCCCGTGCCCTGTCGCTGAACCCCGATGCCATCATTGCCGACGAGCCCACCTCGGCTCTGGACGTTTCGGTCCGCGCTCAGATTCTCAACCTGCTGACCGACCTTAAGAAGGAGCTCGGCCTGGCCATGGTGTTCATCAGCCATGACATCCAGACGGTCCGCTATATTTCCGACGACATCATCGTCATGAATGGCGGCAAGATCGTCGAGCAGGGCGAGGCCAAGCAGGTCTTCCAGCATCCTCAAGACCCCTACACCAAGATGCTGCTCGGCGCTGCGCCGTCGCTGCTGCATCCCAAGCTCGGCGAGTAACTTCGCTTTCCCTCCCGTGCGCCCGGTTTTCTTGCCGGGCGCACCTCCGTTGCGATTTCGAAAGGTTGGGTTCACGAGCCATGCCAAGTGCTCAGGAGCTACAACATCAATTTGGTGAATATCGAGGCGCCATGTCCCGTCCATCAGATTTCGATCTCTTTTGGAATGATCGCATGGCCGAGGCTGACGCCGTCGGGCTTGACTATGCGATCGAGGCGGCATCGGTCGCCGATGCCGTGACCTGCCAGCTTTTCGATCTCTGGTATACCGGCATGTGTGGCGCTCGCCTGCACGCCAAGTACCTTAAACCTGTCTCGGACGAGCCCGTGCCATTGGTACTTCAGTTCCATGGATATCCGGGTGCGAGTCGCAGCTGGTTTGAGCAGGCGTCGTTTGCGGGCATGGGCATGGCGCTCATTGCTCTCGATTGTCCTGGCCAAGGAGGCCCGTCCGAGGACACTGGTGGATTTGAGGGCACGACGGTCGCGGGCCATATCGTCGCCGGTATCGACGGCGACCCGGCCAACCTCTACTATGTCCGCTTGCACCAAGATATCCGCATTCTTTGCCGTATTGTTCGTGAGCTCGAGGGCATCGATCTTGCCCGTGTGTTTGTGAACGGCGCATCGCAGGGCGGCGGTTTGGGCATTGCAACTTGTGCGCTTAACAGCGAGCTTATCAATCGCGCCGCCATCCTCTATCCCTTCCTGTCGGATTTCCGCCTGGTCTGGGATTTGGATGCCGACGACATTGCCTACGAGGGCCTGCGCTATTGGTCTCGCTGGTTTGACGAGGACTCGACTCGTATTGACGAGGCCTATGCCAAGCTGGCGTACTTCGATTCCAAGAACTTTGCCCCCATGGTCAAATGCCCCGTACTGTTTGGCACGGGCACAGCCGATATCGTCTGTCCTCCGGCGACGCAGTTTGCGGTCTACAACAACCTGACCTGTGAAAAGCGTCATGAGTTCTTTGAAGGCTTTGGCCACGAGGAGATTCAGGATTTTGACGATCTGATCATTCCGTTTTTCTGCAAGGGAGGGGAGGCTCATGTCTAAGTGCGAGAGCAATGTCAATGAGCTGATTGTCCCCGAGCTTGCGGGGATTCCTGGTACGGTTTCGTCAAGGCTCTCTGATTTCCGCGGTTGGCGCGGCGATGCTTCTGCGGATGTTTCCGAGTTGGAGACAGCCGCTTCGGACCTTGAGGTTTGCGGGCTGACCGTTACGGCGATTGATTTCGCCAATCCGTGCGCGCGCTACTCCGAGGTTTCCTTTGAGCTCGGCGGGCATGTCGTGCATGGTCGTTTGATTGAGCCTGCTGGTCGTGCCCGAGTATCTGAGCGCGTGCCGCTGTGCCTGATGTTCCACGACATCGATCGGCCTGTGCGCGGCTGGCATCACATGACGAGATTTGCCGCCATGGGATATGCCGTGCTTGCGCTGGACGATGAAGTGATTGGATCCAGCGATCTGCAGCAGGGGATTACCTCGCCTGCTTTTGTCGAGCGTGTCCGTTGGGGTTGCGCGTTGGCGAAGGCAGCGCGCAATCTTGATGGCATGGATCCCGACCGCATTTTTGCATGGGGAGAGGGTCTTGGCGGCGGTGTCGCGCTGGCGGTTTCTGCTCTGGACGAGCGGGGCCTCGCCTGCACGGCGGTT
>ERZ506887.1185-NODE-1185-length-14140-cov-6.407739_pt1 | contig 14140 bp, 12 predicted proteins | sample MGYA00512905_ERZ506887 | MGnify/ENA metagenome assembly ERZ506887 | reverse complement strand
TACAGCTAATTCTCCTCATAAGTCCCCCTCCTTGCCAATTATGTTCCAAGTATAGCACAAGTTCTGCCCCACCGCAACGTGTTCTGCGATGCGCCCTGTCCAAAAACGATCATGCATATATTCTCTTGACGAAGATGCGCGGCAAACAGCAACTCCCTGCCAAAGAAATGCAAGAATGGCAGCAGTGAAACTGCGCTATACTGCACGAGCCGAGACATACTGTGCAGATGCGTTCTCTAAGATTTTACGGTGCTCATGTTGTGAACTTTACGTTGGCCGCCTACTTCTGTTGCTCCAATTTCGAGCTTTAACCGTTCCTGCTCTGCCTCATAATCAGCTGTCATTTTCTTATACTATACCGACAAACATACGGTTTCCGTAGCGCGCATACGATGGACTATTCTCGAAGAGGAGGTCTGTTTATGCCAACCGTTCAGCAAGCACCCACTCCGGCGATCACCGTCACTCGCAATTTCCTTGGTCAACAGACGGCAGAGGCGCTGGTGGTGGAATTGATCCGCGCCCACACACAGGCGGCTTAATGGCTGCGGGCAGTCTACGGAAAGGAGGGGACTTATGGAGAAGCGATTACTGCCTACTGCGCTGTACTGTCGCCTGTCCCGGGAGGACGGAGACCGGATGGAGAGTGATTCCATCGGCAACCAGCGGAAGCTGCTGGAGGCGTATATCGAAAATCATCCTGAGTTGGTGATGGCGGAATGCTATGCCGACGACGGCTATACCGGCACGAATTTCCAGCGCCCTGCCTTTCAACGGATGCTGCGGGACATAGGGAACGGGCACATCCGCTGTGTGCTGGTAAAGGACCTGTCCCGTTTCGGCCGTGATTACATCGAAACAGGCCGCTATCTGGAGCGTTGGCTGCCGGAGCACGGTGTGCGGTTCATCGCTGTCACGGACAATATCGACAGCGACCGCGGCGCCTACGACATGATGATGCCGCTGAAGAATCTGTTTAACACCCAGTATGCACGCGACATCTCCCAAAAGGTCAAAAGCTCCCTCCACGCCAAGCAGCAGCGGGGCGAGTTCATCGGGGCCTTCGCCAGCTACGGGTACTGTAAGGACCCGCAGAATCATAACCGTCTGGTCATCGACCCGCCTGCGGCGGAGGTGGTGCGGCGCATCTTTACCCTGTTCGAAAACGGAATGGGAAAGATTCGCATTGCCAAGCAGCTGAATGAAGAAGGCATTTCCTGCCCCAGTGAGTACAAACGGCTCACCGGCGAAAAATACCGCAACAACCACCGGCTGGAAACCACCACCTACTGGACATACGCTACCATCCACCGTATCCTGCAAAATGAGATGTACATCGGGAATATGGAACAGGGGAGGGATGACCGCCTTCAGATGCACGGGAAAGCCAAGCGGAAGGAGCGCTCCCAGTGGACGGTAGTATCCGGCACCCATCAGCCCATCATCGAAAAGGGCCAGTGGCAGCGGGTGCAGGCTCTGCTGAACGCTAACGCCCGTACGCCGGATTTTCAGCAGAATGTCAGCCCCTTTGCGGGTTTTCTCAAGTGTGGCGATTGTGGACGAGCCATGGTCAAGACCACCTGGGGTGGCAAAATCTTCTACACCTGCGGCTCGTATAAGCGCTACGGCGCATCCGTGTGCAGCAAGCACTATATCGCCCATGATGTGTTGACGAAGGTGATACTGGATGATCTGAACCAACTCATTGCCGGCGTGGAAAACCTCCGCCAGCTGGCACAGCAGGGCGCGGCGCAGCGCCCGCGCTCCGGCACCGACCAACCCCAAAAGCTGGAAGCTGCATTGCAGCGCATTCAGCGCCGCCGCCAGAGCGCCTACGAGGACTATCAGGACGCGCTTATCTCCAAGGAGGACTTCCTCCGCTACCGCGCTGATTATGACGCACAGGAGCAGGCGCTGCAGGCCCAACTGGACAAGCTGCGCGACTCGGTACAGGATGAGCCGCTGTCCTTGCCCTGGGTAAAGGAATTGCTGGCGTCGGGGCGGCTGGCGGAGCTGGATCGCCCCACAGTCGCCGCCGCCATCCGGGAAATTCGCGTCTACGAGGGGAACCGTATAGAGATCGACTATCTGCTCCCGGAGGGCTGCCGCGCTCTGCTGGAGGGGTGAGCGTATGGTTCTCCGTGTAGAGCAAAGCAAAAAAAGCAGGGAGCGTAGAAAGGTTTTTGCTTCACACCCTGAACATTATAGTGGTGGAAAGTTTCACAACTCCCCACCACTATTGTTCCATGTGTGTCCAGCCGCCCGCTGTTTTGACGCTTACGTTTTGTTGCAGATAGGACACATTTATGCTATCATAAAAGCACAATAAAGAAGTGCAGCAGCTCTCCGTGAACTGCCGCACTTTTGCATCACCGTGGGGCAACGAGGATACCCAGACGCTTATCGACATTCTGGCGCGGTATGGTGTCAAGACCACCTTCTTTGTTGTGGGAGATTGGGCGGAGAAGTACCCGGAGTCCGTCAAAGCCCTGCACGACGCGGGCCACGAGGTGATGAGCCACTCCAATCACCACGACCATTACAACAGTCTGTCCACTCAGCAGATCATTGACGATGTCACCGCCAGCAACGAGCGGATCAGTGCTGTTACCGGCGTGACCCCCACGCTGATCCGTTGTCCCTACGGGGAGTATGACGACCACGTCATTGCCGCCATACGCTCCATGGGTATGGAACCTATCCAGTGGGATGTGGACTCCCTGGACTGGAAGGACTACGACGCGGATACGATATGCAGGCGCGTAACATCCAAGGTGCAGCCGGGGAGCATCGTGCTGTTCCACAACGCTGCGCTGCACACGCCGGAGGCCCTGCCTGCCATCCTCGACTGCCTGATCAACGACGGGTATACCGTTGTGCCCATCAGTCAGCTGATCCTCGATCCGCCCTACACCATCGACCACACCGGCCGGCAATTCCCGGCGGAAACAGTTCCCACTACATAAGCACGACATGGGGGCACCTAAACAGTGCCCCCATTGATCTTCGACCTGAAAGCCGCATCTGTTCGCACGCTGATCCATCTGTCAGAGACAGCAACTCCTCGGCAATGTCCATATTCTCAAAGCGAAGCGCGTCCGTATCCCTGTGGCCAAAGGTCAAAAAGTCCACATTACCAGTCACTCCTTTCTTGATTTTTGGGGCAAACGAAAAGAGCAGCTGTTTTCTATGCGAAAATAGCTGCTCTTTTCTAATATTTATATACTTCAACTGTTATCTGTTCAAATTTCTCTCAATCCATCCGTGCATCTGTTTATCAATTTTGAAATAGGACATTGTGCCTCCGCCCTCAATCCAGTCATAGTTCGGATAGAAGGAGATAAAGAAGCGCAAGCCAGAGGCGGTTTCGATTCGGAGATTTCTTCGATCATCGGCAAAAGCAGTGTGCGCTTCCTGTTGATTTTCTTCGGGGATACCATCAAATACTTCCGTCTGGAAGTCATCGTTTCCATAACTCACAAGTGTAATCGTCATGTGATAGAACTCGGTGATTTCCTGCCGATTTGTTACCGGTGAGCCAACTTCTTGTTCGTTGTTCCACTTCATTTCTGTAATGGATGCAATATCGTCTGCGCTCTCAATGCCATACACGCGATAAAGCTCGGTGAACGAACAGTTTGTGTTGCTGTCAAACTGATAGAAGCTGCAGAACAGTGCGGCATACCATGTGTCACCGTCTCGCAGAACATATACGCCATCACAAACAGCAGGTGCATACCGGTATAGCTCGATGTCAGTCTGGCTGACAGTGCTTTTATAGCCAATGCCTCCGTCAGATTTCAGGTAGGAAATGTGTTCGCCAGCCATATCGGCGGTGATTTCAGGCGGCAGACCATACTTCTCAAGCACCTCCGGAAGTTTGACAGCCTCGTAAAATTTGCCGTTGTACTCAAGTGCGGCAATGTTCTGCACGGGATCTTGGGTGTCAGGGCCTCCCTTATGGTGAAGCACAGGAATGGCGATAGTCACCGCCAGACACAGGCAGGCTGCAACAACTCCCCATTTGACCCACTTGCGCTTCGGCTTCGCATTGGTGCGGACATTGTTGGTTTCCTCGATAATATCATCGTTCAGCATATTCAAAGCGTCACTGATGTGTTCTTTCTTCATAGTTCATAGCCCTCCTTTTCCAAGTATTCTTTCAAACCTTGCCTTGTTCGGTAGAGCATACTCTTGACCTTCGGTTCACTCATGCCGTAGTAGTCTGCGACTTCTCGGATAGGATCCGCAAAGTAGTATCTGCCGACAAAAGTGTTTCGTGCTTCTGCCGGGAGTGTGTAGAGATAGGTATTGATCGCTTCCGCAAGCAGTTTCAATTCTATGCTCTGCTCCGTGGTTTCGCTGCCGGAAATACAATCCTCCAGCTCGGAAAGAGAGACTGCATATTCCGAGTGCTTCCGTTTATCCCTGTTGCGTGTGCGGAACGCATCAATGGATAGTTGTCGTGTGATTTTTCCTAAATAGGTGGAGAGAACGCTCGGCTTATGCGTTGGCATGGAGTTCCACGCCTTTAAGTAGGTATCGTTGACGGTTTCCTTGCTGTCCTCCCAGTCGGAGAGGATATTGTAGGCGATCTTTGAAAGATACCGCCCATATTTCCGCTCCGTTTCGCTGATGGCACTCTCATCTCTTTTCCAGTATAAGTCAACGATCATTTCATCCTGCATGGGCGAACCTCCTTTCTCATCTGCTGTCAGGTTCCTTCACTATATATCCCGACAAAAATCGGATTTGGTTTCACGATTTTCAAAATTTCTTCAAAAAAATTATAGCAGATATTTGTGAACGCTTCTACCCATGCCGTTTACGCTGTTTTTCTTCGCTGCTTCAGTAGCGGTACATCGGCGCGTTATCCTCCGTATCGGCACGTTCCTCCATCAGAGATTTGAACGCATCGGGGTCTTCACGCCATTCCTCCCGCGGCAGCGGATTTGATTGCAGCAGGGCGTACAGGTGCTCTGCCAGCTCTGTTTTGCCCTGCTCGATGGCGGTCTGGATAAGGTATAGGTGTTGCTATGCAGAGTTTTCTGCTTCCATTCGCACCGCTGTGTCTATACCTGTCCGGCCGGCCCCTCCGGCGGCAGCCAGCGTTTGCCTCCCAGCCGTATCAGATACAGCAGGCCCCGGACGCACAGTTCCGCGCACATGGCCGCCCACACGCCGGGCAGTCCCCACCGGGGCGCGGCCAGCCACGCCAGTGGCAGGCGGATGCCCCACATGGTGCCCAGATTGAACAGCGTGGGCACCAGTGTACTGCCTGCACCCTGAAATACGCCGCCGGCCACGATGGACGCGCCGTACATAGCCTCGGCAAAGGCCTCAATACGCAGGACGCGGGTGCCCAGGGCGATGATGTCGCTGTCCGGCGTCAGTATCGCCATCATCTGCGGGGCGAAGGCGTACAGCAGCCCGCCGGTGACGACCATGACAACGATACCCAGCAGTACCGTGACCCAGCCCAGGCGTCTGGCCATGCGGCGGCGTCCCGCTCCCACGCTCTGCCCCACCAGCATGGCCGCGTCACTCTGGATGGCGTAGGGGGGCATATAGCACAGGCTTTCCGCCGTGACAGCAAAGGAGTTTGCAGCGATAGCCACCGTGCCCAGGGGCGCCACAATGGCGGTGGACACGATCTGCGCGGTGGACAGTATCACCTTCTCCGATGCCACTGGCGCCGCGATGCGGAGCACCATGCGCAGCTGTGTGCGGTCAAGGTGCAGACGCTCACCCTTCTCCAACCGCAGCGCCGGGCTGCGGCGCAGGACGAAATACAGCAGGTACAACCCCACCGCCAGCTCCGCAAGGCCAGTGCCCAGGGCGGCGCCCGCCGTGCCCAGTCCCGCGCCGGGCAGGGATAGTGCGCCCAGCCGGATGGTACCGGTGGGGAAAATAAGCAGGGTGTTGAACACCACATCCAGCGCACACATGAGCACCATGCAGACACCGGGCGTGCGCATATTGCCGGTGGCCTGCAGCTGTCCCGCCGCCACGTTGTCCAGCTGGAGGGCGGGCAGGAACAGACTGTACACCAGGAAATAGGCAGAGGCATCCCGCCAGATATCCTGCTCCGCCCGCAGCAGCCGGGGCAGCGGCGCAGACAGTGCCGCCGCCAGTGCCGCCATGACCACGCTGAAGGCCAGGCACAGCACCAGCGCCTGCTTGAGGATGTTGCGCGCCTCGGCCAGGCGGCCGCCGCCCACCCGCTGCGCCGTCAGCACGTTGAAGCCCATAGCTGCCGCGTAGGACAGCCCTCCGAACAGCCAGGTGGTGGAGGCCACCAGCCCCACTGCCGCCGACTGGGACGCGCCCAGGCGGCCCACCATGGCCGCGTCGATATATTGCATGATAATAGTGGCCAGCTGTGCCATGATGGCCGGCCAGCTGAGCTGCAGCGTCAGGCTGATCTGCTGCCGGGTGGACAGCGGCGCGCCGCTGCGCAGCAAAGCCAGATGATCCGTTTTCAAGGGTGTCCCTCCATAGAACTTGTTTTTTCACTGTACCATCGATTGACAAGGACAAACAAGTCCTTGTCAATCGATGGTACCACGGACGCGCGCTTTTCGCAACCCCGGCGTGGCGGAGCACCGTGATATACAGCATATAAATGTGCGGGTACAGTCCGTTGTCCGGGCGTCCAATACCCGGCCGGGCTTGTTCAGGCCGCGCAATATGGTACAATGCCCGTAAAGAATATCGGCGGGACCGTATCCCGCGAAAAGAGGACAATATGGAGTATCGTGTTCTGCCCCACGGCGGGGAGAAGGTCAGCGCCATCGGCACGCAGCCGGAGGAGTTCGCCGCCATGATCACCGACCGCCTGCAGCTTGAGCTGCGGAATAACTGAACTGACCGACCGGCCCCACGGCTATGCCGTGGGGCCGGTTTTACTTTACTGGCACATCAGAAACGCTTTCAGCGCCAGCTGGAAGGTCAGCATCTGCTCGCTGTCGTTATAGTTCAGATCCAATATCTCGGCAATACGGTCCAGCCGGTACAGCAGCGTGTTCCGGTGGATAAACAGCGCCTTGGAGGTCTTTACGGAGTTCTGACAGTTGTTGAAATAGGTTTCCAGCGTGTACAGCAGCTGGGTATTGTGTTCCTCGTTGATGCCGTAAACATATTTGCTGACGGCTTCACTGATCTCGGATAGGGAGGTGTGGTAGGGAATACGCATCAGCGGGAAGTGCAGCTCATTCTGTTTCAAAAGCTCCCGCAGCGTCATAAGTACGCCTCCCTTCGGCAAAACACCAAAACACCCCCTATTTTGATGATACCATTATACCCCATAAGTGTAAACCGCCTTTTTTGCTGAACGGATTGTTATATTTGCGCCGCCGTTGTTCTTAAGCGGCATACCTGACATTTCAAGCAAAAGCAACCCTGTCATTTAAACGGGGCATTTGGCGGTGCTTCAGGCGAGGATGGCGTTGAGCGGAATACAGGGCTTTGGCTGGGGCAGGAACGCAGCACATACGGCTAAATCGTTTTGAGAAGGAAAAGAGCCAATTGGTGTCAGGGGCAGTGCCAACGTCCGGCTGGCTTTATGTACATCGGAGCCCTTGCTTTTTGGCAAAATGCAGACTATACTAAGGGCGAAAAGCTGAAACGCACCTGTGGAGAGGAGGCAGCATAGATGAGGGAGCTGTGTCAGACTTTCGGCATAACAGCGCTTGGCGAAACCGTGGAAAGCTGGACACTGGAAAATGAGTTTCTGACAGCGGAGGTGCTTACCTACGGCGCAACGCTGCGGCGGCTGGTATTCGGCGGTGTGGATGTGGTGCTGGGCTATGACACCCTGTCGGAGTATGAGCGAAACGACGGCTATGTCGGCGCGACAGTGGGCCGGGTGTGCAACCGAATCGGCGGGGCGTCCTTCGGACTGAACGGCAAGACGTACCCGCTGGCGAAAAACGACGGAGGGAACCACCTCCACGGCGGCGTGCGGGGCTTTGACAAGCGTGTCTGGGCGGCGGAGCCGCTGGCGGACGGCCTGCGGCTGCGCCGTCTGTCGCCTGACGGGGAAGAGGGGTATCCCGGAACGTTGGCGGTGTCGGTGACGTATCGGCTGGCCGGCGAGTCGCTTCGGATCGAATACGAGGCGGAAAGCGATGCCGACACCCTGTGCAGCCTGACCAACCACAGCTATTTCAACCTGAACGGCGGCGGTACGGCTATGGCGCATACGCTGGCACTGGCGGCGGAGAGGTATCTGGAGACGTCTCCCGGCTGCCTGCCCACGGGGCGGGCGCTGCCGGTGACGGGGACGCCCTTTGACTTCCGCGCAGCTAAGGCTGTCGGCCGGGACATCGATACGGCGGCGGAGCAGCTGCGGCTGGTGAACGGCTATGACCACCATTTCTGCGTGGACGGGGCCGGTCTGCGCCGTGCAGCGGTGCTGCGGGGCGACAGCAGCGGCATTGCCATGACGATGGACACCACCTCTCCCGGTGTGCAGCTGTATACGGCCAACTGGCTGTCCCGGCGCGGCGGAAAGAATGGGGCGGTATATGAGCCCCGCTGCGCCGTGTGTCTTGAACCGCAATTCCCGCCGGACGCGGTACATCACCCGGACTTTCCGCAGCCACTGCTGCGGCGGGGTGAAGTATACCGGCACTGCACGGTATACTCCTTTTCAAAATAACAACACATCCCCCGTGCAGTGTATCTGCGCGGGGGATGTGTTGTTATTATTGCGCTCAGCCCATGACCACGCGTACCCGCACCTCTGTACCGGGCGCGGCCGGGGGAAGCACATTCCCGGTGATGGGTGTTCCATCCACGGCGATGGAAGCGATGCCCTTTTCTACGTGGTGAGGATTCTCCACAGTGATGCGGTAGACTGCACCGCGGTAGCGGCGCTTGATGGTATAGCCTGCCCATCCCGCGGGGATACAGGGATCGATGGCAAGGCCCTCCAGCGTGGGCTGTATGCCGAGAATGGCCTGCGAGATGCTGACGAACGTCCAGGCTGCTGTGCCGGTGAGCCAGCTGTTCTTGCCCTCGCCGAAGGTGGGCTCGTCCAGAATGGTCCAGTCGCCCGTCTCGCGGAGGTAGGTGTCCGTTCCGGCAATGAGCCACAGCGGGTCGTCGTTGAAGCCGGTGCCCACATCCCGGTTGCCCTTTTTGGTCAGGGGCTGATACTGATGGTAGGCACTGCCGTCCTCGAATTGGGTGGCGGCAATGTCCAGAATGCGCTCCCGCGCCCGGGCGGGGACGATGTGCACAAAGCCAAGCAGGTCCTGACAGCTGTCCCGGAAGCCCATGCCGCGGCCGGTGCCGCTCTCGTAGTAGCTGGCAGAGCGGCTCATGTTGAAGGTGACCATGCACTGGTACTGATGCCAGAGGTTCACCATGCGGTCCAGCTTTTCTTCGCCGGACTGCAGCCGGTAGCCGGACAGCAGGCTCTCCCAGTGGTCAGCCAGCGCGGCACGGGCAGCATCCACCTGTGCATCGTCGGCATAGCGGGCCATCATGGCGTGGGCGCGGGTCTTATTGATGACGCCGGGGGCGGTGAATTTTTCCTCCTGCGGGTTCTCGATGTAACCCAGACCGAAGAGGATCTTCTTTTCCTCCCCGGGGGCAAGGGTGACATGGATGTGCAGCGCACCCACCGGTGCCCAGCCGTGGGCGATGCTGCCGCTGCAGTGCCCGGCACGGACGGCCTGCGGGTCTGCCGGGCCGCCATACACGCCGCAAAAAGCATCCCGGGCGGTGTCAAAGCTGGTGACGGGGGTGTTGGACCAGAACACCGCATAGTGGTCGCGGCGCTCCCGGTACTCGGTCTTGTGATAGATGGCACACGGCTCCACCTCCACCTCGCCGGTGGAGAAGTTGCGCTGGAAGTTGGTGCTGTCGTCTACAGCGTCCCACAGGCAGAACTCCACATAGCTGAACACGTCCAGCTCCCGGGGACGATCGCTGCGGTTGGTCAGGGTCAGGCGGTCCAGCTCACAGGCATCGCCCTTGGGCACGAACAGCTCCTGCGCGGCGCAGATGCCGTCCTTTTCGCCCTCCAGAATGGTGTAGCCCAACCCGTGGCGGCAGCTGTAGCGGTCCAGCGGCGTCTTGGTGGGCTGCCAGCCGGGGTTCCAGACCGTGCCGCCATCCTTGATGTAGATGTGGTGGCCGTCCATGTCCAGCGGAGAGCTGTTGTAGCGGTAGCGGGTCAGGCGGCGCAGCCGGGCGTCACGGTAAAAGCTGTAGCCGCCTGCCGTGTTGGAGACCAGACTGAAAAAGTCTTCACTGCCAAGGTAGTTGATCCACGGCAGCGGGGTCTGCGGGGTGGTGATGACATATTCCCTGTGTGCGTCATCAAAATGGCCGAATCTCATAAATGCTTCCTCCTTATCAGCGGCCGGGACAGCCGGCTGCATCGTTTTTGCGAAAACGATTAAGAACTCAGGCAGAAGCATTCTCTTCGCCTTTAGCATAGCCGAAGCCGCGCAAAAAAGCAAGAGGTCCCGCAAAAAAATTTCCGGAAACAGCGTTCACAAACCCGCGTATATCCATCTTTTTTGCGCGGTTCCGCTGCCGTTCTTCCCGGTGCCGGCGGGAAACGAAACCGTCCGGGCCCCATTTAGAAGTAGTACTATCAGCAGCGAAACTCACAGCGAAAATGTTTTCAATTTTCATCGAAATGTAACGAAATCCATCCGAAATGCACAATTCCACTTCTCCGAAAACGGACAGAACGCCAAACTTTCATGAAAAGCAATGAAAGTTTTTCTCATACTCTTGATTTTTGATGCACAATGCGCTATCATGAAATTGCGAAAACGATTAAGCAATCGACAGAGAACATCCCCGCACAATATTTCCTGAAGGAGGCAGCAAAGTGATGCCGTCCCTGAAAGATCTGGCCAAGGAATGCGGTGTATCGGTGGCAACGGTCAGCAAGGCGCTGAACAACCAGCCGGACATCTCGGCCGCCACCCGGGAGCGGGTGCGGGCCGCTGCGCACCGCATGGGCTACCTGCCCAACGCCGCCGCCCGTTCCCTCAAGACCAACCGCACCTACAATCTGGGCGTTTTGTTTGTGGACGAACGGCAGAGCGGCCTGACCCACGAATATTTTTCTGCTGTGCTGGACAGCTTCAAGGTGGAAGCAGAAAAGCACGGCTACGACATCACCTTCATCAACCACAACATCAGCGGCCGGAGCATGAGCTACCTTGAGCACTGCCGCTACCGCAATGTGGACGGCGTGGTGATCGCCTGCGTGAACTTCTACGACCCGCAGGTGGTGGAGCTGGTGAACAGCGAGGTGCCCGTCGTCACCATCGACCATGTGTTCAACAACCGCATGGCCATCCTTTCGGACAACGTTTCCGGCCTGAAAGCGCTGGTGCGGCAGGCATGGGCCTGCGGCCACCGCCGCATCGCCTTTATCCACGGCGAAAAGACCGCCGTCACCGAGAACCGTCTGGCGGGCTTCTATCAGGCCAGCGAAGAGCTGGGCCTGAAGGTACCGGAGGAATATGTGCGGGAGGGCATCTACCACGATGCTGACCGCTGTGCCGCCGAGACCATGGCCCTGCTGGCACTGCCGCAGCGGCCCACCTGCATCATCTTCCCGGACGATTTCTCTGCGCTGGGCGGATACAACGCCATCAGCGAAGCGGGCCTTTCGATCCCCGAGGACATCTCGGTGATGGGCTACGACGGCATCTACCTTTCCCGGGTGGTCAAGCCTCAGCTGGTGACCTACCGGCAGAACACCACCGCGCTGGGCCGCACCGCCGCCGACAAGCTCATTGAGTTCATCGAGCACCCCCGTGTGACCCTGCCGGAACAGATCCGCGTTTCCGGCAAGCTGCTGGACGGCGGGTCGGTCCGCAGTCTCTGATCCGTCTCCCAAGGTTCTGGTTCGTGGAGCCTTTTTTGAGAAGAAAGCTTTTTGCAGATAATGGAAAACCATGAAGGAGGTTTACCCTTATGAAAAAGATCTCTCGTCGTAATTTCCTGCTCGCTTCCGGTGTCGTGACTGTTGGTGCTGCTCTGGCAGCCTGCGGCGGCAGCTCCAGCAGCACTGCTGCTTCCTCTGCGGCTCCCGCATCCTCCGCTGCTGCTTCTGCTCCGGCTGCTGCCGAGGGCAAGGTGCTGAACATCTGGTGCTGGAATGATGAGTTCCAGAGCCGCTTCAACGACTACTATCCCGAGGTCAAGGAGATCGCAGCCGACAAGTCCACCACCACCCTGAAGGACGGCACCACCGTGAAGTGGACCATCAACGCTAACGAGAACAACAACTATCAGAACAAGCTGGACGAGGCTCTGCTGAATCAGGACTCCGCTGCCGATGATGACAAGATCGACATTTTCCTGATCGAGGCTGACTACGCTCTGAAGTATGTGGATTCCGACTACGTTCTGGATGTCAAGAAGGACATCGGCCTGACCGATTCCGATCTGGCTGGCCAGTACCAGTACACCAAGGATATCGTTTCTGTGGACGGCAGCCAGCGCGGCACCACCTGGCAGGCTACCCCGGGTCTGTTCGCATACCGCCGCAGCATTGCCAAGGAGGTGCTGGGCACCGATGACCCCGCCGAAGTGCAGACCTACCTGTCCGACTGGGATAAGTTCAACGATGTAGCTGCCAAGGCTGCTGCCAAGGGCTACAAGATGCTGTCCGGCTTCGATGATGCATACCGCACCTTCTCCAACAACGTCTCTGCACCCTGGGTCACCGGCACCACCGTTACCGTGGACGAGAACCTGATGAAGTGGGTGGATCAGACCAAGGAGTACACCGACAAGGGCTACAACAACAAGTCCAGCCTGTGGGACAGCCAGTGGGCTTCCGATCAGGGCCCCACCGGTAAGGTGTTCGGCTTCTTCTACTCCACTTGGGGCATCAACTTCACCCTGCTGGGCAACTCTCTGGAGACTCCTGTCGCTGAGGGCGGCAAGGAAGAGGTTGGCAACGGCATCTACGGCGACTACGCTGTGTGCGAAGGCCCTCAGCCCTACTACTGGGGCGGCACCTGGATCTGCGGCGCAGCCGGCAGCGACAACATCGAGACCATTAAGGATGTTATGCAGAAGCTGACCTGCGATGAAGCCATCATGAAGCAGATCACCATGGATACGCAGGACTACACCAACAACGAGAAAGCTATGAACGAGATCGCAAACAGCGATTACAGCTCCGCTTTCCTGGGCGGCCAGAACCACATCGCTCTGTTTGCAGAGGCTGCAGCCAAGATCGATATGTCCAACGCCGGTCCGTACGATCAGGGCCTGAATGAGAGCTTCCAGAATGCATTCAAGGATTACTTTACCGGCAACGTGGACGAAGATACCGCAAAGGCAAACTTCGAGACCGCCATCAAGGAGAAGTACCCCGAGCTGACCGATGTGGTCTGGCCCGCATGATCGCGGCATGACCCAATTCGCTGACACGGAAAAGTAAATACAGAGGGCGGGCGGCATATCTCGCCCGCCCTCTTTGCTTTTCTACAGATAACAGGAGGCGATCCTATGGGAGAAAAGAAAAAGAAAGGGTCGATCAGCTACGCGAAATGGGGCTACATCTTCATTGCGCCGTTCTTTATCATCTTCGCGGTATTCCAGCTGATCCCTCTGGCATCCACCATCTACTACAGCTTTTTTGAATATTACCGCAGCGGCCTGAAGATCATCGGCCCCAGCTTTGTGGGCCTGAAAAACTACATCACCCTGTTCGCCACCGACCTGCCCAAGTATTTCAGCAACACGCTGATCCTGTGGATCATCGGCTTTATCCCGCAGATCGCCGTTTCGCTGCTGCTGGCGGCATGGTTCACCGACCTGCGCCTGAAACTGAAGGGCCAGACCTTCTTCAAAACGGTCATCTACATGCCCAACCTGATCATGGCTTCGGCCTTTGCCATGCTGTTCTTTGCGCTGTTCTCGGACAACGGTCCGGTGAACGCCGTGCTGCTGAGCATGGGCTGGATCAAGACTCCCATCAGCTTTTTGAACACCGTGTGGGGCAACCGGGGACTCATCGGCCTGATGAATTTCCTCATGTGGTTCGGCAACACCACCATCATGCTCATGGCAGCCATCATGGGCGTGGACCCCACCCTGTACGAGGCTGCGGAGCTGGACGGCTGCACCCCGAACCAGATGTTCT
>ERZ506887.1182-NODE-1182-length-14177-cov-4.376151_pt1 | contig 14177 bp, 11 predicted proteins | sample MGYA00512905_ERZ506887 | MGnify/ENA metagenome assembly ERZ506887 | reverse complement strand
CTTTTGAAAAGAAAATATTTAGTAAACGTGCATTGCAGGCAGAACTTGGTCTTCCAATTGACGATAATAAATTTATGATTGGTATTGTATCCCGTCTTACCAACCAGAAAGGTCTTGACTTAGTTAAATGGGCAATGGACGGAATTGTGGACCCAAATGTCCAGTTGGTAGTGCTTGGCACCGGGGATTCTGAATATGAGAATTTCTTCCGTGATTACCAGTGGAAAATGGGGGATCGTGTTTCGGCTAATATTTGTTTTTCAGAAAAGCTGGCACACAGAATATATGCAGCTGCGGATGCAGTTCTTTTGCCGTCATTGTTTGAACCGTGCGGTCTGACACAGCTTATTGCTTTAAGATATGGAACCGTACCGATCGTGCGTGAAACAGGTGGACTCAAAGATACAGTGGAGCCGTTTAATGAGTTTGAGGAAAGAGGAACAGGTTTCTCCTTCTATAATTATAATGGACAGGAGTTGTTAGACACGGTAAACTATGCAAAGCGTGTGTATTTTGATATGAGAGATAAGTGGAACCATATGGCAGTCCGTGGAATGAAGAGAGACTTCTCATGGAATACTGCCGCCAAGAAATATGAAGATCTTTATGGAAGAGTTCTTGGCTGGTAAGGAAAGATATATAAAAAATGTTAAAAAATTCTTAAGCTTTTTTTAGAAATTACATATTGTAAAACTGCTGTGATTAACATATACTTAGAAACGTAAGAAATAAGTGGTATTATCCACTGAAATTAAAGAAAGCAGGGGTATCAGATGCAATTATTTTTAAGAAGGAAAGGCTCCGGCTTAAGCAAGGCAGAGAAAGTGGCAGCAGCTTTTTGTGTATTTGCAATGCTGGCAGTCTTAAATGTAATGTCTACTGTAACAAGTAGCGCAGCAACGACAAGCTTTACTGTGGAATCTAAAGCGTATGACAGTATTGCGATTTCATGGTCTGCATTGGAAAATGCAGAAAGTTATCAGGTATGGCGTGCCACGGGCAGTGCCAGTGAGACCAGCCCGTCCAGACCTTCAGATAGAGATTTTCAATGTGTGGCTACGGGAATTAAGGGATTAAGCTATGTTGACAGTGGCTTGGAACCATATCGTACATATTGGTACAAAGTAACTAACGAAGAAGGTGATTTAAGCTTTTCCGTTGGATATGGAAGTACACATACTACATACGATAATACAAAGAATGTAAAAGCTATTTCCAATGGCGATAATATTACAATTACATGGGACGCTGTGGAAGGGGCTTCTGCTTATGCTGTGACAAGAAGTTACATTGTAAATGGAACTGTTGTTCAGGATGACTACGAAAAAATTGTTAATAGTAATATTTTTACAACCGATAATGATAGCTCTAAAATATATACATATAAGGTAGTTGCATATCTGGAAAGAAATGTAGGGAGTACAACAGAAAAATTTTATGGCGGCAGTGATTGTCAGGGAGTATACGTTATGAAAGCTCCAGCCAGTGTGAAGGCAGTCAGCCAGAATTACAATACAAATCAAGTGACATTTTCCGCAGTAGACGGTGCGACCGGATATAATATTTACCGTTCAACCCAGCCAGACAGTGATTTTGTGAAAGTAGGTACTACAGCTGCAAACGTATTTACATATAACGATTCCGGTTTGACAACGGGAACTACTTATTACTATAAAGTAGAGGCTTGTAAGAGCGGAACCGGAATTGCAGGTGCAGGTATTATGAGCAGCGCAGCCAGTGCCCAGCCAATGATCACCACACCGGTAAATGTAACGGCAGCCAGCAGGAGCTATAACAGTATTAAAATAACATGGGGAAAGGTAGCAGGTGCACAGAAGTACGAAGTTTACCGTTCCACTTCAAAAAACACAGGCTATACTAAGATTGGTACTACTGCATCAACAAGTTATACAGATAAGAATCTGGAAACCAATAAGAAATATTATTACAAGGTAAATGCTGTATATGGAAAATATACCAGCGGTTACAGCAGTGTTACCAACACGAAAGCGGTACCAGCAGCAACCTCTTCCCTGACTATTACCAGTCGTGCTTATAACGAGTTGGAGATTAAGTGGAAAAAGGTCTCTGGAGCAACGAAGTATGTTCTTTACCGTTCTACAAAAGAGGGAAGCGGATACAAGAAGTTAGGAACTTTCTTTACTACTACATTTTTAGACACCGGTGTAAAAGGCGGGGTGAAATATTACTATAAAGTAATTCCATACAGAGACAGTGTGAAAGGAAAAGAAAGAATAGAATCCGGTGTTGCAGTTACCAAAGCAGTGACAGGCTTAAAGGCATCTAATAAGACAGCGACTGCTAACAAACTTACATGGAGCAAAGCTGCCGGAGCAGACAGCTATCGCATTTACCGTTCTACTAAGAAAAACAGCGGATATACAGCAATTGGAAAGACAACCAAATTAACTTATACGGATAAAAAGGCACAGACTGGTAAGAAATATTATTACAAAGTTTGTGGTATGATCAATGGATATGAAGGCGAATTAAGTACGCAAAAGGCAATTGTGGCTAAGCCACCTGCTGTTAAGAACCTGAAAGTAACAGGTTCAGGCTCAGGCAAGGCAAAACTTACCTGGGATAAATACAGCTATGCAGACAGTTATCAGATTTATGTTTCTTCTTCAAAGAAGTCAGGATACCGTCTGGTAAAAGAAGTCAAGACTAACAGCTATGTGGCAAGTCTTGCTTCTAACACAACTACCTACTTTAGAGTATATGCTGTGACAAATGGCGTGCAAGGTGCATACAAACAAGTTTCTTACACGGCCATTTCTGCCATTAGATTAAATGCGGCTGAGGCAAATATTAAGGTGGATGGAGCAATTCAGTTAAGTGCAAGCTTAACACCGTCCAACGCAACCGACAAAACGATTACATGGAAATCTTCCAATAAGAAGGTTGCTGCAGTAACAAACACAGGTCTTGTTACAGGTAAGAAGAATGGTACTTGTACCATTACCGCAACTGCAAGCAATGGTATGACAGCAACCTGTAAGGTTACAGTAAGTGAGATTATCATTGTATTAGATCCGGGACACGGCGGAAGTGATCCGGGAACCAGCTATAACGGTGTATACGAAAAGAATGTGAACTTAAAGATAGCACAGTATGTAAAAGCAGAATTAGAAACATACAAGAATGTAAAAGTAATCATGACGAGAACTGCAGATACTTATCCGACCCTGGTTGAGAGAAGCCAGATGGCGGCAAATTACAAAGCAGATTTCTTTGTAAGTATTCACTGTAATATGCTGGCAAGTAAGTCCACAGCAACCAATGGTTCTGAGGTTTATGCATCTTTAGCAGCTAATTACAGTGCACCTACAGCCAGAATGGGTAATCTTGTAATGTCCGAGCTTGTAAAAGCAGGCATGAAGAACAGAGGTGTCAAGACAGTCCGTGGAGAAAACGGGGCAGATTACTATGCAGTAATTAGAAATACAGTAGCCAAAGGTGTACCTGCGATTTTGATTGAAGAAGGATACTTATCTGGAAGCAGTGATTATGCGGTACTTACCAGTGATGTAGGGCAGAGAAAGTTAGGTGTTGCTAACGCAACTGCGATTGCTACCTATTTTGAGTTGAAAAAAAAGTAATATTGTAGCATAATGTAAACACACTCGTTTTAACGCGGGTGTGTTTATTTGTGCAAAAAGAAATTAAGAAATATTTGAAAAGGAGAGTGGGCAGTATAGCATGAAAGTATTGTTGGCAGCCATAAATGCAAAGTATATTCATTCCAATCTTGCGGTATATTCTCTGAGAGCAAATCTTTTGGAGTATAAAAACAGTGTAAAATTAAAAGAATACACCATAAATCATCAACGGGAAGATGTAATACAGGATATTTATTTAGAACATCCGGACGTGCTGGTATTATCCTGTTACATCTGGAATATTGATTTTATCCAGGGGATACTGGCGGATATTAAAAAAGTGCTTCCCCAGACTGATATCTGGCTGGGAGGACCGGAGGTCAGCTATCTATCAGAACAGTTTTTGAAAGGAAATCCCCAGGTGAAAGGAATTATGCGTGGGGAAGGAGAAGTGACATTCCGTGAATTAGTGTCCTTTTATGTGGATAAAAAGATAAAATTAGAGGATATATGTGGATTAACTTATGTCCGGCAGGGGGCAGAAAGGAAAATTTGCTCTAACCCAGATAGAAAGCTTTCATCTATGGATGACTTTGCTTTTGCTTATGAAGATCTGACGGATTTTGAAAACAGGATTATTTATTATGAGAGCAGCAGAGGATGTCCTTATTCCTGTGCATACTGTTTATCCTCTGTGGATAAGAGTGTACGGTTTCGAAGCCTTGAGCTGGTGGAGAAGGAGCTGTTGTTTTTTATAGAACATAAGGTGCCGCAGGTGAAATTTGTGGATAGGACTTTTAACTGTTCTCACAAACATGCCATGGGAATCTTTCAGATTATTAAAAAACATGACAATGGCATAACTAACTTTCACTTTGAAATTTCAGCCGATATCCTGAATGAAGAAGAACTGGATTTCTTAAGCACACTCCGTCCGGGACTGGTGCAGCTGGAAGTGGGGGTACAGTCAGTAAATGAGCAGACTATTTCTGCCATTCACAGAAAGACAACCTTTGAAAAATTAAAGAAAAATGTGCTGTTCATTAAAAAAAGAGGAAATATCCACCAGCATCTTGATCTAATTGCGGGACTGCCTTACGAGGGATATGAAAGCTTTGCCCATTCTTTTAATGCTGTTTATGATATGCGTCCGGAACAGCTGCAATTAGGCTTTTTAAAAGTATTGAAAGGGGCATACATTTATGATGTTCACGAAAAATATGGAATTGTTTACAGTGACAAGCCTCCCTATGAAGTACTGCGGACAGACTGGCTGTCTTTTGACGAAATTATCCGTTTAAAGCAAGTGGAGAACATGGTAGAGGTATATTATAACAGTATGCAGTTTGTACGCACTATGGAGTTTTTACTGCCCTTCTTTGACAGTGCTTTTTCCATGTATGAGAGTATAGGAATATACTATGACGAAAAAGGATTATTTCAGGTCAGTCATTCCAGAATGGCAAGATATGAAATACTGCTGGGTTATGTTAGAGAAAAGCTGGTGCCGGAAATGGAGGAAGCTGAAAGGGAGGGGGTACTGGAGTGTCTAAAAGAGTGTCTGCTGTATGACCTGTATCTTAGGGAGAATTTGAAAAACCGTCCCCAGTGGGCAGAGGGGCAGGAAAAATACAAAGAAGTGATCCGTCAGTTTTACAAAAAAGAAGCTCAGGAAAAATCTTATCTGGCAGATTATGAAAAAACAGAAGAAAAACAGCTATACCGCATGACACATCTGGAAGTATTCCATTATGACGTGCAGGATAGCTTTGAGAAGAAACTGCTGCCAATTCTTTTTGATTACCAGCATCGAAGTCCATTAAGCCATGAATCCAGAACTTATCAGGTAACAGAACTTATGAATCTGTAAAAATGTCATCAAAGCCGGAACCGGATGCAATGTAAGCTTTCTCCAAAATGGCAAGAATATTATCCTTTAACAGTGTATCCAATGTTTCGGCTGTTTTTATCAGATCCAGTATTTTTTCACTTTCCTTAGACTGTACATAAAGAGAGGAGAGCATCCGGTAGGTGCCACTCACATCACTTCGGCAGGAAACAGCAAATTCTAATACTTTTCTGGCATCTGACTGGCGGTTTAGTTCTAAAAGGCGGCTGCCCCACTGGTTTAAGGTTCTTGCCAGATCGGTGAAATTCTGGTCACATTCACTTAAATAAGGAAAGTTTGGGGCGCCGTAGGTGAGTTTTAAATCTGTATTGGAAATCCCCGTCAGATTGATAATGTCCTTCTTTGATAAAAAAGTAACAAAGTCCTGATATTCCTGAAGTTTTTCGTCTTCTGTGGGAGTCATCGGAAGATCTTCTAAAGGAATGGTGATCAATGTTAAGTCAGCCATGGATTTTTTTCTTGTGCTGTTAGCAATGGATTCCCTTTCCCAGAATTGTTCTGACTTTTTCTGGGCTTTTCTGGTGGCTTTGTTACGTTCATAAGCATACCAGACAACAATCAGCATAATAAGGAAAAAGGTTGCAAAAAATCTAGACATAGTTTATAATATCCTTTCTAGAAAGTGTTTTTTTAATCAAAATGAATTACGAGGTGAATAATAGTATGATCAATATGAATAATCCTAAAACAAAAAAGACCATTGCAGGTGTCATTGCAACTGTTTTAGTATTGGCCATGGTAGTAAGTCTATTTGCTTCTTTGTTATAATAGTACATATCAATATCTTGGTATAGTTTATCAGAAAATGGGCAAATATGTCAAATATATTGGTGTATCTGTGACTTTCAAAATCTGAAATAATGTGTTAGAATAGTAACGTTGACAAATGATTGTTTGTAGTGATTTATTTTTGAGAAGGGGAAACGTTATGAGTAAAGTAAAAAAAATTGTCGTATTCCTCTGTGTCGCATGTGTGGCATGCGGTGCAAAGTATGGAATTGAGGCAAATGCAACAGAAAACAGCCAGCCGGTATTCAAAAACGGTATCTATATGGGCAGCATCAACGCGGCAGGAAAAACCGTAGATGAGGTAAAAGCAGAAGTAGAAGAGTATGTAGAGGGGCTGAAAGAAAAAACCATTACCTTGACCGTGTTTGATAACAAGGTGGAGGTCACTGGGGAAGAATTTGGCATTTCCTGCACAAATCTGGATGTACTTACGGAAGCATTGGAATACGGTACCAAAGGAAATATTATTGAAAGATACAAAGCATTAAAGGATTTGGAAAACCAGCCTATTGAATACAACATTGATTTAGATGTGGATGAAGAAATGCTTCGCAATGTGGTAGTGGAGAAATGTGAAGTATTTAATCAGGATGCGGAGGATGCTGCTTTAGAGAAAACATCAAGTGGTTTTCAGGTACTGGAAGGAAAAGACGGTATCGTGGTAAATGAAGAGGAAACCATTAGTAAATTAAAAGAGTTTATTACCAGCCAGTGGAAGGGCGAGGAAGCAGAATTTGAAGTCAGCGTAGAAGTAGAAAAACCTCGTGGAGATGCAGAGCAGCTAGCAAAGGTAAAGGACGTTCTTGGTTCTTTCTCCACCAGTTACTCCAGTTCTGGTTCTTCCCGTTGTACAAATGTAGAAAACGGGACAAAACTGGTAAACGGAACACTTCTTTATCCGGGAGACACCTTCTCCATGTATGAAGCCGTAAGCCCGTTTACAGAAGAAAATGGATATTATCTTGCGGGTTCCTATTTAAATGGTAAGGTAGTAGAAAGCTTTGGCGGTGGTATCTGTCAGGTAAGTTCTACGTTATACAATGCAGTATTAAGAGCCGAATTACAGGTAGACGAAAGATATAATCATTCCATGGTTGTTACCTATGTAGATCGTTCTGCAGATGCTGCGATTGCCGGAACATCAAAGGATTTGAAATTTACAAATAATACAGAGTATCCGATTTACATAGAAGGCTATACTTCCGGAAAACAGGTATATTTCACCATTTACGGATGTGAAACAAGAGATACTGTAAACCGTAAGGTAACTTATGAGAGTGTGACAGTCAGTACAACTGAGCCGGGAGCACCTAAGCTGGTGGCAGATGGCAGCCAGGGTATCGGATATGTGAAGGTAACACAGTCTGCACATACAGGTTATGTGGCAGAACTTTATAAGGTAGTAACTGAAAATGGAGTGGAAGTCAGCCGCGAACGGGTTAATAAGAGTACATACCAGATGTCACCGCAGTATGTTACTGTAGGTACTGCAAGTGCAGATCCCAATGCAGTGGCAGCAATCAACAACGCTATTGCTACAGGAGATCTGGGTACTGTAAAATCTGTAGCAGCTACATACGCAGCGGCCGCTACAGACCCAAATGCCGCAGCAGCATTACAGCAGCAGTTATGGCAGCAGCAACAGCAGCAGCTTTTAGAACAGCAGCAGCAACAGTTACAACAACAGCAGCAACAGTTACAACAACAGCAGCAGCAACAGCAAGAACAACAGCAGGCACCTGTAGAGGCCTCACCAAATGAAGTACCACAGGAAGCCGCAGAATAACTTAGAAGGTGTTTTCGATGAAAACTGGTAAGGTACCTATAAATGTATTAAAGCGTTCTATTATCAAGGAAATAAAACAAAAAAATACACAAGTATTGAAAGGAGCCGGAGTAGGGGCAGATTATGCCCTGCTTCGGCTTAAAGCGCTTGAGGACATTGTGGTAACCACCAACATATATGAAGCACCTGATAAGCTGATGGCTGCTTTAGCAGTGTATAAGGCGGGAAACAATATGGCATGCAGTGGTGCAGAGCCTGTTGCAGTTACAGTTTCCATCACATTGCCGGCAGGATTTCCGGAAGCTGCGTTAAAAGAATATATGAAATTCATGAATGAAGCAGCAGAAAAATTACAGGTGGAAATTGCCGGGGGCGATACCAGAATGTCAGAGCATGTACAGGTTCCTGTTCTTACCGTAACGGGGATAGGAAAGGTAAGTGTTAAGAATTCTATGGAGGAACGCAGTGTGTGCGCTGGTCAGGAACTGGTAGTCAGCAAATGGATAGGAATGGAAGGCGCCTTGCTGATTGTTGGGGCGAAGGAAGAAGAACTGCAGGGCAGATATCCTTATGCAATGCTTGATAGAATAAAGGCAATGGAACATGAGATGACGGTTCTTTTGGAGGCCGCCACCGCCGTTAAGTCCGATGTGAGTGCTATGCATGATTTATCGGAGGGCGGAATTCTGGGCGGTCTTTGGGAATTTGCTGATAAGCACGGCGTCGGACTGGAAATTGATATAAAGAAAATACCTGTGAAACAGGAAATAATTGAAATCTGCGAATATTATGAGTTGAATCCATATGCACTTCGCTCCGGGGGAAGTCTTTTGATGGCAGCAAATAATGGTTCTAATCTGGTATGGGAGTTGAATAAGCTGGGTATAGAAGCAAGTGTGATCGGAAGAATTACCGAAGGAAATGACAGGATTATTTTGAACCAGGAGGAGAAGCGGTATTTGGATTTACCACAGGCAGATGAAATATATAAAATGAAATTCTAATTTGGAGGATATATCATGAGAGAGGAAATCTTAACTTTTATAGAAAAAAACAGTCGTGTAGACTTAAAAGAACTGGCAGTGATGCTTGGGGTAGATGAAGTGTCCGTTGCCAATGAAATGGAACAGATGGAAAAAGAAAATATTATATGTGGTTATCATACCATGATCGACTGGTCAAAAACATCTACAGAAAAAGTAACCGCATTGATCGAAGTGCGTGTGACACCACAGCGTGGTCAGGGCTTTGACAATATTGCAGAACGCATTTATAAGTATCCGGAAGTGCAGTCTGTATACTTGATCTCCGGAGGATATGATTTAATGGTAATTTTGGAAGGAAAAACCCTTCGTCAGGTATCCCAGTTTGTATCTGACAAATTGTCCACACTGGATTCGGTGTTAAGTACAGCAACTCACTTTATTTTGAAAAAATACAAAGACCATGGAACAATACTTGATACACCGGAAAAAGATGAAAGGATGTTGGTGACACCATGAGAAATCCACTGTCAGATAAAGTAGTAGAAATTGAACCGTCCGGAATCCGCAAATTTTTTGACATTGTAAGTGAAATGAAAGATGCCATTTCTCTCGGTGTAGGCGAACCAGATTTTGACACTCCATGGCATATCAGAGATGAGGGAATCTATTCGCTAGAAAGAGGAAAGACATTTTACACTTCCAATGCAGGATTAATGGAATTGAGAAAAGAAATTGCAGCCTATTTAGAAAGACGCGTGAATGTAAGTTATGATCCAAAGACAGAAATCTTAATTACGGTAGGTGGAAGTGAGGCCATTGATCTGGCACTTCGCGCTATGATCAATCCGGGAGATGAAGTGCTGATACCACAGCCAAGTTATGTATCCTACCATCCCTGTGCTGTTTTAGCGGATGCAGTGCCGGTAATCATTGATTTAAAAGAAGAAAACGAATTCCGCTTAACGAAAGATGAATTGCTGGAACATATCACGCCAAAGACGAAGATTCTGGTTCTGCCATTCCCCAATAATCCAACTGGTGCCATTATGGAGCGGAAAGATTTGGAGGCAATCGCAGAAGTAGTGATTGAACATGACTTGTTTGTAATTTCCGATGAAATTTATTCTGAACTGACTTATAAAGAAGATCATGTGTCCATAGCATCACTTCCGGGAATGAAAGAGCGTACCATTTTGATCAACGGTTTTTCCAAGTCTTATGCAATGACTGGATGGCGCCTTGGATATGCCTGTGCACCTCACATTATTATGGAACAGATGGTAAAAATTCACCAGTTTGCCATTATGTGTGCACCTACCAATTCCCAGTATGCGGCAGTGGATGCTCTGAAAAACGGGGATGAAGATGTGAAAGTGATGCGTGAAGCTTATAATCAGAGAAGAAGATATTTGATGCATCGCTTTGAAGAAATGGGCTTACAGTGTTTTGAGCCATATGGAGCCTTCTATGTATTTCCATCCATCAAGGAATTTGGCATGACTTCCGATGAGTTTGCTACCAGATTTTTAGAGGAGGAAAAGGTGGCTGTCGTTCCGGGAACGGCTTTCGGTACCTGCGGAGAGGGATTCCTTCGTATTTCTTATGCTTATTCCTTAGAGAACCTTAAGGTGGCATTAGAAAGATTAGAACGCTTTATACAGAAACTTCGTAAGGAGAAAGAAAATGGCTAAGTTAAACATTGTATTACATCAGCCGGAGATACCGGCAAATACCGGTAATATTGGAAGAACCTGCGTGGCGACCGGCACCAGGCTCCACTTAATCGAGCCATTAGGTTTCCGCCTGAACGAAAAAGAAATTAAACGTGCCGGCATGGATTACTGGGACGATCTGGAAGTGATTCGATATGTGAATTATGAAGAATTTCTGGAAAAAAATCCGGGAGCAAAAATATATTATGCCACTACAAAGGCGCAGCATACATATACAGAAGTAAATTATGAACCAGACTGCTATATCATGTTTGGGAAAGAAAGTGCCGGAATTCCGGAGGAGATTCTACTAGATAACCCAGATACCTGTATTAGAATTCCTATGCTTGATTCTATCCGTTCCCTGAATTTGTCTAATTCTGTGGCAATTGTGCTGTATGAAGCACTACGTCAGAATAATTTTGACCATATGCAGATGGAAGGGGAATTGCATAGGCTGCATTGGTAATAATGCAATTACAATGCACAGATTTTGCACAGACGGCTGTCAGACCGTCTTCATTAAATAAGGACAAAGTTAGAGAAACCCGGAAAAATCAAGGGAGCTAATTTAGTCCTTATTTTTTAAGTTATTGATATTTATGGGAGAGATATAACAGTTCATACCGTTGTGGTGGATGAAAGCAAATATTTCTTGCAATGTTTCCCCATTTGTGTTAGTCTAAACACAAGCAAACAGTTTCTAAGATTCTATGTGACATACGTCACCTTCAAATTATCAGTCAAAACTCTTGCGAATACCCAATAAAGAAAAGTAAATAAGCAGGGGTGATGATAGAACTGTTTTAATTTGTAATGAAGCAGATACCATTACATTCCTGCAAAAGGAGGAGTGTATTTGGATATACAATTAAGTAAGGCTTTGTGGGCAACAGAAAAGATTCAGGAATATGATAACAATATCAAATTTATATTAAGCCAGAAAATTATATTAGCACATATTCTGGCAGGTACTGTGAAAGAATTTAGTGGTATGAAGCCAGAGAAAATAGTTCCTTACATTGAGGGCGAACCGCAAATAGGAAGCATACCTGTGGAAGCTGGGTTAACTAATACATGTTCTAAGATTCATGGAAGTAATACAGTAGATGCGGTTCCGGCTGAGGGAAGTGTTACTTATGATGTTAAATTTTATGTAAGGTATCCTGTGAAGCAGGAGAATGGAAGAGAGAAAAAGCTTATTAAGTTACTCATAGATATAGAAGCCCAGAAGGATTTTTATCCTGGTTATGATTTAGTAACACGAGGTATTTATTATGCGGCAAGACAAATATCCGCACAAAAGGGTACAGAATTTGAAAAATCCAACTATAATGAAATAAAAAAGGTATACTCCATTTGGATATGTTTGTACCCTCCTAAGTATTGTGAAAATACTATTATGCGATATCATCTTCAGGAACATATAGTAAATGGAAATGTTTCAAAAGGACATTTTCGATATGACTTATTAGAAGTAATATTGGTAAATTTACCACATAAAGTATTGGAAGAAAAAACAGAACCGACCTTAAACGGAATGTTGAAAACATTATTCTCTTCAGAGTTGTCAAAAGAAACAATCATGAACAGGTTAGAGAACATTTACCACATACCCAAAAGTGAAAAATTGGAAGGAGGAATTCAGACGATGTGTAATTTTGGAGAAGCAATTTTGGAGCAGGGAATAGAGCAGGGAATAGAACAGGGAGTAAGAGCCATGATAAATATTTGTAAGAAGTTTGGAAAGACAGATAATGAAATAAAAGAGGCTTTAAAGGAAGAATTTCAACTGACAGTACAACAAGCAGAGGAGTATATGAAAAAACTATAGAATACCATGGATAATTAAGTATACGAAAGTAAATAAGGGACACCTCTTTGGTGAGTGTCCCTAATAAACAACTAATTTTGTGTAATTCCTTTTGCCTTTGCAAGGGTAAATATAAATTCTGTCCCCACATCTTCCGTGGAAACCACATTAATATTTTCATTATGTACCTGAATAATTTCTTTTACGATACTTAATCCTAAGCCGGTACCCTTTTTATCCTTCCCACGGGAGGTGTCTATTTTGTAAAACCTGTCCCAAATCTGGTTGATACTTTCTTTTGGGATTCCAATGCCAGTGTCTTTCACGGAAATCAGCACTTTCTCACTTTTTTCCGTGGTCTCAATATAAATGACAGAATTATTATTAGAAAATTTAATGGCATTATCAATCAGGTTGTAGAGTACCTGCTGAATTTTGCTCATGTCAGCAAATACATATAAGGACTGACCGGTTAATATCAGTTCAATGGATAAGTTTTTGTTCATACAGCTGCCGCCAAAGGAAGCTGCCGTATCTTTAATTACTTTATTAATATCAAAGTTAGTTTTCTCTAACATCAATTCCTTGGAATTTAAATTATTTAATAACAGCATACTTTGTGTCAGTTTGTTTAACCGGGCAGTTTCAGATAAAACAATGTTTAAGTATTTTTCCTGCATTTCCGGAGGGATGGTGCCATCCAGAATTGCCTCTAGATATCCCTTGATAGAAGTCAGCGGTGAACGAAAGTCATGAGAAATGTTTGCTATAAATTTTTTTTGATATTCCTCAGAGGCATCCAGTTCGCTTGCCATAAAGTTTAGGGAGTGGGCAAGACGGCCGATTTCATCATCCTTATTAATGGAAATCTGATGCTTAAAATTTCCGTGGGCATATTCGTTGGTAGCCGCAGTGATTTTTCGAAGAGGCAGAAATACCATGTAAGTAAATCCAATTAAAATAATGGTTGACAGCAGGAAAATTACCAACAGAGAAATGTAGGAAATATTTAATATCCTGTCTCTGGATTGAATAATCTGTGTCATGGAAGTATGCAACGCTATATAGCCTTTTACGGTAATTCCGGAGGTTATGGGATAAACCACACTCAAAGTATCATCAGAAAACATGCCGTAGAAATTTCCGGTACTGTAAAAAGAGTGGGAATTAGAGGCGGGATTAAAGCCTTCAATGGTAACCAGATGTTCTGTGTCTAACTTTTCTCTGGAATTAGCAATAATATTCCCTTGAGGGCTAATGATCCAGATCTGGGCAGACATATAAGTATCTAATGCCTGCAAATGTGAGTGGACGGTTTGTAAGTCCATAGTGTTATTGTAATAGCTGTTGGCATACTGGGATGATACCAGCGTTGCCTCTTTATATAAATCATCTGCTTTTTGCTGGATTAAATGATTGAGTGTCAGGTTGGAGGTAAATAGAGCAATGGTTAAAAAGCTTAAAAAACCAAACAGCAGGTAGACTAAAAGGAATTTACGGTAAAGTGTGTGTTTCATCCTATTTCACCTCGAATTTATAGCCAATGCCCCAAACGGTGG
>ERZ506887.1165-NODE-1165-length-14302-cov-5.498772_pt1 | contig 14302 bp, 8 predicted proteins | sample MGYA00512905_ERZ506887 | MGnify/ENA metagenome assembly ERZ506887 | reverse complement strand
CGATGTCCGCGCGGGTCAGCACCGGCGCATCGTTAATGCCATCACCTACAAAGGCCAGCTTACCGGTCTCCTGCTTCAGCAGTTCCTCTACCCGTGCCACCTTGTCGGCAGGCAGCAGCTCCGCGTGGTACTCGTCCAATCCCAGTGCATCCGCCACCGTATGGGCCACTTCCTTGGTGTCGCCGGTGAGCATGACCGTCTTTTTCACACCCATAGCCTTCAGCCGGGCGATGGCCTCTTTCGCGTCGGGCTTGGGCTGATCCGCGATCACGATATGCCCGGCGTAGAAGCCGTCGATGGTCACATGGACGATGGTGCCAGGCAGCTCGCAGGGCAGCCAATTGACGCTCTGGCGCTCCATCAGACGGCTGTTGCCCACGCCGACGCGCTTGCCGTCCACCTCCGCCATGATACCGTGTCCGGCGATCTCCTCCACGTTGGAGACCCGGCTGCGGTCCATTCCGCTTTTGCAGGCCTCCCGCAGAGAGACGGCGATGGGGTGCGTGGAATACTGCTCCGCCAGAGCCGCGTATTCCAACACCTGATCCGCTTCAAAGCCCGCCTCCGGATGGACGGCGGATACGGCAAAGGTGCCCTTCGTCAGAGTGCCGGTTTTGTCGAACACCACGGTGTCCGCCTTGGCCAGCGCTTCCAGATAGTTGCCGCCCTTGACCAGAATACCGCACTTGGACGCGCCGCCAATACCGCCGAAGAAGGTCAGCGGGATCGAGATGACCAGCGCGCAGGGGCAGCTGATGACCAGGAAGGTCAGAGCGGTGTAGACCCATTTGCCCCAGTCGCCGGTAATGAGTGAGGGGATGATCGCCGTCAGCACGGCGGCGCCCACTACGATGGGGGTGTAGACCCGGGCAAAGCGGGTGATGAAGCGGTCGATCTTGGGCTTGCTGGCGGCGGCGTTTTCCACGCTGTCCAGAATGCGGGTGACCATGGATTCGGACAGGGACTTTTCCACCCGGACGGTGAGCTGACCTGTGGTATTGACGCAGCCGGAGACCACACTGTCTCCCTCGGCTACGGAAACCGGCACCGGCTCGCCGGTGATGGGGGCGGTATCAATGCGGCTGCTGCCGCTGACCACGATGCCGTCCAGCGGGATACGGTCGCCGGGACGAACCAGAACGACGTCGCCGATTTTGGCTTCTCCCGCGGGAATCTCCCGCACCGCTTCCCCGTCCACCAGCTGCACCACCTCGGGGCGCAGGTCCACCGCTTCCATGATCTGGCTGCGGCTGCGGGCGACGGCTCTGTCTTCGAAGTATTCGCCGACGCGGTAGAACAGCATGACGCCGACGGCCTCGGTAAAGCTGCCGGTGAAGAACGCGCCGATGGAGGCAAGGGCCATCAGGAAGTTCTCGTCCAGCATCTGGCCCCGGGCAAGGTTCTTTACGGCCGTCACAATGACTTCCCTGCCCAGCAGGACATAGGCCACGAGGCACACGCCCAGCGTCGGCCATTTCAGTCCGAAATGGTCCAGCACCAGACCCACCACAAACAGAACCGCACCGACCAGAATCGGCTTCAGGTCTTCCGACTCCTCGCCGCCATGCTCGTGACCGTGGTCATGGCTGTGCTCGTGGGTATGTTCATGGTTGTGATGGTGTTCGTGTTCATGCTCATGGTCATCATCGTGATGATGGTCATGAGCGTGGTCGTGGCAATGCTCATGTTCGTGATCGTGGTCGTGATGATGCTCGTGACCGCAGCAGCAATCATGATGATGCTCATGCTCGCCGGAGTGGCTGTGGTGTGTGTGAGCGCCGTCTCTGGGGTAGAATTCCACCTCCGGCTCCACCTTCTGAGCGGCCTCCTGCAATTTGGGGAGCAGGGCGTCGGGGTCTTCGGCGGTGATCCGAAGCTGCATCGTGGCGTAGGTGAGTACCGCCTCCTGCACCTCTGGGAGTGCGTTGAGTGCCGCCTCCACCTTCGATGCGCAGTTGGCGCAGTCCAGATTCTCTACCCGATATACTTTCTTCACCATGGGAATGCCTCCCTAATTAAATGTATATATGAGCATACGCTCATTTGTTGATATCAGTATACATCGCATTTCTCCCTTTGTCAATAGGCAAATACAAAAAAATCCGGGCAGCGCCGCATGGATACGGCACTGCCCCGGCATTTTTCAAAAAAGCAGCAAAGAAATCCACGTCACAACATTGTCCCCGTACTGGAACTCGATCCCGCAGCGCTCCAGCGTGGGAATAATGTTGATGCCCTGACTTTCCACGCAGGGGTGCATCCGCTCCGGATGGCGGCAAGGCAGGCCGTCCTCGATGGCGCACCGGGGGCAGATGGCGCAGGATTCCGTGGACAGGATATAAGGTTCCACGCCCTGTTCCCGGAAGAAGCCGCCCACCTGATTGGTGATGTCCTCGTGGTCGGCGCGGGTGGCGAGGGTCTGGGTGATGTCGGCGATGTCGGGGACCTCCGTGACGGTGGCGATCATCAGGCAGTTTTTGTGGCGCATACACTTTTCCTGACATGTCTCCACACTGCCGACGCCGGGAGGGCACGCCCAGCTTTTGCCGTACATGGGGCATTCGTGCTCGCAGATCCACCGGACGCGCTGGGAGAATTCCAGCTCCTGCGGATTGAAGAACTGGTAGCAGTACAGGGGCAGCTCCGCCAGCTTTTCCTCTAAGATTTCCTGATTCATCCAAATTCCTCCATAATCTGAGTGCAGCCCTCTACAAGGTCGTCCCATGTTTTACCAAAATCCCCCGTATACCAGGGATCGGCCACGTCCCGGTCAAGCAGCGGCCGGATCTTCTCCAGGTCGTCGGGAAGCAGCCGCCTCAGGAGTCGGGCGTTGCTGCTATCCATATAATAGATCCGGTCGAAATGCCGCAAGTCCGCGGCGGTCACCTGCCGGGCGGTGTGATCGCCGCAGAAAACGCCGTGCCGTCCCAATTCCCGGCGTGCAGCCGGGTAGACGGGGTTACCGATCTCCTCCCGGCTCACCGCGGCGGAGTCGATCTCAAACCGGTCGGCCACTCCCGCCCGCACGGCCATGTCCTTTAGAATATACTCCGCCATAGGACTGCGGCAAATATTGCCGTGGCATAAAAATAGGATTTTTACCATCTTCTAAACTCCATATTTTGCAATATCCGATTTTTACTGCCCCTTCTCTATATCTCCCGGGGCAGTTTCAAAACTGCCCCGGGAGGTTTCGTTATTTCTGAACGGTCAGCGTGAATCTGGCCTGAATGGGTTTTGCGTCTGCGGCGGCATTTTCCGGAGTAACGTCCAGAATCACCGTGTACCTGCCGGGTTTCAGGGAAGCGAACGCCTTCGCCGGGAATCTGACAACTCCCCCGCTGACTTCTATCCCTCCGGTAGCTTCCACCGCGTTCCGGAGAGCGGCGGTGCTTCTGGAATTCAGGGTGATCTCTCCGAATTCTGCCGTCGCCGGGCTGGTGATGCTCAGCACCTGCACCAGCGGCGCGGTCTGGGACTGATACACCGTCCGGTTCGAGAGCTTCGCCAGTCTCACCGTGCTCTGGGTGACCCGGATGCTCAGGGTGCTGCCCGTAACCTCCTGACCGCAGAAGGTCAGAACCGGGATCACCTTGTAGGTCGTTCTGGTGGAATACGTGCAGCCCTTTGCCATGGTCAGGTGCACAACGCCGTCAACCACCTCAGCCGCGAACAGCTCCGCGTCCGCGCCTTCCAGCCGGATATCCGTAACGGTGCCCTGAGCGTTGGTCAGCCTGGGCGTATAGACGATCTCACTTGCCGGGTTCAGCACGTCCAGCTTTCCCTTGGCAGTCAGCCGGAAGGAGGGCGCTCTGTCGTAAACCTGCACCCTCAGGATTACCCCTGCGGGCAGCGTTGCCGTTTCCCCGTTCCGGCTGACGATGGCGTTCAGCACATAGCTGCCGCCGGTAAAGTCCGCGTTGGGGATGGTTGCCGTCAGGATGCCGTCGGCGTAGTCCAGACAGTCGGGCAGTTCCTCGAAGCCCTCAATGGCATACCCATCGCCGCCGGTCAGGGTCACCTTCACGGCAATACTCTCCTCCCCTGCCAGCTGCCGGTTCAGCCGCACCATGGCGGCGGACAGCCTTGCTCTGGGCAGCGTGTTGGATACGGTGACACGCACCGTGCCTCCGGAGATTTCCGTGCCACTTTCCAGAACGCCGGTGCAGGCGAAGGAATAAGTCCCGTTTTTGATGCCGGGATCCGCGATTTCCGCAACGATTTCTCCGGACTCCGCGTCATAGTACACATTCAGCTTGTCGGACTCCGCCCGGGCGGCGGTACCCTCCCTTGCCGCGGGAGTCAGCTCCACATCGGTCAGGGAGACGTTGCCCTGAGAGAGGATCATGCCGGTGGAAGCCGTCTCGGAGGGGAACCAGCTGTTCAGCTTCAGCGTGCCGGCCGCCGCTCTGAGGGTGGGCAGTCTGTTGGTGACGGTAACTCTGTGGGTGAGCTTGACGGGCTTCGTCCAGTTGTCGTCCTGCACGTAGACATTGGCCGACACGTTCTTCGCCTCGGTCAGCGTCAGGGTCAGGACGTTTCCGCTCAGCGCCACATCCACGCCCGGGGTGTCTGTATAGGCATAAAGGCTCTCGCCGTCCGCGCCCGACAGGATCGTCTCCACGGACCAGTCCGAATTCAGTGCGGTATTCAGCGTGCTGGAAGTGGGGTTCCGCTTAAGCTTCGGCGCGGTGTTTACGGTGCCGATGGTCAGCGCCCTGGTCACCGGGGTGTTATAGCCCGCGAAGGAGACGCTCAGGGTCGCTCTGGTGCTGGGCTTGGCAGGAGCGTTCTCCGGGTCAGCGTAGCGGATGACCCACTCGCCGTCCTCATTTTCCAGCACGAAATCGCTGTTTCCGGTGAGCTCCGCGCTTTCGACTTCCCCGCCGGTGATGGTCAGGGCCGCCTGACTGTCACGGTAGAACAGGTTGAACCGCTGGCTCTGCCTTACGGTCAGTCTGGGCAGCGTCTGGATGACTCTCACCGTGATGGGATAAGAATAGGTGCGGCCATCGTCGCAGACAGCTTCCAGCGTCATCCGGTAGGTGCCTCTGGCGACGGCTTCTCTGGAGGTCAGGGTCAGCAGACTGTCCGCGTACTCCGCGTCGAACCGCTCATCGTCCACACTGACGCTCAGGATCTGGTTGCCGTAGCTTTCCACCAGATCAACGCTCACGCCCGCGCAGGAGACGGAATTCAGGGTCAGCGTGGAAGCCCCCAGCCGGGGCGCGTAATCCGGGGCGGTCACATTCAGCGTCACCTGAGCGGTCACTTCGCTGCCGTCTGTGGCCGCGGCCGTGATGACGGTCGTTCCGGAGGTCAGCAGGGTGACAATGCCGCTCTGGTTCACCCGGGCGACTGCCGGGACGCTGGACGACCATTCCACCTTCGTCTCCGCACCCGCAGGCTGAACCATCACCGCGAAGGACAGGGTTCTGGACGTCCGGCCATCCACTTCCATGGTTTCCGGGACCAGTTCGCCGTCCCGGGTCAGGATGATCTCCGTCACATAGGAGATCATCGGCAGAGTGACCTCTTCCAGCGTGGTCTCCTCCGTGCCCAGCGCGTCCTTAAAGAGCTTCTCGCAGCGGGAGCAGATGTAATACTCGATATTTCCGGCGGCTTCCCATGTGGGTTCCGCTGCTTCTACTTTGGTAATTTCATGGCCGAGCGCGGACAGGGTCTCCGCTTCCACGGTGGTTGCCTGCTCGCACTTTTCGTCCCTGAAGGCCTCGCCGCAGACACGGCACACATAATAGTCATTGTTGCCGTCTTCCGTGCAGGTCGCGTCTTTGGCCTCGACCTTTTCCACGTCGTGACCCTTCGCGGGAATTTCCTCCTGCGCAGTCAGGACTTCATTGCAGACGGAGCAGTGCTTGCCCTCGGTCAGACCGGGCTTGGTGCAGGTGGGTTCCGTTCCCTCGTCGATGACCTCGCTGTGCCCCTTGGCAGGAATCTCCTTCTGCGCGGTCAGCACTTCATCGCAGACGGAGCAGTGCGTTCCTTCCGTCAGGCCGGTCTTGGTGCAGGTAGGCTCTACCCGCTGGTCGGTCACTTCGGTGTGTCCAAGAGCGGGGACAGCTTCTGCCCTGACCGTCGTTGCCTGCGTTCCCTGCTTATCCTTGAACGCTCTCCCGCAGGTCTCACAGACGTAATAGGCTTTGTTGCCGGGCTGGGTGCAGGTGGGAGCCACCGTGTCCACCAGCTTGGTGGTATGTCCGAGGGCGGGCAGAATCTCTGCCTGAGCTGTGGTCTCCTGCGTCCCCTGCTCGTCTTTGAAAACCTTGCCGCAGGTGGAACAGGTGAAATAGCGGTTGTTTCCGTCCTGTGTGCAGGTGGCAGCCTTCGCCTCCGTCTCGGTCATGGTGTGTCCAAGAGCGGACAGGATCACATTGGCTTCGTCTGTGCTCTGGGTCAGCTCCTCATCGATGAAGTATTCACCGCAGGCGAGGCAGCGCCAATATTCCAGATTACCGGTCTCCGTGCAGCTGGCCGCCTTTCCGGGGACGTGCTCCACATTGTGGGCATGGGTAGAAGCATAGTGGATGATTGCCTTTGTCAAAGCGCTGTTATCGTTTCCAATCTCAATCTCTTTCCACTGCAGGTCAGACCCTCCATAGTATACATGCTTCAACTTGCTGCAGCCATAGAAAGCAGAGTTGCCGATGCTGGTCACGCTCTCCGGAATCGTCACGCTGGTCAGACTGCTACAGTCCTCGAAGGTATAGTAGTCAATGCTGGTCACGCCCTCAGGAATCGTCACGCTGGTCAGGCTTCTGCAGCCGGAGAAGGCACTGCTACCGATGCTGGTTACCCCCTCCGGGATCGTCACGCTGGTAAGGCCGCTGCAGCCGTAGAAGGCTCGGTAGCCGATGCTGGTCACTCCCTCCGGAATCTCCACCGCTGTCAGCTTGGCGCAGTCCTGAAAGGCGGACTGACCGACAGATTTAACGCCACCGGGCAGGCTTACGGAGGCCAGCTTCAGGCAAGCGTAAAAGGCATAGTTACCGACGCTTTCTACGCCCGGCTCCACCACCACGGACAGGATCTTGGTTCGGTTGGAATACCATGGGGCTACAGAGGAGCTGCTGTAATCCTTCATATTTCCGCTGCCGGAAATGGTCAGAGTGCCGTCCTCGGTGAGTACCCATGTAATAAGGTTATAGCCGCAGGTGCCATGGGCAATGCTGGGCAGCACGGCCAGAGTTTCATCTTCAACGGTCGTCTCAGTCTCTCCATTGGCATCCTTGAAGACCTTGCCGCAGCGGGAGCAGGTATAGTAGGCGTTATTGCCAGCGTCCCAGTAAGTCGGCTCCACAGCCTCGGTTTTGGCCATATCGTGCCCCAGGGCAGGGATCTCTTTCTGTTCCACAAGCACTTTATTGCAGGCAGAACAATGCTTGCCTTCTGTCAAGCCGGTTTCCGTACAGGTAGGCTCCACCCGGCTGTCCACCACTTCTGTATGGGCGATTTTCGGAATGGCTCTTGTTTCAGTATTTCCGCAGGCAGAGCAAGTGCCCTGCTCTTCGCCCTCTTCTGCGCAAGTCGCCTGTCGGGTCACAGTCCACGCACCGACGATATGGCCAATGGCGGGCACCTGTTTCTGGGCAACCAGAACTTCATTGCAAATAGAGCAGTGCTTGCCTTCTGTCAGGCCGGTTTCCGTACAAGTCGGGGCAACTGCTTCGTCGATTACCTCCGTATGGGCTTTCTTGGCAATCGTAGGGTCAGTTTTCGTTTTCCCCTCAGCATCAGAGAACGTTGCCCCGCAGACTGTACAGGCCCAATGTGCCACACAGCCCTCTTCCACACAGGTTGGCTCCTTCGCCTCGACCGCTTTCAGGGTATGCTTTGGGGAAGCTACGACAGTCTGTCTCACCAAAACTGTCCCGCAGACGGAACAAATCTTTCCTTCTGTCAGGCCGGTGCTAGAACAGGTTGCAGCCACCGCCGGTACAATCTGCTCTGTGTGTTCTGTCGTATCTCCTTCAATCCTGGAAAATGTGAGTTTAATATTTCTGCCAGGCTCAGATTTTGTTTTTTCGACAAGCGCGCTTGCTTTAGAGCAAAGGTATCCATGTACGGTTAACTGCATGACGCTGGAACCATTCGCATTAAATGGGTGGCAAGAATCATGCTCCAAAAAGTAGAATTGCGTGTCCCTATTTGTAAAGGTTACATCCTGCAAAGAATAACAGCTTTCAAAGGCATACGGCCCAACGTAGTCACAATCTACTGTCACTTCCTGCAATTTATTGCAATGGTGAAACAGCCAATATCCGGATCCAGTCCCGGTATAGCTGCCATCCATCTTCACATTCTTCGGAATATGAACACTGAAAGAACGCGTTCAGGCTTTCATCCAGCTGGTTTTCCCAGAGGAAAATACTCTGCGGGGAAATCGGATACCCGAAGCGGTCCGCGGCGGCGACGGCCGCATCCAGAAATGCCATATCGTTTCTGGACGAGGACCAGAACCCTGCCAGAGCGATCCGCTTCCGGTCATAGGACAGCAGATACCTTACCATCTGGGTCATGGCCAGCGCCGAATCCGACGCCACGGAGCAGATGTCGGAGCCAAAGTGGGCGCCGTCCACGCCGGAAAGAATAACCGGGATTCCCGCCTGCCGCAGCTGCTGAACCGCGGAAGTAAGATTTTTCAGGGAGCTGTTCGTCACGATGACCGGAATGCCCGGCTCCAGCCGCAGCTGGCCGATGGTGCCCATGCTGTGGATATGGATTGGAGAATTGTTCCGGTCTTTTGCCGTGGCGTCCCGGAATCCGGCAATGATCTCCTGAAACCAGTTGGATGAATGGTAAAAGGGGTCACAGAGGATGACAGGCTCAGGCACAGACATATGGTGATCACCGTCCTTCTGACTGGTATTGCAAAAGTATACCAAATTCTCAAATAGAATGCAAGATTATAAAATTCCGGGAAAGAGGCCGGAAAAAAGCAAAAGATAGCCTTGACAAACACGAAAAGGCGCACACAGGGAGGATATTTATGGGAACACAGAAACTGAAAGCCGCTGTTATCAGCGCCGGAATGATTGCAAATTCCGGGCATATTCCCGCGTACAAGGCGTTCTCGCAGGACGTCAGTCTGGAGGCCGTGTGCGACCTGAACGCGTCGGCCGCAAGGGACACTGCCCTGCGTCATGATATTCCCCGCTGGTACTCTGATGTGGCGGCTATGCTGGAGGAAGTCCATCCCGATCTGGTATCCGTCTGCACGCCCAATTCCACGCACAAGGGACTGGTTGCGCAGGCGTTGAAGGCCGGCGCGAATGTGATCTGCGAAAAACCGCTGACCCTGCATTACGCCGATACGGTCGAGCTTTACGCACTGGCCGAAAAGCTGGGCAAGCAGCTGGTGGTGTGCCAGACGTCCCGCTTCCAGCGCGCCTACTTTGCCGCGCGGGATTACATTGCGGACGGGGTTCTTGGAAATATTTACTACGCGGAAATTGACCGAATCCGGCGCAGAGGGGTCCCCTCATGGGGCACCTTCCACCGGAAAGCCGCCAGCGGCGGCGGCGCGTTGGCCGACATCGGCATCCATGCGCTGGACGCGATGCTCTGGATGCTGGGATCTCCGCAGGTCTCAGCGGTCAGCGGCTTTACCAGCGACCGGATCATCCATTCCGAGCGGGGCGTTATCTACGACCTGAAAGAAAGCGGCGCGTTCAGCGGCGTACATACCGCGCGCAGATTCGATCCGGCGGAATGCGATGTCGAAGAGTTCGCCTCCGGAAGCCTCCGCACGGATGCGGGCATCAGCCTGAATTTCAAGGTGGCGTGGGCAGCCAATCTTTCCGACCGAAACAACATGATGATCCTCGGCGACAAATCCGGTCTCACCCTGCCGGAGCTGAAGCTCTACGGGACGCTCGGCGAGAATCAGACCGATTTCAGCCCCCGGCTGTTCGGTCTGGGCGAGTACGATGACAGGCCGTTTGCCGGGCATTATTACCTGATCCGTCATGTGATTGGGGTCCTGAACGGCACAGAATCCCTGATGATTACCCCCCAGCAGGTCATAAATACCGCGGCCACACTGGAAATGTTCTATCGCTCCAGCGAGCTTGGCAGAGAAGTCCGACGTAGCGAGATCCTGTAGATCGGTCCATGTGGGCGGATGCCCCTTCCGTTGATGCAGATGCAATGGAAAACGCGCAGCCGGTACCGGGGTAGTATTGAGGAGCACACCGAAGGGGCGGCAGAACACCGGCCGGAGAATTAACGAAATAAAGTGGTACAGCCCACCGGTCAAATGGCCGGTGGGCTGTAATATTGGAAAGATATCGTTCCTGTGCGATAGGGTATCATACTATTTCCTGATTAAAATCTTAATTTTAATCAGGAAGGCATCGCCTGAAGGCGCTGCCTGTTTTGTGATTTATAAGGAAAGAAATCACAAAACAAGTCTCATATGAACTCCATGCCCTTCAGGCAATTAAAATCTTTTTTAAAGATTTTAATTGGAGTTCAGTATAACAAAACGATACTGCGTTGCAAATCATCTTTCGCTTAGATACGACGAATAGCAAAAATGCCCTTGACAAATCTCGCCCCAGGTACACGCCCTGACGCAAAATGATTCCGAATTTATTTTACCGCCTGCGGGCGGCTTTCCTCTGCGAGGCTTTAAGGGACATTAAGCCGACAGACGCGCGTCTGTCGGCTCAAGTCTCAGCGTATCTTTTTCCCGTTCAGTATCGCTTCCGTCAGGGTATCCCCGTGGTAACGCAGGGTCAGCAGGAAAAACGGCGCGTTCTGCCACAGTAAGTCCAGAAAAATCTGGTCGCCCTCCCACTTGGGCAGAGCGTTCAGGAATTCCCGCTCTACCCATTGCAGGTCGCCCTCGTCGCATTGGGTCATTTCCCCTTCAAAGCCGTCGGCGGTGAACAGGTACATGTATTCGCCCTCGCAGGTGTCGTTCAGGAACGTCACCACGCCACGGCACTGCCATGAGGTCAGGGTCAGACCGGTCTCCTCCTTCGCTTCCCGCAGAAGGCATTCGTCCGGGGATTCCTCACCCTCGAATTTTCCGCCGATGCCGATCCACTTGTCCTTGTTGATATCGGCTTTCTTTTTTACCCGATGGAGCATCAGCACCTGACTGCCCCGGGTGACATAGCACAGTGTTGTGTTAAGCATCCTCATCCTTCTTCTGCATCAGCCGGATGGCGTGGTGCAGATTCTCCACCTCCACCATCTCGTGGCCGTCTTCTTTTTCTCCGTCCAGCGTCCAGGGCATTTCCGGGTCGGCGAAAATCCGCACCTTTTGGGCGCTGCGGAACGTGAGCATGGCGCAGTTGTACTTCTGGCTTTGCAGCGCCTGGATGCACTCATGGATTTCCCCCAGATTCTCCGGCGCGCGAACCAGCAGAATTTCAAACAGACCATCGCCCATGTCCACCTGCTTGGGGTCCAGCGTCAGAATGCCGCCCACGGAGGTGGAATTGCAGATGGCGCCGAAGAGGAAGTCCCCCTCCACCGTCTGCCCGTCGATCTCCATTTTCACGTGCTCGTTGCGGATCTGGGACAGCTCCGTAATGCCGCTGAGAACGTAGGCGGTGTGGCCCAGAGCGTTTTTGACATTCTGGGGTGTGGCATAGCTGGACCTGGTAAACGCACCGAAGGAGGCAACATAGGAAAAATACCGGCCGCCGAACCGCCCTACGTCGTAGCTCACCGGCTCACCCTCCACGATGGTCTGGGCGGCCTTGAGAATGTTGGTGGGCAGCTTCAGGCTGGCAGCAAAGTCGTTGGTGGAACCGGCGGGGATATAGCCGATGGGCGTGTCCGCCCCGGCGCTGAGCAGGCCGGTAATGGTCTCGTTCAGCGTGCCGTCGCCGCCGCAGCAGACCACCAGATCAACATCTTTGCCCTTCTCCCGGGCGACGGCGGTGGCGTCTCCCCGTCCCAGCGTCATGTGGGTGATGACCTCATAGCCCGCCTGTGTAAATGTCAGCAAAATGTCAGCCAGATGCCGGTTCGCCCGTTTCACCCCGGCAAATGGATTCATGATAAACAGCATCTTTTTCATTTCGATAACCTCGATTATCCTGTGGTATTCCCTTCTGCCTATTATACCATTCCCGGGAAAATGCGCAAGTCGTTTTCTCTGCCTTTGGTAAATTCAGGCTGAAAATTTACGATTCATTCACACAATTCTGTGCTGCGCCGGAAATAGGACTTGACGCCTATTTTACCCGCTTTTTGCTTTCTTTAGACAAGAAGGTCTGGACTTCTCCCAAAAGAACAGATATAATACGGTTATATCTACATGGGAACGGAGGCTCCTCAATGAAGCTCAACACCAAGCGCACCGTACTGGTCGGTTTCGCGTTTCTGTCCATCTGCGCCTTCTGGCAGATGTACGACAATCTGATCCCCAAAATTCTCACGGAAACCTTCCACATGGGAGAAAGCGTTTCCGGCATGATCATGGCGGCGGACAATATCCTCGCCCTGTTTCTGCTGCCGCTGTTCGGCGGACTGTCCGATAAATGCACCTCCCGCCTTGGCCGCCGCCGTCCCTATATTCTGTTCGGCACCCTCGCGGCCGTCGCGGTGATGATGGCGCTGCCCATTCTCACCGACAGCTTCCACGCTTCCCCAGATGCCTGGAAACAGGTGTGCTTTATCATCGGTCTGGGAATCCTGCTGACCGCCATGGGTACTTACCGCAGCCCCGCCGTGGCGCTGATGCCCGACGTCACCCCCAAGCCCCTGCGCTCCAAGGCCAACGCCATCATCAACCTGATGGGCGCCCTGGGCGGCATCATCTACCTGATTATTACCACATTTCTGTACAAAACAACCGCGGATGTGTACGTTTCCTACATGCCCCTGTTCGCCATCGTGGGGGGCATCATGCTGGCCGCCCTTGCCGTCATTCTGCTGTGCGTGGACGAACCCAAGCTGGTGGCGGAGCAGCGGCGCTATGAGGACGCCCACCCCGAGGACAACCTGACCCAGGTCACGGAGAACGGCGAGACTCTGCCCAAGGATGTCAAACGGAGCCTGGGCTTCCTGCTTGCCTCCATCGCCCTGTGGTTCATCGGCTACAACGGCGTCACCACATGGTTCTCCGTCTATGCAGGCCGCACATGGCACATGACGCTGGCTCAGGCCAACACCTGCCTGACCATCGCCACCGCCGGTGCCATCCTCAGCTACATCCCGGTGGGCAATGTGGCCAGCAATGTCGGCCGCCGGAAGACCATTCGCTTCGGCACGCTGCTGCTGGCAAGCAGCTTCTTTGCCGCGTTCCTCTATACCATGCTGTCCGACTCCTTCAGCCCCGTGCTGTACGGCCTGTTTGTTCTGGTGGGCATGGCATGGGCGGCCATCAACGTCAACAGTCTGCCCATGGTGGTGGAAATGTGCAGCGGCAGCGAGGTGGGCAAGTTTACGGGACTGTATTACACCTTCTCCATGTCCGCCCAGATCATGACCCCCATTGTGGCGGGCTGGCTGCTGGAGCATGTGGACTATAAGACCCTGTTCCCCTACGCCGCCATTTTCGTGTTCGCGTCCTTTGTCACCATGGGCTTTGTGAAGCATGGCGATAACAAGGTGGAAGCGAAAAAGGGGCTGGAAGCCTTTGATGTGGACGATTGATGCATTGGAGGGACAATTATGACTCTGTTGATAATTGTATTGATTTTCGCGCTGCTGTGGGTGCTGGCCGTTCAGGGACGGAGCAGCCATCCCGGCATGAAGGAACTGCGGGGCTGGAACTATGCCCACCGTGGTCTTCACGGCGACGGTGCCGCCGAAAACTCCATGACCGCCTTCCGTCTGGCCGTGGAGAACGGCTACGGCATGGAGTTTGACCTGCATCTGCTCAAGGACGGCAATCTCGGTGTGATGCACGACTCCCTGCTCAACCGCACCACCGGGCAGGCCGGTCGCATCGAAGACCTGTATACGCAAGACCTGAAAAACTACCGTCTGGAAAACACGGAAGACACCATCCCCCGGTTCGCGGACGTCCTGACCCTGGTGGACGGGAAGGTTCCCCTCATCATTGAGCTGAAGCCGGAGGACGGCAACCATGCAAAGCTCGCCGAAACGGCCTGCAAGATGCTGGAGGGGTACAAGGGCGTATTCTGCATCGAGTCCTTTGACCCCCGGTGCATCGCGTGGCTGCGGAAAAACCGTCCGGACATCATTCGCGGGCAGCTTTCGGAGAATTTTTTCCGGGACCGCACCGACCTTTCGGACACGCTTAAATTCCTGCTGACCCACAACCTGGCAAACTTCCTGTCCCGCCCTGATTTTATCG
>ERZ506887.1161-NODE-1161-length-14331-cov-4.448655_pt1 | contig 14331 bp, 12 predicted proteins | sample MGYA00512905_ERZ506887 | MGnify/ENA metagenome assembly ERZ506887 | reverse complement strand
GGCGGAACTGGCAGACGCACAGGACTTAAAATCCTGCGGGACTTATACTCCCGTACCGGTTCGATTCCGGTCGCCGGCATCAATGATTAAAAGGCTCAACCCTTGTAATATGGGGTTGAGCCTTTTGAGTTTGCCCAAAATGGGAAAACTGTTACAGGTGAATTTGATGAATAATTAGAAATAAACCCACAAAAATAAGATATGAAAAGCATATTTAACGAAAAAATCTCTAAATAACAACGTTCAAGTTGACTTTACGAGAATACGTTTATATAATATATTGGGAGGTGCAATATCATGTTGGTAAAAATCAATATAGAAAATTTCAAGTCATTTGATAATGCAACGGAACTGACGATGATATCGTCAAATAAGATTCGTAAAAATGCCAATCACAGGTTAAAAATAAAGAGTACGCAGTTATTGAAGTATGGTGTCGTTTATGGGGCGAATGCATCCGGTAAAACAAATTTGGTAGAGTTTTTCCGTTTTTTTAAGGAATGTGTGCAAGTAGGGATGCCTATGGAAGCGGTTCAAATGTTTTGCAAAAACCGTGAGGAAAATCAGGATAGGGAAAGCAGCTTTGAAATTCAAATCACGGTGGGCGACAAATTCTATGCTTATGGTTTTTCTGCCATTTTAAGTAAACGAAAAATTACAGCAGAATGGCTTTATGAACTTTATCAAAATGGAACGGCACGTTGCCTTTTTGAGAGGGAGGGGAATAAACGTCCCATATTGAATGATTGCATAACTCTTAGTAATGGAGAAAAAAATAAATTTGAAACTTATGCAGACGATTTTGAAGGGAACGAAACTACTTTATTTTTAACAGAAATGAATAGAGGTAAGAAATATACCAGTCGTTCAAAACTTCTGTTCTTCAGAGATGTATTTAATTGGATACAGCATCATATTTCTGTTATTACTCCCAATACCCCACTGGTTGATTTAGAATATTACTATGATAATGATTCTTTATATTTAATCAATAAGTTGATTGAAACCTTTGATACGGGTATCAGTCAGGTTAAAATTGAAGAAATCACACTTGATGAATTGGCGAATGCTATGCCGAAACCTGTATTTGAAAAGGTAATGAGTCATGTGAAAAATAAAATTATGGAACAAGAAAATCCATTTTTTCGCATGACCATGAAGTCAAATGAAAGTTTCTTTAATATTGAGGTTGAAGGTCATAATGAGCCAAGGATAACAACAATCCGACTGAATCATAACAGATCGTTTTATGATTTTGGATTTGAGGAGGAATCAGATGGTACAAGACGCCTGTTTGATTTAATGGATATGCTGCTGAATAAGCGGGATGATATTCTTTATGTTGTGGATGAGTTAGAAAGAAGTCTGCATCCAAAATTGACAGCGCATTTTTTGGAATTGTTTATGGAACTTCACAAAGAAGATCGTATGCAGTTATTATTTACAACTCATGAATCCTCTATTATGGATCAGTCTATTTTCCGTAGGGACGAAATATGGTTCGTGGAACGGGGAGCGGAAAATGCCAGCACGATTTATTCTCTTGATCGATTTAAAGAGCGTTATGATAAGGTGCTTAGTAAGGCGTATTTAGAGGGGAGATATGGGGCAATTCCTGTATTTTCTTCCTTCCATTTCAGAGAGGAGGAATCGTAATGGCTCCTGTCAGAAGTTATACAAATTGGAATAGCAGAACAACGGATAATGAAGTACAGAAAGAACCATATCGGAAATATTTCTTTATTTGTGAAGGAGCAAATACAGAAACATGGTACTTTAAGAAATTGATTGACATTAGGAAATCGTTGAACATTCATCCGTTGATAGATATACGTTTGTTGGAAAAAACAGAGGGGGACAGAGATATTAGTTATCCGAGAAAGCTGATAGCATTTGCAGAATCCCAAAAGGATAATCCGGAAATTGCCTTTGATAAAGAGCGGGACAAAATGATTATTGTATTTGATGCTGACATTTTTGAAGAAAAGGTACAGGATTATGATGAGGTAATTGAATTGGGAGAAAGAGACAATATTCTCGCAGTTAGCAATCCGGCATTTGAGTTGTTTTTGCTGCTTCATTTTGAAAATACCTATGAGAATGATATTATTTCTAATGCAGAGGCGATTGTTCGGAATGAAAAAGAAGGTAATCAAACTTTTATTTATAAGTTGTTATTGAGTAAAACGGGTATTAATTCAAAGAAAAATTCTCAGATTGGCAAGTTGGCAAAGTGTGTGGATACAGCAATCTTGCAGGAAAAGAAAATTAATCAAGATATTCATGATTGTAAAGGAAAGATTACTTGTAATATTGGAAAAATAATTGAAAGTATCCGTAATGATGATGGAACATAGCACGTCAATATAAAGCAAAACCACGGACAAAATCAGTTATAAAGTTTAAACAGGCATAAAAAACTCACAGGCAGAAGCTATAGGGTGATCAATAGCTGCAATATAGAGAAGTGTGTATTTGAAAACTTTGGAAAACAACATAAAACAGACCAGGGAACCTTTTAATTTTATAAAGTTTATAAAGAAAGATTTGATTTTATACTTGTACCAAGTAATTAAATATGGTAAAATATTCATTGAGAAATTCAAGAACGAAAATGGTGTACCACCAGATGAGGCTGCAACCTCATCTGGCAAGGATGGTAGAAGTAGCTACCACACAATACAGACCATGTCTGCGATACACACATGTTTATTATACTTTAATTTTCTTTTCTTTACAATATCATTTGTGTGTGTTTTAAGATTTTTTCTGTAGCCTTAAGATATATTAACGAGGTGTTAAGTGTGGATGCATACATACTTTGCACCTCGTTTTGGATTTCTCACCTGAATATCCTTTGTGGCGGTATTATGCCGTCACGGGGTATTCTAAGTGAGAAATGGGAGTTTGTAGATAAGCTGCGATTGTTTGTGATACCCGTAACAGGGGGTGTTATAAGGTCGCAGCTTTTTTATTCATGACAATAGAAAGTTCGCAAAGCGTGCTTTCTATTGTTTTGATGTGGGGGCGTAAATGAAAGAGAAAAATATAGGATTGCTTATGTGCCAGGGTTGAGAAACCCCAAATTATATGATAGAATAAGCGTAAAAAATTGTATTGTCAGATGTGTTATCTCGCATAGACAAGTGCTGTGAGTTTGCTTCCTTATATCTCTTTTATCATGACCGGTGTTACATATACTAAACTTTGCGATAATATAATTGGTTAAGCTGGTTGATTAAATATAAAGATTTTTAGGAAAACTAATAACTATTCATATTTTTTATTAAAAGCATATGCATGTTATCAAAAAAATGAAATGGGAGAAGAAAATGCAGTTAAAAATAAGTAATGTAGCAAAAATTAAAGAGGCGGTAATAAATATTGATGGAATAACAGTTATTGCTGGTGAGAATAATACAGGGAAAAGTACAATAGGAAAATTGTTGTTTGCAATCTTTAATTCTATGAATAATATGAGTGGAAAAATCGAGCAGGAAAAGAGGAATGAGATTTATCAAATTCTGAATTTATTAATACAGAATTATATAATGCAAAAAGGAATTACTCAAACGGAATCTAGAAGTAGGAATATGTACATTTCTAAAAAACTTACTGAAAAATTAACTGACAAAATAATGGAAATTTTACAAAATGAAAACGATGGACATACAGAAGAATATGTAAGTAATGCTGTAATAGATTCGGAGTTATTTAAAGATACAGAAGATACAGAAGATTTTATTAATGAGTGTATCTTAAAATTAAAAACAATTGTTAATATATCAGATAAGAAAGTAATGACAGAAGTTATTACAAGATGGTTCAATAGAGTATTTGAGAATCAAATCTCTCCTTTAATCGAAGATGATATCAAGTCGAAAATTAATTTAACTATAAAGAATAAAGAATTAGAATTTATTTTTCAAGACAATTCATGTATTGATTGGAATTCTGAAATTAATATTTTGCATCAGGCATTTTATATAGATAATCCATTTATAGTAGATTATATGTCTGATAGATATATAAGAAATAATGTGAAAACTACAGATACACATTTACTAAAACATTTATGTAAGCAGGAAGATATATTTGATGGTATATTTGATACTGTTGTGGTAAAAGACAAGTTAAATGAGATATATAATATGCTTGGACAACTGATTGAGGGAGAAATTATCGGAAACCAAGATGGAGAATATTACCTTAAATCAAGCCAATATACCAAACCATTAAATATTAAAAATTTATCAACAGGTTTGAAATCTTTTGCTTTAATAAAAAGGCTTTTGGAAAATGGAAGTTTAAAAGAGAAAGATATTTTGATTTTAGACGAACCGGAAATTCATTTGCATCCTGAATGGCAGTTAGCATACGCAGAATTAATTGTGCTTTTACAAAAAGAATTTGATTTAACAATGATTATAACTACACATAGCCCTTACTTTTTAGATGCTATTGATGTTTTCTCGGCGAAATACGAAATGTCTAACAGAGTAAATTATTATTTGGCAGAGAATGAAGGAGTTACGTCGTATATGCGTAATGTGACCAATAATATTGATGCTATTTATAAAAAATTATCTGATCCGATGCAGAAACTTGAAAATATTAGAAATGAACTAATGTAGATGAGGTGTTATAAATTGCATATAATAGATGAAAAAAGAAGTACTTTGAAAGATACGTCGTATGATAATGATAAAGATGAATATATGGTTAACAGCCAATTACAGGTATGTGCATTTGATGAAGTGAAAGATTGGTATATTGGAAATAAGATACCTTTTGTAAAGCCTATTCCAAAATCAAATGATGCGTTATTTTTTGGAGAAAAAGAGTGCTTTTTTATAGAATTTAAAAATGGCAGAATTGACAATGCAGTTAATTTTGAATTGAATAAAAAAATATATGACAGCTTATTTATATTATTTGACTTAAATTATATTGATAAGAAAAGAAATGCAGTTAATTCAATATCATATACTCGTTCAAATATGAATTATATTTTGGTATATAATAAAGAAAGATATTTGGAGGCAGGACCAACGAAACAAACCCAAGATGGCTTCAAGCGACAAGAGATAGAAAAAAGAGAATCGCAGCATAGAGATAAGTTATATAAAACTATAAGAAATTTAGCTAATGAAGAGTTTGTGAAATTTGGTTTAGACCAATTTAAAAATTATTTATTTAAAAATGTGTATACATTTACAGTGGAAGAATTTGAAAAAAAGTTTATAAATGAACAAGAAGCATTAATTACTGAAAGACTCAATTCCCAGAAATAAGGGTTTGGGTCCTTTTCTTTTATGAAAACAACACATTTAAGGATTATTTAATAATTTAACAGGTATAGTAGCAGAAGAAAAGGAGGAAGCATATGTATTTCAAAATTTTAAAAAAAGATTTAAAAAGAAAAAAATCCATGCACTTGATTCTGCTGATATTTGTTATGCTGGCTACTATGTTTATATCCAGCAGTTTAAACAACTTATTAGTGGTAATTAGTGGAACAGAGTATTTTTTTGAGCAGGCGGGACTTGAGGACTATTTGATTGTGACTATGAGAGGCAGCTATGATGGAGATGATTCCAATGAAAAAGCAATCGAAGAATTTCTGGAGGCTCAAAAAAGTGTGGATTCCTACACGGTGGATCAGTGTATGTATCTGTCCAAAAAAAACCTAGAATTTAAGGATAAAAGAGAGATGAATCAATCTTCTACCATGATCTTTTCCAGCTATCAGATCAAGCAGCAAAAGTTTTTTGATGCAGATAATCGGGAAATAACAAAGGTAGAAGACGGAACCATATATCTTCCAAATATATTTATGAAGGAAAATGAAGTTGCTATAGGAGAGAAGATTATTATTTCGTCAGATGCAGGATACAAAAAAGAATTGGAAGTGGCAGGAAGTTTCAAAGATGCATTTTTAGGCAGTGAAATGATGGGAACACATAGATATCTGTTGAGCCAGAATGATTTTGATGAGCTGGTGCAGGAGAGCGGTCTTCCCTATGGTCAATTGTATTCTGTAACCACCAATGATTTAGAAAGCTTTAAAGAGGCATATAATAATGAAAGCTTTTATGTGAATTTTGGAGACGCACAGTCAGTTGTAAAAACTACCTATATTATGGATATGGTAATTGCGGCAGTGTTGATGTTAGTCAGTTTGTGTCTTATTCTGATTTCTGCAGTAATGCTGCGATTTATCATTGTATTTACCGTAAATCAGGACTACAAAGAAATTGGAATTATGAAATCTATCGGAATACAAAATACATCAATACGTAAGCTTTACGTGGTGAAATATTTTGTTATTGCATCCATGGGAGCATTGATAGGATTTATTGCAGGAATCCCTTTTGGAAAAATGTTGTTACAACAGGTGACGGAAAATATTATTACCAGAAATGACAACAGTGGAATATTACTTCAACTGGCAGCCAGTATTCTGGTGGCAGCGGTAATTATCGGATTTGCTTACCGCAGTACAGGAAAAATCAAAAAAATGTCACCTATGGATGCCATACGAAGCGGAAATAATGGAGAAAGATTTAAAAAGAAAGGTCTGCTGAGACTAAATAAATTCAAGGGAAAAGCCACAACATTTATGGCATGCAATGATGTGTTGTGCGACTGGAAAAAGTATGTGACATTGCTGCTTACCAGTATTGTGGGAATCTGGCTGTTAATTATGCCGATCAACACAATAAACACCCTTCAGTCAGAAAAAATCCTCCACATGTTTGCTGTCTTGGAGTGTGACTATTTTATTATGGATGATGTGGCAATTACAGAACTAACTGTGGCAGGTGACAAGGAGAGATTTGGTGAATATCTGAGTGAATTAGAAACCAATTTGAAACAGAATGATATTCCAGTTGAAAGAGTATTTATGGAAGTTATGTTTAAATTCCGCGTCAGAAAAGAGGATAAGTCTTCTTCCTCATTGGCAGTGCAGGGAGTAAACAGCTCTACAGAGGAATATGTCTATGACAAAGGAGATGCACCTAAATATGAAAACGAAGTAGCGTTGGCTTATGCAACAGCAGATAAGATAGGAGCAGATGTGGGAGATACCGTATACATCACCATGAACCAGGAAGAAAGACCTTTTGTTGTGTCTGCGCTCTATCAGTCTATGAATAATTTAGGAGAAGGAATACGTTTTCATGAAGATGCCAGTCTGGATTATCAGGCGTTAAACGGTGGTTACGGCGCTCAGGTTCTTTTAAAGGACAATGTAGATAAGGCACTGGTGCAGGAATACATGGATAAAACAAAGGAACTATATCCGGACAGCAGTGTGAAGAATGTGCAGAAATTTTTGGATGATATGCTGGGCGGAATTTCGGAAAGGTTGTCTTCCTTAAAGTTAATGATTTTAGCTTTAGTAGTATTGATTAATGTTATGGTAGTGGTACTGATGCAGAGAATGTTCCTGATCCGTCAACGGGGAGAAATGGGAATGATGAAAGCCATAGGATTCTCTGACAAAGCCATAATAGGATGGCAGACAAAAAGGATTTTACAGGTACTTTTTGTTGGTATTTTTATCGGAACGGTGACGGGAACACCTTTTTCAAGAATTACTTCTGGTCAGGCATTTAAAATTATGGGTGCCCGAAGCATAGAATTTGTTGTAAATCCGTTGGAGGTCTATGCAATATATCCTTTGGCAGTTTTGGCCATCACCATTATTGCCTGTGTGCTTACTATGAGAAGAGTAAAGAAAATTTCGGTACAGGAAATCAATAATATAGAATAATATGGAGGATGAGAAGAAAATGGCAGAAGCATTAAAAGTAAAAGATTTGTGTAAAACATATGTGATCAATAAAAGACAGAACAACGTGTTGAAAAATGTTAACTTTTCTATTGAAAACGGAGAAATGGTGGCAGTTATGGGACCATCCGGTTCTGGAAAATCCACGTTACTTTATAGTGTGTCCGGTATGGACAAACCTACTGCTGGTGAGATAGAATTAAAAGGTAAGAAAATTACAGAACTGTCAGAAAAGGAGCTGGCTTATGTGCGTCTGAATCAGATGGGATTTATTTTCCAGCAGATGCATATGTTAAAGAATCTGACAGTTATGGATAATATTCTGCTGCCGGCATACCAGTCTAAAGATGGCGGCAGAACCAAAAAAGAAATTAACGACTATGCTTATCAGCTCATGCGTAAGCTTTCTATCAGTGATATTGCAGATAATGATATTACAGAAGTGTCTGGTGGACAACTGCAAAGGGCGTGTATCTGCAGAAGTATGATAAACCATCCAGATATTATTTTTGCAGATGAACCTACAGGGGCATTGAACCGCAGTGCTTCGGAGGATGTAATGAATGAATTGATGAAATTAAATTCAGAGGGCACGACCATTATGCTGGTGACTCATGATATGAAGGTGGCAGCAAAATGTACCAGAGTGCTTTATATTGTGGATGGGAATATTAAAGGAGAGCTTTCACTGGGCAGAGGAGAAGGAGAAAGCACCATGAAAGACAGAGAGCGAAAAGTAAATCACTGGTTATCGGATATGGGCTGGTAACACTGGAAAGGGAAGGGTATGGCAGACATTATTTTGGTGGAAGATAATGAGGAGATCGGCGGGCTTTTAGCCGATTTCCTTCAGGCAGAAGGATATGATATATATTTAGCAGTTTCTGGGGAGGAAGCATTAGAGATTTATGAAGCAGAGGGGGCTAAGCTGATGATTCTCGATATTATGCTTCCCGGCATGGACGGATTTGCGGTATGCAGCAAGATACGAGAACATGGAAATATGCCTATTATCATTGTAAGTGCCAAAGATGGAAAAGAGGATAAATTAAATGGTTTATTGCTGGGGGCGGACGATTACATTGAGAAACCTTATGATATTGACATTCTCCTTGCAAAAGTGAAAGGGATTTTTGCAAGGAGATATTCTTCAGATGAAATGATAGAAGGTAATATTAAGCTGGATAAAACAGGGCGTCACTTGTATGTGAACCAACAAGAGGTTTCTGTGACAGCAAAAGAGTTTGACCTTTTGCTCTACCTGATGGAGAACAAAGGAAAGGTCATGAAAAAGGAAGAATTGTTTTATAAAGTCTGGGGGTTTGAAAGTGACAGTGAACTCCAGACACTGACAGTGCATATTAAGTGGCTGCGGGAAAAACTGGAAACGGACCCTAAGAATCCGGAACATATTTTGACGGTTTGGGGTGTGGGATATCGGTTTGAGTAGATTGTATAGGTAAATTTATGAAAAAGTATAATCAAATTGTAGCACTTGTATTTGTGTTATTTGCAACAATACTTGTGATCACAAATATTTATCTTTCCCAAATGAGCTTTGAGGAAAGCGGCAGAGAGTATAGAGTTTCTGCAAATCGTGTAGAGCAGGAAATTAAAAAGTATGAGGCACAAAGGGGAAAGGCACCGGAAAGTCTGGAAGAAATCATGGTATTTTCCGGAGTCAGTGAGTATCCATTTATCCGCAGCATTGACAGCATAAAAATTCAGGAGATATCTGCGGAAGAACTAAAGAAACTGTTAGAACTGGAAGGGGAAGATTATTTGATGATGGCAACCGATGAAAATCTTTATCGGATTACCTATCGTGCAGAATCATCTGCTTCCCGTTATATGTACAAGGTGATAAATATATTTTCGATAACAATATTTTTAATCACATTTATAGTGATTTTATACATAAGACAAAAAATTATACGTCCATTTCAACGTTTTTCGGAGCTTCCAATGGAATTGTCAAAAGGAAATCTGACGGTTCCCTTAAAAGAAGAAAAAAGCCGTTATTTTGGAAGATTTATCTGGGGGATGGATCTGCTTCGGGAAAATCTAGAGGAAAATAAATTGAAAGAACTGGAACTGCAAAAGGAAAGAAAACTGTTATTACTATCTCTTTCCCACGATATCAAGACACCTTTAAGTGCCATAAAGCTCTATGCAAAAGCATTGAGCCGCAATCTGTATAAAAGTGAAGAAAAAAAGCAGGAAGTTGCAGAACATATTAGTGAAAAGGTAGATGAGATCGAGACGTATATTTCTGAGATTGTAAAAGCTTCCAATGAAGATTTTATGGAATTTGAAGTAGAAAACAGGGAGTTTTATATCGGGGATGTGCTGCAAGCCATTAGTGAATATTACCAAGAAAAAATGAAATTGAGCCAGATAGATTTTTGCATTAAGTCTTACCAGAACTGCCTGGTGTGGGGGGATGAAAACCGTCTGATCGAAGTGCTTCAGAACATCATTGAAAATGCATGTAAATATGGTGATGGAAGAAAAATCTGGCTGGAAACAAAACGGGAACTGGAAGAATACCAGATTACAATTAGAAATACCGGCTGCACTTTGGAAGAAAAAGAACTTCCACATATCTGTGACAGCTTTTTCAGAGGGAGTAATGTGGGGAAAGAAAGGGGCAGCGGCTTAGGATTGTATATATGCAGGAAGTTGATGCACTTAATGGAAGGGGAACTTATTCCAAATACTATTAAGGATTCTCAGGGAAATATTATGGAAGTTACGGTAGTGGTGCAGATTAAAAATTAAGGAGACTATAACGAGTTAAAAAATGCAGGGGCATCACATATGGTTGACAAGCCAGAGGGCATATTCACCCAGCCATAAATGCTATTTTTACAGAATGAGCCGGATAGATGCATCTATCCGGCTTATCCCAATTAATTTCCGCCCGGACCATCTTTTCTAGGTCTGGTAGATTCTGGCAATGGTTCTACAGAATCACAATCTTTAGGCAGATCAACTTCAGGAATATTTCCGTCATCATATTCGTTCTTTGAGACAGCAGAGGTTTCCGTATTCTTATTCATGGTAGTATTCCTCCTTTCCCTACATATTGTCTCTGCTTTACGGGAAAATATTCTTGACATTTTACATAAAACCCCGCAAAATGATTATTAGACGTAATTACAAGCGGAAAGGAAGAAAGACATGAAGTTTTTTATTGACACAGCAAATGTAGAAAGTATTAAAAAGGCAAATGATATGGGGGTTATTTGTGGGGTAACGACCAACCCTTCCCTGATAGCTAAGGAAGGAAGAGAATTTGTAGAGGTAATCAAAGAAATTGCTTCGATCGTAGATGGTCCGATCAGCGGGGAAGTTAAGGCAACTACAGTAGATGCAGAGGGAATGATCAAAGAGGGCCGTGAAATAGCAGCGATCCATCCTAATATGGTAGTAAAGGTTCCTATGACGGCAGATGGTCTGAAAGCAGTGAAAGTATTAAATGGTGAAGGGATTAAAACGAATGTGACACTTATTTTCTCTGCCAATCAGGCATTACTTGCAGCAAGAGCAGGGGCAACCTATGTTTCTCCGTTTCTTGGAAGATTAGATGATATTTCTCATCCGGGGATTGACCTGATCCGTACCATAGCGGATATTTTCAGAGTATATAAGTTAGATACAGAAATTATTGCAGCCAGTGTCCGCAATCCTATTCATGTAACTGACTGTGCCTTGGCGGGGGCAGATATTGCTACAGTGCCATATTCAGTGATTGAGCAGATGACAAAGCACCCGTTAACTGATCAGGGAATTGCAAAGTTCCAGGCAGATTATCGTGCAGTGTTTGGAGAATAGTACATAGGTCATTGATGGTTCAGAAACAAAACGCACCGGAATCGAAACAAAGGTTCCGGTGCGTTGACATTTATACATATTTTTTCATAACAGACAGCAGTTCTTCTTTATTTCGGAATCCTTCTAATCTTTCTACACATTCCCCATTTTTGTATATCAGCATAGTGGGAACTACCCGCACAGAGAATTCCATGGCAAGGGGCATTTCATCATCCACACACACCTTTCCAATCTCAAACTCCGTGTTTTCCTCTGAAATTTCATCCAAAACAGGGGCCAACATTCTGCAAGGACCGCAGGTTTTTGAATAGAAGTCTACCAGAAAAGGTGTTTTAGAATTTACTACTGTTTCTTGAAAATTTGAATTTGTAATTGTTTTTGTCATATTGTATACCTCCATTTGTATTGTTTTTACATGGTTCTGGTTTGTAGGGCGGAACCGTAACTTATTGTTTGCATATTCCGCAAAATTAATTATAGAAATTACCTAAAAACTCGTGTAAAATAAAAATAGGTGATTTATCACCTCTTAAGTGTATATCGGAAAAAAAGTTATGAAGATTAGAGTGAGGGAAAATAATGGAAGAAAATATACAAGAAAAAAAGCGTTTTGCAGTTTTGATAGATTCTGATAACATCAGCCCAAAGTATGCGGGCGTTATTTTTAATGAACTAAATGAATATGGGCAGGCCACCTATCGCAGGATTTATGGAAACTGGTCCAGGGGCAACGGATGGAATGAAAAGATTTTGTTGGAAAATTCTATTATGCCTATACAGCAGTTTTCTTACACCACTGGAAAAAATTCTACAGATATGGCAATGGTTATTGATGCAATGGATATATTATATAGCGGAAAGGTGGACGGCTTTTGTCTGGTAACTAGTGACAGTGATTTTACAAGGCTTGCCATGCGTCTGAGAGAAGAAAATATGCATGTGATCGGAATGGGGGATTCAAAGGCACCCTCTTCCCTGACAAAATCCTGCAATAAATTCATCTATCTGGATCTGATCACAGAACATAGTGAAAATGAAGAAAAGTCCAGTCAGGAAACAAAGAAAACTTCACAAAAGAAAAAGTCAGAACCAGATAAAACCGGAAAAACTCCGACACAGGCCAATAAAGAGAGAACAGACGGGGCAGCCGTAAAAGAGCAGGAAACAGAAGAAGGAGTAACCAAGATAAAGGATATTGAAGATGCTATTAACAATATGATCAACAACAGTAACGAGGAAAATGTAGAGTTGGGAGTTGTAGGCAGACGTCTTGGCGAATTATTTTCTGATTTTGATGTGCGAAATTATGGCTATACCAAACTTAGTATTTTTGTCAGTGACGGATTGAAAAATTATAAACTAAAACAGGAAGGAAACCGGGTTTTAGTTAGTAAGAATGATTTTCCTGCAAAAGAAGAAATTGAAAAAGAGATTATTACATTGCTGGAACAAAACGGAGGGAAAATAGACAACTTATCTATTGTGCATAGTGAATTAAAGAAAATACACCCAAACTTCGATACTAAGGATTATGGATATGGAAAGTTTTCTAATTTTATTCGAAGAATGGGCGGTATTAAAGTGGTAGGTAATACGATAGAACTCAGTGCAAATGGGCAGAAAAAGGCTGGAAAATAGATTTATGATGTAAGAATGATAAATTTGGAAAAAGTTGTGAAAATTCACGAAAATTTGTAAAAAAGATTGGTGAAATAGATGATTTTACGAAACCGGAGGGAATATTTCTCCGGTTTCGTTGACTTTTTGACTAAAAAACGATAAAATTTAAGAAAGCTTTAATATTTTTTTAACATTTACAATGGAAATGTACATTACACTTTCAAGGAGGAGAAACAATGAAGACCAGATGGAAAAGAATTGTGTCATCTATGTTAGCAATGATTCTTGTTGTACTGTCTGTAGTTACCTTTTCAGAGGAACAGCAGGTGTTTGCGGCAGAAGAAGACACGATCACCATTCACTTTAAAAGTGCATGGGGAGGAGCCAATATTTTTTACTGGAATCAGGGTGAAAAATATAATAACCCGGTAAAATGGCCTGGAACAGAGATGGAAGATGAAGGAAATGGCTGGTATACTTATACTTTTGAAAATACCAGTACGGCAGATTTCATGTTCAATTATGAAAGAATGCAGACTACGCACTATACAAAGACAACTGGTGAATACTGGCTGGCAGATGGTCAATGGTATAATAAGGATCCGGAAGAAACTGAGATTACACCAACTTCTGCACCAAAGCCGACAGCACTACCGGAATTAACGAAAACACCAACGGCAACCGCAGCACCTACAGAGCCGGCACAGCATCTGAAGCCAATTAGAACTGTGACACCTACACCGGCACCGGAAGTAACCATTGCTGCCACAGAAAAAGCAATTACAGTTCACTTTAAGAGTGATGATGCAGCAAATGTATACTACTGGAATGTAAACAATGGAACAAATACACCGGTTGCATGGCCTGGAAAAGCAATGGCATCAGAGGGTAATGGCTGGTATACATACAAAATACAAAATGCCCAGAGTGCCAATCTTGTATTTACTACAGAAAAGAATGAATCAGAAGAAATGTTTGTGGTAGATGGAGAATGGTGGTATGCAGAAGCATTATCTGACTTTGCACCAGATGGGTATGAAATAGTAACTCCAACTGTAACGGAAGCACCGGAGGCA
>ERZ506887.1159-NODE-1159-length-14353-cov-4.051056_pt1 | contig 14353 bp, 25 predicted proteins | sample MGYA00512905_ERZ506887 | MGnify/ENA metagenome assembly ERZ506887 | reverse complement strand
TAAAGGGGAAAGGAAAACACTATATTTTTAGTGGAGAAGTTGATCCATGGGCAAGGTATGAGAATTTTACACATTATGAAGTAGATCCTGATACAATTTGCCAGTTTACTGGTCTGCATGACAAGACTGGCAAGAAGATTTGGGAACACGATATTGTTAAATTTGAGAATGCATTTAGCAGTCGACCACATATTGGAAAGGTAAGGTATTATGCAGGAGCAAAACCAATTTCCGATGATGGAAAAAATTCTATTGACTTAGCAGAATGTAATGCGGAGGATTTAACGGTACTACAAGAATGTAAAGAGTAAGGAGGATAATTATGGAGTTAAAAAAAAGAGTAACAGAATACCTACAAAAACGAAAAGAGGAGGGAAGAGGTATAAGCAACGCTGCCTTTGCAAAGAATGCAGGAATTGCAGAATCCACCTTCTCCAGATGGTTTAACGGAAGCTACCCCGGCGATAATGCAGCCATTGAAAAAAAAATCGCGGAATTCCTTGAAACAGAAGCTGTCCGGGGAACTGTAAAGGACAGTAAAGATATTATATTTGCAATGACAGCCATAGCCAGTAATGTATGGGCAACACTGGACTACTGCAAGGTTCAGAAACAGATGGTCTGCATCTATGGAGATGCCGGCTGTGGAAAAACCATGACAGCCAGAGAATGGATGAAGGATAAAAACAACGTGATTTACATAGCAGCCAGTCCGGCAATCAACAGTCCAAAAGCTATACTGAAACGTATCGCCAGAGCGGTACGCACAAGAACCAGCGGAAACAAGGACGATTTGGAAATTGAAATTATTGACAAGATTTATGGAACGGATGTGACGCTGATCATAGACGAAGCCCAGCACTTAAATCACAACACGCTGGAAATGATACGTTCCCTGAAAGAGAGCTGCGATATAGGACTGGCCCTGATTGGAAATGCCACGATCTATGACCGCCTGACCGGAAAGCAGCAGGCTGAGTTTGCCCAGCTGTTTTCCCGCCTGATGATGCGTAAGCACATCATGACGGAACAGTTTACCTTAGAGGATATCTATAAGGTGTTTGGAAATGTGGGAGAACCGGAAGCCAAGTATCTTCTGAATGTAACACAGAGCCGTTACGGTTTGCGTGGAGCATCCTTCCTCTGGATGAACGCAGCAAATAATGAAAATACCACAGAAAAAGGTCTTAAGTCCATGGCAAGAAGTATGGGGATACTTGTGTAATGTCAGGACAAAAGACCACTTACAGTATAACAGATACTGTAAAAATTGGAAAGGAGAATAGTATGGCAAGAGTGAAAAATGGAAAACTGCATATTAACAGGACAATGTATAAGAATATAAAGAAATACGACAGAGAGCAGATGAATGACTTACTACAAGACATTTATGAAACTGGAGTAAAGAGTGGTTATAAAAAAGGTTTACAAGAGGTTTCAGAAGGTCCTTTAAGAAACAATATTTTGAATGAGATTCAAAATATAAATGGGATTGGTCCTACGAAGCTGGGAGCGATTAGTGTAATTTTGAAAACAAGATTAAAGGAGCTGGTGAAAGATGAACCGGAATAAATTGATAAGTGCCATCTGGGCGATTGGTAGCAAGCAGCTTGGAATGGACAGTGATGATCTACATTCCCTGGTACTGCGGGAAACCGGAAAGGAAAGTATTAGAAAATGCACAGACCTACAGCTTGAAAGGGTTTTGAAAGCGTTGAAACTTATGACAGGAATGCAGGAAGCACGTTCCGGAAGGGCAACGGTGAATCAGTTAAAATATATAGCCAGTCTGGAATACCAGCTTGGCTGGGATAAGAACCCGGAGCGAATGCGTGGCTTCCTGAAAAAGAACAAATATCCAGCAAGCATTAAGTGGATGACGGTGAAGCAGGCTTCCAACCTGATTGAAGGATTAAAAAAACTTTTGGAGAGAGAAACGAAGAAAAAGGTGGTGCAGTAAATGAGTATGGAAAAACTGAAAGAAGAATACTGGAAATTAATTGCGGAAACAAGGACATCCGGAAGAATTTCAGACAGTGTAAAAGCAAAAGAAGAAGAATACTGGGATTGTTTTCCGGAAGAAGTAGTGAAGGAAGCTTTGGAAATCCATATTAAGAATTATAGGGGATACAAGGAAAATTACACCAGAGGGATCATGCGGAATCTGAAAAAGAAGCTGGATATTACCGGAACGGTAAAACAGCCCCAGAAACAAAATAAGTTTATTAATTTCGAACAGAGAAATTACAGTGAGAAGGATTATGCAAGAATGGAGCGGGAACTGCTGGGACTGTAAACCATATATATTTAAACAGGAGGAACGAAAATGGCAAAATACAGAAAAAAAGTGATAATTGAAGCATTTCAGTACGACGGCGATTTGAAAGGAAGTGATGGAAAATATTATGTTCCGGAATGGGCAGAAGAGGCACACAAGAAAGGAATTATCTACTACTTTGAAGGAAATGGCAATCCGCCCGAACTGTTTGTAATGGGACAACAAGTTAAGGTAAAGGATTATATAATTCGCGGAGTAAACGGAGAAATATACTCATGCAAAAAAGAAATTTTTGAAAAGACATATGAACAAGTAAACTATGTTAAGGAGGAAGCCTATGAAGATAGTAAAGGCAATTGAATTGGAAAATGGAAGCAAAATAGTGGAAGGAGATGAGGTAAATATAACCTATGCTGGCGGCGGAGGAATGGGCGGTTGTACAGTAACCAAAATCACAAATACTGGATTTCATTTTAACCAGGGTATGGGAAAAGACAAGAGGGTAAATTTGAACAATGTTGAAAAAATAGAAAAATTACAGTAAAAGAAGGAGAAAAAAACAATGATGACAGTAGGAAATTTAAAAGAAGTAATTAAGGATTTAGACGATAGCGTAGAAATCGGTATTATGGAATCATATGATCCGGAAACAGATGTGGCTGAATATAATGAGTGTCAGGAGCTGGCATTACTGCCGGATCAGCAGACAGGTGATGTACTAATTTTTTCAGCGCAGAAAACAGGAATTGCAACACAGGAAGAAACAGAGGAGGAATAAGAAGATGGCAAGAAAGAGAATGGAAGAACCAACAATTAAGAGTTGGGAGGAAACAGACGAGGTAATGAAAAAATTGCTGGAAAGCCAGCTGGAAGTGGAAAAAATCGAGGCAAATATGAATAAGAAAATTGCGGAGATTAAGAAAACAGCAGAAGAAATGGCAAGACCATATAAGGACAATATTAAAAAGAATGAGTTGCTTTTGAAAGAATTTGTCACAGTACATAAGTCAGAATTGAACGGCAAGAGTAAAAAAATGAATTTTGGAACTGTAGGCTTCCGCATGAGCACCAAGGTGATGTTACCCAAAATGATAGAGGCTGTGCTGGAAAACTTAAAAAAATTCGGAATGCATGACTGTATCAACACGAAGGAAACTGTAAATAAAGAAATCTTGAAAACCTATTCTCCAGATGTGATCCTGAACATTGGTGGAACGTTGAAAACGGAAGATACCTTCTGGTATGAAACTAAAAGGGACGCACTTAGTAAAGAATAAAAAATGCTCTAATCAGAAAGGGGTGAGGATATGGATAAAAAAACAGAATTAGAATTATTGGAAGATACTTCCGTTGAAGATTTGATTGAACCGATACAACCACTCGCAGAACTTATTGGACTTGAAAATTTATTAAAAATATCACATTATACGAACGGAACAGAGATTTATATCCCCCCTCCTGCAGCACTTTTAAAAAAAGCACGTAACAGAAGGATAAGAGAAGAATACAATGGATACAATGCAAAAGAACTTTCTAAGAAATACAGTGTGACTGAGGAACATATTAAAAGAATTATAAGAGGTTATAACCCACAGCAGATGGATATTTTTGAATGTTTTGATGAAAATGGGAAGCTGAGGAAAGACGGTAAAAATTCAGAATAATTGTTCTGATGTATGGTCTGGACAAACGTTATATCATAAGAGCATGACATGGTCATGCTCTTGTTTTTGGTTGTATTAAGCGTGGTGGACTGAGCTGACGGAAAATAAATTCTCCTTTCGCAGGAGCATGACTATGTTCAGTAGAAGAAAGGGGGCTGAACAATGGAATTTGACTATATATTCCGGATAATTGAAAGTGTGGCAGCGTGCGGCGTGGGCGTGATCGCATTCTTTTTAAAAAACCAGCTGTCAGGCATCCAGAAATCCATAGAGCAGAACTCCACGGACATTCAAAATCAGACGGAAAAGATTAACCAGCGTATTGATGAAGTGGAAAAGAAAAGCAAGGAGGATGTGGATTCTGTGCGTGAGGAGTTAAACAATCTAAAAGCAGACATGCCGTTGGTTTACACTTTAAGGGAAGACTTTATACGCACTTTAAATAACGTGGAATCCAAGATGAGCAACATTGACACAAAGATTGACAAACTGCTTTCAAAGTAGTTTCATGATACAGAATTTTGAAAGGAAGTGAAAAAAGTTGATGAATGATGAAATGGCTGCGGAAGTACAGCAGAACAAATCCGTTCGTGGATATATCCTGCGTTCCCTCGCAAAAGGACCACAGAACAGTTCTCTGGTAAGAACAATTACAAATGCCCTTGTACAGGAACAAATGATTATCACACCGGATATTTCAAAGCACGTTGATTACCTGGAAGATGCTGAGTATATCGAATTTACAAACAAGCGTGTGAATGCTTACACGGCATACAAAAATGATGCAGTGATTAAGCTTACACGAAAGGGTGTTGACCTATTGGAGGGAACCATTGAAGATCCGGGGGTTGATATCTGATGGGCAGGGAAAGAACCAAGAACAGGACAGCAGGAAAGATTGACAGTCTTCCATCAAACGTAAAGGAGCAGGTGGATACTATGCTTCTTGATTCTGCAATAACTTATACGGAGATTAGCCAATGGCTGATTAATAATGGTTATGAAATAAGCCGCAGTTCTGTGGGGCGGTATGCATTAAGAACCAATAACCTGACACAAAGGATGTTGGAAGCTCAGCAGAGAACGGAAGCACTGGTAAAAGTGGTGCAGCAGAATCCGGATGCAGATTATTCCGAGGCTGGCATGAGAATATTGATGGATGGACTTGTAAATAGGCTTGCAATGGCACAGGAGGAATTCGATGACCTTCCGGTGGAAAAGGCAGGAAAACTTATTACAGCACTTTCCAGAACCAAAGCCTACAAGGATAAAGTAAAGCAGGATATGCAGAAAAAGGTAGAACTTGCTTTCCAAGGAATGGAGGCGGAGATCATGACAGTGCTAAAGGCGGATAAACAGCTTTCCGAGGATTTAAAGAATATCCTGGAGAGAGCAAAAACAAAGATGTTGGAAGATGAAAAACAGTAAGGCTTTGAAACGACTTATTTTCGATTTTGGGCTTTTTGCAAAGAAATCCTTGAGGTCGAAAATTGAAATGGATTTAAAGCTGTTTTAAAGAAAATTAAAGGTATTACAAAATGGTATCGCAGTAGCATAAGTGCGTCCTTTTGTAATCCGACAAAAATGTTACCTAAAGGGGTGATAATTTGGCAAATGGAATAAAGGCGGAAATGAACTGGAAAGAGCAGGCAGAAGCTCTTTTTTTTGTGGAACATTTACCTATAAAGGAAATTGCGGCTATTGTACATAAGAGCCGCAGGTATGTATCGGAAGCCATTAAGGCATCCGTGAAATACAACTACCAAAAAGAATATGACTGGCGAAAAGAACAGAGCAAAGAAAACAGAAAAGAGTACCAGCGTGAATGGGACAGGAAAAACAGAAGCCCCTCTATGGGAGAAGTTACAAATGAGACCGTACAAAAGGAACATGATATAGCTGCGGCGGTGTTGTCATATGAAAAATATTATTGATAAGCTGACAGATGAATTTACATCCGAGCAGACTGAAAGAAAAAAGAATATTGAAGCCGGGAAACAGAGTTTAAGAACCTACTGCAACCTGCTTCATCCGGAATTTTTCAAACCGGAAAGAGAATACCAGGACATATTACTGGATACCATTCAGGCGGCATATGAAAAGAAACTGATTAATCCGAAAACCGGAAAACCGTACCGGATACTGATTATCAACCTTCCTCCTGGCTACGGAAAAAGCTATTCGGTAAGTCATTTTATCACGTGGGCTTATGGAAAAAATATAAAGCACAAAGTAATTACCGTGAGTTACAACGGCATTATTGCCCCAGAGTTTTCCAAAACAGTAAGGGGAATGGTGCAGGAGGAACAGATAGAGGGAGATGACACCTCTTATGTATGCACCAGTTTTTTCCCGGATGTAAAAATAAAATACGGTGATGCAGCAGTGATGAAATGGAGCCTTGAAAATTCTTACAGCTCTTATCTGGCAACATCTTTTGGAGGTACTGTAACTGGTATGCGTGGCGACATCGTTGTTATTGACGATCCCATAAAGAATGATAAGGAAGCAGTAAATGAGGATGTAAAAAACGGACATTACAATTATTACAAAAATACACTTAAATCCAGAATGTTGCCGGATGCCTTACAGATTATCGTACAGACAAGATGGGCAACGGATGACCTTGCTGGAAGACTTCTGGCGGAATATCCGGACAAATGTTATGAACTGAAAATAACAGCACTGGATAAAAATGATAAAAGTACCTGTGAGGATTTATACCCTACAGCCGACCTTCTGGATAAGAGGGACACAATTGAGGAACATATCTGGCTTGCCAATTATATGCAGGAGCCGATTGACAAAAAAGGTGCGCTGTATGGAGTTTTCAAAACTTATGATGTGGTTGATCCATACCGGTTTGAACGTGTAATAAACTACACAGATACCGCTGATGAGGGAGCAGACTTTCTCTGCAGCATAAGTGGCGGTGTCATAGACAGATACGGTTATGTAACAGATATTTACTACACTGATGAAGGAATGGAAGTAACGGAGCCGGAAACGGCAAGGAGACTTGCAGATAATAATGTGAGAGAAGCTGCCATTGAAAGTAATAACGGCGGACGTGGCTTTGCAAGAAATGTAAAAGAACAGTTAAAGAAACTGAAATGTAAAAAATGTACCATTGGCTGGTTCCACCAGTCTAAGAACAAAAAGACGCGAATTCTTGTAAATGCTACCAATGTAATGGATCAGATTGTGATGCCTGCAGACTGGAAAAAGCGCTGGCCGGAATTTGCCCGCCACATAGAAAAGTACCAGCGTAAAGGCAAAAATGACCATGACGATGCAGAGGATGCACTGACCGGATTTGTGGAATTTATTAATGGTGAAGTAAAAGTAAAGAAAAAGGCTAGAGTAGGAAACAAGCGTAAGCTTGGCATGTAGGAGGTGAAAAAGTGTACAAATTTAAAACGGAGCAGGTGACAGAACCGTTGTTTCTGACAAAACTGGTGGATATGTTTCTTAACCGGGAGGCGAAGAAATATAAAAAACTGGAAGAATACTACCGGACGAAAAATAAAATCTTAGAAAGACAAATGGAGCCGGGAAAACCCAACAACAAGATTGCACACTCCTTCTGCAGATATATTACCAACATGGCAACCTCTTATTTTATCGGAAAACCAGTGCAGTATACGGTAGAAGATGAACTTTACCGGGAAGCAATAAATAAAGTTTATGAAAGTAATTATATTGATAGTCTAAATTTTGAACTGGCAAAGGAAGCCAGTAAAAAAGGCTGTGCCTATGAGCTTATCTTTATTGATGAAGATTCCAGGCTTAACGAAAAGAAGCTTGGAGCTGAGGAACTGATTCCGGTATACTCTCCGATCCTGGGTGAGTTTTTGGAGTGTGCTGTAAGGATCTGGGACGATTATGATATTGACGGAACCATACTTAAGCAGAGTGCGGAGGTGATAACCAGGAAAGACATAATAACCTATGAACGTCCGGCAGTGGGAGCGCTGTTTCGAATGGTAGATGCACGCACCCATTACTTTTCTGATGTTCCAGTGATTGCGTTCTGGAATAACGAGGAACAGATGGGAGACTATGAGCCGGTAATACCATCGGTAGATGCCTATGATAAAGCGATGTCAGATACAGCAAATGACAGTGAGTATTTTACAGACGCATACCTTTGCATTGCCGGAGCCGGCGGAGGATTGGACGCTGTGGCGGGAGATGATGACGAGGAATCGGACAGAGCGGCTTATGAGCTGCGTAAAAACCGTATTCTATTTCTGGACGAAAAGGGACAGGCAGAATGGCTGACTAAAAACACCAATGATACAGACGGGGAAAATTATAAGAACCGGCTGAAAAATGACATTTTCTTTTTAAGCCAGGTACCGGCTCTGAGTGATGAAAGTTTTGCAGGAAACCTTACCGGGATAGCCATAAAGTACAAGCTTATCGGACTGGAAGAACTAACCATAATGAAAGAGAACAGATTCGAGGCGGCATTGCGAAAAAGGGATAAGCTGGTAACGGAATATTTAAATATGATACATACACAAAACTGGAATGCAACTGATATAACCCATAAATTTGAAAGGAACTTCATTGAGAATGACAGTGACCTGATTCAGGATGCGGCTAAACTGGAAGGCATGGTTTCCAGACGTACACAGCTGCGGAGACTTCCGTCTTCCATTGTGGAGGATGTGGATGCAGAACTGGAGCAGTTGAAAAAGGAAAAATTGGAGGATGAAGGCTTCCTGGAGGCAGAAGTGTAGGTGAATCTGTATGGCTGGAAAAAATTACTGGCAGGAGAGATTCCTGAAAGACAAAGCAAGAAGCGTTAATCTTTCTGAAAAATACATAAAAGGCCGGCTGAAAACGTATTACACACAGGCAGCCAAGGAAATAGAGGCAGACATTGAAAGTTTCTATGAAAAATATGCAACAGAGGAAAAAATAACCCTTGCAGAAGCAAGAAAGAGGATTTCAAAAGCAGATTTTAACAGGAGCCAGTTTGAAAAGATGGCAAAGGAAACAGCAGCCCTGAAAAATAAGTATGGAAAAGATATTCCGGAAGGAATTACAAGGCAGATAGAGGAACAGGAAAGGATATTAAACACTCTCTCAAAAAAAGGAGCAATCACAAGGCTGCAGGGCTTACATGCCGCCATAGACAATACCATTTTGAAGCTATATGACAAACAGCAGGTAACCATGTACGATATTCTGAAAGATGGATATGAAGATGGTTATTACAGAGGAATCTTCCGTATACAACAGGGAATTGGAATCGGCACTGATTTTACCAGGGTGAATGAAAGGGCTGTAAGGCAGGCGGTATTGACAAACCACGGAAAGGGTAACTTTTCAAGCCGCCTTTACGGACATTCCAAAACCCTTTCAAAAGACTTGCAGGAAAATCTTACTGTTGGCATTATCCGGGGCGAAAGCGTTGACGAGATGGCAAAGCGTATCAGCAAAAGACTTAACGTAAGCATGAGCAACGCAAAGAGGCTGGTAAGAACAGAAACAGCATATATCCATGAAATGGCAACTCTTGACGGTTATAAAGAAGCCGGGATAACCAGTTACCGGTACCTTGCAACACTGGATAACCGTACCAGTGCGATATGCCAGGGATTGGATCAGCAGGTGTTTCCTGTGGAAGAGGCTGTTTCAGGAGCAAACTTTCCCCCAATGCATCCAAACTGTAGAAGTACGACCGAGGCAGTGTTTGAGGATGAAATTGAATCCACACGAACTGCCAGGGCGAGTGACGGCAGTTCATATATGGTGCCAAGGGATATGAGTTATAAACAGTGGAGGGAGCAACATGTTGATAATACAGCACAAGAAGCCACGAAACCAAAGAATCCAAAGGTACTTGACAAGATTGACATAACAGATACAGATATAGTAAAATCCACAATAAAGTATTATGAAGATTTAATTGCAAATGATGTGGTTGAAAATGCGATCATCATAACAGCGACAGGAAAGATTATTCAGTGTTTTGGAGACTTAAATGGTGTACGTCCTGAAATACTGGGAAAAGAACTTTCAGGAGCAATAGTTACACATAATCATCCGACAGGTTCCGATAATGAATATTCTTTTGGTAGCCTGGATCTTATGCTATTTAATGATTACAACATAAGGACTTTACGAGGTATTGATGAACGTTATTATTATGAAATATCTAGGGATTACACCGAAGTTGATGAACTAATAGATATTGCGGAAATGGCTGATGATGGAAGTGATTATATGCATAATATAGTTGTGGAGGAGGCTTTGAGCAATGGATTCGGTTATAAGAGAAGAAAAAAGAAAAAAGGCTGAACAGGAGTATAAAGAATTATGTCAATGGGAAAAAGATGAAACAAAAAAAGCAATTCAAAAACTGAAAGATGAAAATAGATTTTTAGGAGGATTGGATGGAAAATATGAGGAATTAGATATGATTAAAAAAGAAAGACAAAGAAGATGGAAAGAAATATATAAAGAATTGCATGAAGATGAAAAATAATAAAAAATATATCAGGCAATCCAAGAGATTACGCAGAAATGTGTGGTCTCTTTTTAATTGCAATAAATTAACTAAAAGAAGGAGGCAATAAAAATGGATCCTAAGGAAAAAGAAGATAAGGAAACTGATACTAAAGAAGAAATCAAAGAGGAAAAAAGTAGCACAGAAGATTCTAAGACTGCAGAGGAGGCTGCTGCTGGTACAGAGGAAAAACAGATGTATGATGAAGCTTACATTGAAAAATTAAAGGAAAAGATGGAAGCTGAAAAGGCAGCCGCCGTGGAAAATGCCAAAAAGGAATTTACAGCCAAAGCGGAAGAAGAAGCAAAACTTTCGGGTATGACTGCAGAGGAAAAGGCTGCTTATGAAGCTGCCCAAAAGGAACAGAGCATCGCAGACCGGGAAGCAGCCGTTTCCCTGCGTGAACTGCAGGCAGAAGCAAAAGCACTCCTTGCAGAGCAGGGACTTCCGCAGGAAGCCCTAGGCAATGTTATTGGAAAAGACCTAGAAACAACCAAACAGAATATCACAAATTTGAAAAAAATTGTTGATACAACCGTGAATGAGCAGGTAACAGCCAAGCTAAAGGGCAAGACGCCGGAACGTGGAACCGGTGCAGACAATACAGATGCGTCTGCTGCAGCCAAAGAATTTGCAGCTTTTTTATAAGAAATGGAGGAATGATAGAAAATGAACACATTAGAATACAGTACAATTTTTCAAACCGAACTGGACAAAGCCTTTGAACAGCAGGCAACTTCCACATGGATGGACGCCAACGCAGGACAGGTAATTTACAATGGTGGAAAGTACATTAAGATCCCAACCATTAATATGGACGGACTGAAAGATTATGACAGAAGTAAAGGTTATCCGGAGGGTGCCGTAGAATTAAGTTACCAGACCATGGAAATGACCATGGATCGAAGCACCAAGCTTATGTTAGACGCAATGGATGTAAACGAAACCAATTTTGTGGCAAATGCCGGAAGCGTAAGCGGAGAATTCCAGCGAACCAAGGTTGTGCCGGAAATTGATGCCTACCGCTACAGTAAGATTTATGCGGAAACAGAAGACTATAAAGTAGAATATACGTTAGATGCAACAACAGTTTACGAGGCACTGATAGACGATATTGGGTATGTACAGGATATTGTGGGTGATAACGAACCGCTCGTAGTATCCATTTCAGGAAAGGCAAGTACAGTATTGAGCAAACAGAAAGAATTTACAAAAGTGATCAATGCCATTGATTTTGTAGCAGGGAAGATTAACACAAAAGTAAAGGCAATTGATGAGACACCACTTTTAAAAGTGCCAAGCTCCAGAATGTTTACCAGTTACGTTTTTAAGGACGGTAAGACAGAAGGTGAAGAAAAGGGTGGATTTGAAGTAGGAACCACTGCCAAGCAGATGAATTGGATCGTAATGCCAAGACGTGCTGTTATTGCAGTTAGTAAACAGGACAACATGAAGATTATAGATCCGAATGTAAACCAGAACGCAGATGCGTGGCTTTTGGCGTATCGTCGTTATCACGACTGCTGGATAAAGGAACATATGAAAGAGGCAGTGCGTTGTAACGTAAGCGTTTAGGAGGTGTAGGAATGTACATTCTAAAAAAACTTAATCAGGAAAAAAAGGTCATGACCGCCCAACAGGCGGCTGATCTGGAAGAAAAAGGATGGGAAATTATTCAGCAAGTAGAAACAAAACTGGAAGTTAATATTGATGGTGTTGCCGAAAAGGTTTCCTCAAAAATAGAGGAAAACCTGAAAAGTCAAATGGAAAAGCCGGCAGAATCGGAGCCTGAAAGCGAACCGGAGGAAGTTGCACCGGTGCAACCTGAAGGAGAAAAAGAACCAGAGACAGAATCGGAGCCGGAAAAGAAATCATCCACGAAAAACAGAAAAAAAGGAATAGGTGATGTTAAATGATTAGTACCGATATGCTGGTCACTTTCAGGATTCTGATTGAAAAAGAGGAAAAAGACGAGCTGCTTTTGTTTATCTTAAATTCCGTGGAGGAAGCTGTTCTGGCATATTGCCACAGGACAGATATTCCTAATGGTCTAAAGAATACAGTAATCCGGATGGCGGTGGATATGTACAAAGAAGAACAGTACGGAACTGCAGAAGGTACCGGGAAAGTAACCTCCATTACGGAAGGGGATACAAGTACCAGTTTTTCCACGGAAAAGTCCTCTTATTATGTGGATAGCTTACTGAAAAATTATGAAAAAACATTAAAACATTACAGAAAGCTGGTGGTAAGATGACACACAGGCAGGCAGTAGAAAGCCAATATAAAGGTATCTGCAGGCGGTATGAAAGCAGACAAGTAAAAGATGAAAAGACAAAAATTACAAGCGAGGAAAGGGTTCTTGTGGAGCCGGGTTTTCCCTGTCGTCTGTCTTTTAGCACTTCCACAGTAAAAGAAAAGGAAGGGGTTTTTGTAAAGGTGCAGGAAACAAAGCTGTTTTGTGCCCCGGAAAGAGAAATCCTCGCCGGCTCCCTGTTGGAAATTACACAAGATGGAAGAACGGCCCTGTATGAGCAGAGCGGCTATCCTGCTGTATATGAATCTCATCAAGAGATAGCACTGACACTTAAGGAGGCGTATACATAATGGGTATGGGTTCTTTTGATGTCCGGGGGCTGGAACAACTCCGGGACAGGATAGGAAAAATTGATTATGAGAATTTTATAAAGCAACAGGCTATGCAGCTTGCTCTTAGACTTATTGCTCTCACTAAGGATAAGACGCCTGTGGACACCGGGCTTCTAAGACGAAGCTGGGCAATGGGATATGTGGAAAAGGTTGGAAATGAATATATTGTAACGGTGTCTAATAACGTAGATTACGCCAGTTTGGTGGAATACGGGCACAGGAACAAATACCATACGGGCTGGGTACGTGGGAAATATATGCTTACCATGAGTGAAAATGAGTTAAAAGAGAAGGCACCAGAGATTATAAACCAGCGGATCGAAACATTCTTAAGGGAGGTGCTCCATGAATAAAGAAATAATGATCGGTATTGTACAAGCTCTAGATGCAGGCTTTGGTTTGCCAGTACATATAGATTCCGTGAACCAGAAACTTACCCCGCCCTGTTTCCTGATCGATCGGGTGCAGGGGGAATTGCAAAAGAAGCTTGGAAACAGGTATAAGGACAATAATTATTTTGACATTAAGTATTTTACTGAAACAGAGAAGCCTGCAGTGGAGTATCTGGAGATAGAAGAAAAACTTTACAATACTCTGGAATACATTGAAATCGAAGGGATCCCCACAAAAGGAACTGACATGAAAAGCAGTGTTATAGATGGGGTATTACATTTCTTTGTAAATTATAACGTCCATGTATTTAAGCAGAACGCTCCAGAGGAACCAATGCAGGATATAACCATAAAAAGCAAACTTGGAGGTGAATAAAATGAGTGAAATAACAGAAAAAAAGGAAAAGGCTGCGGCAGATAAAGAAACAACTGTGAAAAATACAGCAGCAAAGTACACAAAGGAGAGTATTGTAAGCTCTGAAAGATACAAAAACAGGGCAGATGTTTTAAATGTCTTGTTAGAGGACGGAAAAACATATGACCTTGAAACAGTAGACAAAATGGTAGAGAAATTTATGAAAGGAAAGGTGAATTAAATGGCTTTAGGTGGAGGAAATTTTACATTACAGAACAAAGTGCTACCAGGTAGTTATATAAACGTGGTATCTGCAGCTTCCGTAAACACCGAGGCACAGGAACGTGGCTATACAGCCATGGCACTTCCACTTAACTGGGGTGCAGATGACAAAATTATAACAATTACAGCCGAAGATTTTCTCAAAAACTGCAGAAATACACTCGGATATGCTTATACGGCAGAAGAAATGAAGGGACTCAGGTATTTGTT
>ERZ506887.1149-NODE-1149-length-14438-cov-7.722172_pt1 | contig 14438 bp, 10 predicted proteins | sample MGYA00512905_ERZ506887 | MGnify/ENA metagenome assembly ERZ506887 | reverse complement strand
ATCCGATTGCTGGTACTTCGAGTATTGCTTGCTATATGAAGGCAGAGTCCCCGTAAATATCACTTCCGGCAACTGATCCGCCCGATGCGTACGGAATTCCCAATAGGCCGTTCGCAACTCATTGAGCGCCACGGCAGCGTCTACGGATTGAAGCTGTGCGATCTGGATCGCTTGCCGCAGGGTTATTCGAACTTTATTCGTATTGTCTTGGGCACATACTCCCGAAATCCCCGCCCACAGACAACACATCGCTATATAGATCCTTCTCATCTTAGTATAAGTTTTTTTATCCTGCCTAAAGCAAAAGGCATGCCAAAAACATATACTATTGATAATCCGACAAATAGAAATATTTAAAGTGTTCGATAATGAACAGTGTGTCCGTTTTTGAAGTATTATTCATATCTTTGTCCCGTTCTCTCAAAACAATAAATAATATGAAAAACAGCGGCTTCACTTTTCGTAAACGACTGGCCAGTTTCCGGTATGCTTTTTTCAAGGTCGCATCATCAGCTCCGCGCTCTACACCCAGAACCTCATAATAATCTCTTTTCTCTGCCATTTTCTTTCACCTTATCGAAACGCCTCGTACCCCTGGGGGATACAACTGCGGAATTATCTACTCATATGATGTCAGGATCAAAAGTTCAGAAATCTTCCTGCAAGCAGGCTTATGTCAGATTTCCGATCCTGAAGCCCTGGCATCATCACATTATGGGGACGGTGACCCTTCCGGTATCCCCGTCCCCTGCATTTACTTACACAACTTGTATAACCATCTGGTAAGTATGATTTATTCTTTATTCGTATTAAACTTCTTTGTAGTCAGCGTCTACTACGTCGTCGCCGTATCCTGCTTCACTGGATCCCTGAGAAGCACCGCCTGCTGCTCCACTCATGTCCGGACCTGCACCCTGAGCGCCTGCTGCTCCCTGTGCCTGTTCATATACTTTTGCAAACAGTTTCTGTGCGCTTTCCATCAGTTTTTCTTTTGCAGCTTTGATCTCTGCAACCTGCTCATCTGTCATGTTATCTACAGGAGCTTTTGCGATCAGATCTTTCAGAGCTGCCAGATCAGCTTCTACTGCTGTCTTATCGTTGGCATCCAGTTTGTCGCCTACCTCTTCGATAGCTTTCTCTGTCTGGAATACCATAGCGTCTGCATCGTTTCTTGTATCAATAGCTTCTTTTCTCTTCTTATCCTGTGCTTCGTACTCAGCAGCTTCTTTTACTGCTTTGTCGATATCGGAATCAGACATATTGGAACCAGCTGTGATAGTAATGTGCTGTTCTTTTCCTGTTCCCAGGTCTTTTGCAGATACATTTACGATACCGTTGGCATCAATATCAAAAGTTACTTCAATCTGCGGAACACCTCTTCTTGCTGGCGGGATTCCATCCAGACGGAACTGACCAAGAGATTTGTTGTCTTTCGCGAACTGTCTCTCACCCTGTACTACGTTGATATCTACTGCGGTCTGGTTATCTGCTGCTGTAGAGAAGATCTGGCTCTTCTTGGTCGGGATTGTTGTATTTCTCTCAATCAGTCTGGTTGCGATACCACCCATTGTCTCGATAGACAGTGACAGTGGAGTTACATCCAGAAGCAGGATATCGCCGGCACCGGCATCGCCTGCCAGTTTACCACCCTGTACGGAAGCTCCCAAAGCTACGCACTCATCCGGGTTCAGGCTCTTGCTTGGTTCATGTCCTGTCAGCTGTTTTACTTTATCCTGTACAGCCGGGATACGTGTAGAACCACCAACCAGAAGGACTTTGCTCAGTTCAGAAGCTGTCAGTCCTGCATCAGACAGTGCTCTTCTTACAGGTTCTGCTGTCATTTCTACCAGATCATGTGTCAGTTCATCGAATTTTGCTTTTGTCAGGTTCATATCGAAATGTTTCGGACCTTCTGCTGTAGCTGTGATGAATGGCAGGTTGATGTTGGTTGTTGTAGAAGAAGAAAGTTCTTTTTTCGCTTTCTCTGCTGCTTCTTTGATTCTCTGCAGAGCCATCTTATCCTGAGACAGGTCTACGCCTTCGGTTCTCTTGAACTCTGCCAGCATGTAATCTGCTACTTTCTGGTCGAAGTCATCACCACCCAGACGGTTGTTACCTGCAGTAGACAGAACTTCGATAACACCATCACCGATCTCGATGATAGATACATCAAATGTACCACCACCTAAGTCGTATACCATGATCTTCTGTTCCTGTTCGTTGTCCAGACCATAGGCAAGAGCTGCTGCTGTAGGCTCGTTGATGATACGTTTTACATCCAGACCTGCAATCTTACCTGCATCTTTGGTTGCCTGACGCTGTGCATCGTTAAAGTAAGCCGGAACAGTGATAACTGCTTCTGTTACTTTTTCACCCAGGTAGTTTTCTGCATCGGATTTCATCTTCTGCAGGATCATAGCGGAAATCTCCTGTGGAGAATATTTTTTGTCATCGATGGTTACTTTGTAGTCAGTACCCATATGTCTTTTAATAGAAGAAACTGTTTTATCTGCGTTGGTTACTGCCTGACGTTTTGCAGGTTCACCTACCAGTCTTTCTCCTGTTTTTGTAAATGCTACTACAGATGGTGTTGTTCTTGCTCCTTCTGCATTTGTGATAACGGTTGGTTTTCCACCTTCCATAACAGCTACACAGCTGTTTGTTGTTCCTAAGTCAATACCAATGATTTTTCCCATGACTGTTTCCTCCTCATGAATTATAATCTTAATCTATATTCTGATAATTGTTAGTTGGCTACTTTTACCATGCTGTGGCGGACTACACTGTCTTTGTACATGTAACCCTTCTGAAACTCTTCTACTACGATGTTCTCTCCGACTGTTTCATCTTCCACATGCATCACTGCATTGTGGAAATCCGGATTGAATTCATTTCCTACGGCTTCGATAGCTTTTACTCCCATGCCATCCAGTGCGGTAAGGAACTGCTTGTAGATTTTTTCCATTCCCTGTACGAAAGGATCTTCTTTGTCTTCTGCGACATCAAGACCTCTTTCAAAATTATCGACTACCGGAAGGATCTTTTCGATCACATCTTTTGCTCCCACAGCATACATACCTGCTTTTTCTTTTTCGGTACGTTTTCTGAAATTTTCAAACTCGGCCATCTGGCGTTTTACCCGATCAGTCAGTTCTTCGATTTTTTCATCTTTTTTATCTTTTTTCTTTTTTCCAAAAAGTTTTTTCTCTTTGGTCTCTTCCACTTCTTCGCTTCCTGCCTGAGTTTCAGGAGTTGCTTCGGTGACTTCGTCTTCAGCTGCCTCGGTTTCTTTTACCTCTTCGGCTGTCTCCTCAGCAGTCGTTTTATTTTCTTCTGTCATCTCTCACATTCCACCTTTCTACGGCTTTTTGAATATGTTGTCCAACTGGACTTTCAATGTTTTCAGATTATCTACTACATTTTCATAATCCATTCTCTTCGGTCCGATAATTCCTATCGTTCCTTTCATTCCCTCTCCCAGATCATACGATGCGGTTACTACACTGCAATCTTTCATGGTCTGTATCGGGCTTTCATTTCCTATATATACCTGAATTCCTGTATTCTCTCCGGAATCAGAAACGGTATCCTTGATCATCTCAACCAGTTCCTGTTTATCCTCAAATGCAGATATCAGTTCGCTGGCCTTACTGCTGTCTGCCAGTTCCGGATATTTGAAAATGTTGGTCGCTCCGCTTGTATACACCGGAACTTCCTCATCGTCCACTGCAATGGCATCTGCCACCGCGTCTAATACGGTACTCACCACACCACTGTGGACACCTGCCTGTTCTTTCAGCTTCGTGATCATGCCAAGACTGATCTCTTCGATCGTCAGGCCATTCAGCTGTGTGTTCAATAACAGGTTCAGTTTCAGGATCTGTTCATCATCGATCGTCTCATCCAGATTTACAATCTGGTTCTTTACCAGGTTGCCTTCCACAACGATCACTGCCAGAAGCTGTTCTTCGTTCAGCTTGGATAACTGAATGAATTTTACTTTGTTGTGATGATAGGTAGGACCGGTAATGAGTGTCGCATAATTCGTATTGGATGCGAGCACCTTGACCACCTGTTTGAGCACCCGTTCCATCCGATCTGTTTTCTCGATCATCATTTCCTTCATCTCGGAAACTTCCTGATCTTTTTCTTTCATCAGTTCATCGACATATAATCGATAACCGAGATCCGATGGAATCCTGCCCGCTGAGGTATGAGGCTGTACAATGTATCCCAGATCTTCCAGATCCGACATCTCATTTCGAATGGTGGCAGAACTCAGATTCAAATCTGTGTACTTGGAAATGGTTCTCGAACCAACCGGCTCACCAGTTTCCAGATAGGTCTGGATAATCGCTTTTAAAATCTTGCGTTTTCTTTCATCCAAATCCTGCATCTTCTCTGCCTCCTTCTTTGTCTTTTTTGTTGTGTTAGCACTCGTTTAAGTGGAGTGCTAACATCTATGGTTTAAAGATAGCACTGCCTCTTTTATTTGTCAATGGGTATTTTGAAATTTTTTGTTTTTTTCTTCGTCTTGGATTTCTAATCACCTTCAGTAAGGCATTTTGACTTGTATGTCTCTGGATTTTGGCAAAAGCATGCAAAAGCACCTTGCGGAATGCTACCTACTGAATAGTTACTCCTGTACATAAAAAGAAAGAATCTTCTGCTGTAAATATCCGCTCACACATTTCAGGGACATTTTTTTCAGAAAATTCTTTCTTTATATAATATACAAATTTTTTGAGTTGTATTCCTACCTGTCCAGTTCTTCCAGATTCTTCTTCAGTTCGATCATCTGGTCGCGCAGTTCGGCGGCCATCTCGAAGTTCAGGTCGGCTGCTGCCGCTTTCATCTGTTTTTGTACTTTTCCGATCAGTTCTTCGAGTTCCTTGCGGCTCATGGATTCCATATCTTTTTCCAGCTTCTTCTGCGTCTTCGCCACCTCTTTGGATATGCTGATCAGATCTCTGACTGCCTTTTTGATTGTCTTCGGTGTAATTCCGTGTTCCTTATTATATGTTTCCTGCAATTCTCTTCTTCGAAGTGTCTCATCGATGGCGCGGCGCATGGAATCTGTGATCACATCTGCATACATGATGACATGTCCCTCCGCATTTCTTGCTGCACGGCCGATCGTCTGGATCAGAGAAGTTTCCGATCGCAGGAATCCTTCCTTGTCCGCATCCAGGATCGCCACCAGTGAGATCTCCGGGATATCCAGACCCTCTCGAAGCAGGTTGATACCCACCAGCACATCAAATACATCCAGACGCATATCGCGGATAATTTCCGATCGTTCCAGCGTATCGATATCGGAATGCAGGTATTTGACACGGATACCCAGATCTTTCATATAATCGGTCAGTTCCTCTGCCATTCGTTTTGTAAGCGTTGTCACCAGAATCTTATTATGTTTTTCCACTTCTTTGTTGACTTCTCCTACCAGATCGTCAATCTGTCCCTCCACCGGACGCACTTCCACATAAGGATCCAGAAGTCCGGTCGGTCGGATAATCTGCTCTGCACGAAGAAGTTCATGATCCTTTTCATATTGTCCCGGCGTTGCCGACACGAAAAGCACCTGATCGATCCGTTCTTCAAATTCCTCAAAATTCAGCGGTCGGTTATCTTTTGCCGACGGAAGACGGAATCCATAGTCCACCAGCGTCGATTTTCTTGACTGGTCACCAAAATACATACCGCGCACCTGTGGCACCGTAATATGTGACTCATCGATCATGATCAGATAGTCATCCCCGAAGTAATCCATCAGTGTATATGGCGGCTCTCCCGGTTTCAGTCCTGCCAGATGCCGGGAATAGTTCTCGATACCGGAACAAAAACCTGTCTCTTTCATCATTTCCAGATCAAAATTGGTCCGTTCGCTGATTCTCTGTGCCTCGAGAAGTTTGTCTTCGCTTTTAAAATACGCCACCTGTTCTTCCATTTCTTTTTCAATGGCCTTGGAGGCCTCCAGGATACGTTCCATCGGCACAACATAATGAGACGCCGGATATAAGGCGATATGATTCAGTTCTCTCCGGATCTCCCCGGTCAGCACATCCACTTCCGTGATCCGGTCAATCTCATCTCCGAAGAATTCCACCCGGATCGCCACATCCGATTCATATGCCGGAATAATCTCCACTACATCCCCTCGCACCCGGAAGGTTCCACGGTGAAAATCCATATCGTTTCGGTCATACTGCATATCAATCAGACTCCGCAACACCTCATCCCGATCCTTCTCCATCCCCGGTCGCAGTGAGATCATCATGTTCTGATAGTCCTCCGGACTGCCGATTCCATAGATACAGGATACACTTGACACGATGATAACATCTTTCCGTTCGGAAAGTGCCGCGGTAGCTGAGAGCCGGAGTCTGTCGATTTCCTCGTTAATGGCGGAGTCCTTGGCAATGTAAGTATCCGTGGAGGGGACATAGGCTTCGGGCTGGTAGTAGTCGTAGTAGGAGACAAAGTATTCCACTGCGTTATTCGGGAAAAACTCCTTAAATTCTCCGTATAACTGCGCTGCAAGCGTTTTGTTATGTGCAATAATCAACGTTGGTTTGTTTAATTGCTGAATGACATTTGCCATGGTAAATGTCTTACCGGAACCGGTGACACCCAGAAGTGTCTGACACTGGTTGCCTTCTTTGAACCCTTCGACCAGCTCTTTGATCGCTTCAGGCTGATCGCCGGTTGGTTTGTATTCGGATACTAATTCAAAATGATCCATATGATTTCTCCTGATCCGCTCTGGCTGGCGGTGATATTTTAGAAATAGTAGTTGTATTCTTAGTATTGTTACTTATCCAGTATAGCATTCGGAAGAAAAAAAGTACAGAGCAAAGCCGAATGTTTGTTCTGTGAAATTTAATGGTAAATTTTAAACACATTGACAGACCATCCTTTTCCGATATATACTATTTTTATTACACACGTAAGATTTGGAGGAATATCACATGAGCAATCTGCCTCAAATTTCAGAAGCTGAATTTGAAGTTATGAAAATCGTTTGGAAATACGCACCAATCAGCACCAATGAAATTACTGAAAAATTAACACAAATTTCCAGTTGGAGTCCTAAAACAATTCAGACATTGATTAAACGTCTCGTTTCTAAAAAAGCACTAACCTATGAAAAACAAAGCCGGGTTTTTGTCTATACTCCATTGGTCAAGGAAGACGAATATATTCGGCAGGAAAGTAATTCTTTTTTAAAGCGATATTATAATGGTAATATCACTTCTATGCTTGCCTCTTACATTGAGGATGATAAATTGTCTGAAGAAGACATTGCCAGCTTACGGAATCTTCTTTCCAATCATTAACCATGGGAGGAGCATATTTTGATATATTTTAGTTTTCGATTTTTACTCTGTAATGCCATCATTTGTATTTTTTTAGGTAGTTTACTGGGATTAAAAAATTTATTGCAAAGGCAATTATCCGCACGTATGCAATATAATCTTTCGATTATATTTCTTGCCGTTCTAATTGTTCCCTTTTTACCGATAAACTCTGCCCCATCTTCTATATCGTGGAGACATTTGCTGACAGCCAGTTCAAGTACCAATGGTGACATTCAAACCACTTTTCTTTCTGGTAATGGTTATAATTTGGATAAAATAAATGATTTTGCTGTCTCTGTCAGCACCCAAATACCAACTTTTATTCACACATTACTTGTATTTTTCTGGAGTATCGGTATATTCATAATGTTTTTTCTTCTCTACCGCTCAGTAAGACAAGTAAACGCCTTACATAGTTCTGCTTTACCTCTTCAAAATGAAGAACTAAACGCTCTTTATATAGAATGTTTAAACGAAGTGAACAGCAAGCATACCATTCCGATTTATAGTACAGCATTTTTGAAATCTCCTGTTTTGGCTGGTTTCCTGCATCCTCGCATTTATCTTCCAATTCACTTGATTTCAGATTTTAACGCTGGAACTATAAGCTCAACTGATATTCGATATATGCTTCTTCATGAACTGCAGCACTACAAGCATAAAGATATTCTAATTGGATATTTGATAAATACAGTACATGTTTTCTACTGGTTCAATCCCCTAATCTGGTATTTTCTAAAAAGAATACGGCAGGAACGCGAACTTGCCTGCGACAGTGCTGTATTACAATTATTGAAAGAAACAGAATACAAGTCATATGGAAATACACTGATTAACTTTGCCGAAACAATAGCTCTGTCTCCATTCCCTCTTACTATGGGAATCAGTGGAAATATAAAACAGTTAAAAGGACGCATTTTAAATATTGCATCATTCCACCAACCTACTTTTAAACAAAAAATTCGTGGATATCTTATATGCATATTCGTCTCTACTATCATCATTGGATGCATTCCCATACTTTCTGTTTATGCTTCTGATCAGACTGGCTATCATTTTGACACAACCGAAAAGAATATTACTCAGCTAAATCTTTCTTCCAATTTTGGGGACTACACCGGAAGTTTTGTTTTATATGATCAGTCTGCTGATAAATGGAATATTTATAATATGGATCATGCTTCCACACGTGTATCACCGAATTCGACTTATAAAATATATGATGCATTACTTGGCTTGGAATCTGGAATTATTACACCAGAACATTCCACTTTCACATGGAATGGAGAACCATATCCTTTTAATTCATGGGAAGCCGATCAAGATTTAACCTCGGCTATACATAATTCCGTAAACTGGTATTTTCAGGCAATTGATTCACAGGCAGGTTTTGAAGCCGTAAGAACATTTTTACAGACAATAAACTATGGGAATCAAAATACTGGAACAAATCTAAATCTCTATTGGACAGATTTCTCTCTGAAGATATCACCCATAGAACAGGTGGAATTGTTACAGGATTTCTATCAAAATAATTTTCATTTTGACAGTAAAAATATCCAGGCAGTAAAAAAAGCCCTGCTGCTTTCCACTACTTCTTCCGGTTCTCTTTACGGGAAAACAGGAACCGGGCGTGTCAATGGTAAAGATGTCAATGGCTGGTTTATCGGATACATTGAAACAGCGAATAATACTTACTACTTCGCAACAAATATTCAATCCTCTTCTGGTGCAACTGGAAGTCAGGCTACCGAAATAACAGAATCTGTACTTTCTAATCTTGGTATTTGGAAATAAATAAAGAGAACTGATAGCATAATTTCCTGTTATCAGTTCTCTTTATTTCATTCTTCTCTACTGATCAATTCTGCAAATTACCTAACCGGTACTGATACCTCGGTATATTATCAATACCATTATCTAAAATCCTGTTTCCAACATACTGAATCGTTCCATCATCCTGAATTTTCATCGTAAGTTCGTGTGTAATAACAGCATCATTACATACAACAGAATCACATACTGCATGAATTGTCAAAACAATGGTTCCATCTTCATTATGCCTGACTTCTGTTACTTCCGGTAAAGACAAGCCAAAATGTGTTGGTGAATAATTACCATATCCCAATCGTTCCCAGATAAACCTATTACTTTGTTCATCGTAGACCGCCCATTCTTTCAATTCTTCTTTTGTAACAGGAAGATATGTCATAATTACATTTTCGAACTCTTCTGCTGGAATTCCCACAACCTCTTTTTCTGCCGTAAATTTTTCTCCATATTTCATTTGATAAAAATATTCATAAAGTCCATTATAATCCAACCCCTGCATATCCTCCGCATTCCAGTTTGAACATAACAGATTGTTTCCCTGATAGCCGAACGTACTCACATATTTTTTTGAATATTCCCGACACTCCTCACTCAAAGGCTTTACCCGGATAATACAACTTCCATCTACAATCTCTGTCACTTCCGGTGGTTCAGGTACGCATAATTCATAACAGAAATTCCCATTTTCAGTATATGCCCATTCTTTTATTTTTGATAGCGATATGTATGTAAGTACAGGCTCTGTATCCTCACTCCAGATCATTTTTGCGGACATCACACTCATTTCTTTTCCATCATAACTATATTCTTTTCTGGTAATTCCACCATCTGTATCTGCTTCATATAAAATTACACTTCCTTTTTCTTCTTGTTCTGCAGATTTTAAAAATTGTTCCATCTTCTGATAATTATCCATAACAGAATAATGATCGGAACCAATAACCGGATTCCCATTTTGTTTGATAATTTCTTTCATCCGATTCATCATTTGCTCAGCAGTGTTCTGATCTGCTTCTTGTATTCCATTATATTCAGAATAAATGTCTCGGACAATGCCCATAATTTCTTCACAATCGTTCACAGCTTCCTTTTTCTTGTCTTCATCGATTGGTAGATTATATCCCTTATCCGGATTTTCCATGGTAGTGTTTTTCTGATTCTTCTCATTTTTTACATCTGTGCTGTTTAACGATATCTTACTTTCACAGGAAGTCAGAATCATTCCTATACAAAGTACTAACAAAATACTTTTTCTTTTCATATTGCCCCCTAATTATTACTGTAATTCTCTTCCCACTCTTCTTCTGTTAACCTTGGCATATACCACCCTGCATTTGCATTTTGATCTGACTTGATTACCTTATTTGATAAATACTGGAAACTTCCGTCTTCCATAGGTTTTATCATCAATTCACTGGTGATTGCCTGATCTAACATTCTGATTTCCCATACTGCTTCTATCGTAAGTTTTAATGTTCCATCTTGTAATTTTTCATATGAGATAACTTCCGGATATGGCTCATATGGGAATTCACAATCATATAACCCTCGCGGTCTGTATCTAAAAGTTCTATTATCAGAGTTATAAAAAGTTCCCTTTTCAATCTCGGTATTACTAAATGGTAAATAGGTCTTTATAACCTCTTCAAACTCATCTTCTGGAACTTCATATTCTGCTCCACCATAATTTGCTTCATATGGAACTTGCTTTCCATATTTCATATAATACATTTTTTCATAAAGATCATAAAAATCAAGTTCCGTATAATTCTGGTTATCCCAATTTGTAATCAACAGATTATTAAGTGCATACCCCAACGGCATAACATATTTTCGATTCAATTCTCGGCATGTTTTATCTAATGGCTGCACTCTGAATCCAGTTTCACCCGGTGCTCCATCAAATCCCGGTGGGTGATATTCCTCCAGAAACAAGTATCCTTTTTCTGTATATTTCCACTCATATGCTTCATATTCATCATAATAATTAGCCTGTGGGCTATTATCCTTCCATTTAACCTGACATAATCGAACATTTATCTTTCCATTCATTGACTCTAAATGATATTGTATAATTTCCCCTTCATCAAATACAACAACAATATCTACTGCTGCCTGTTCTTCTTTCTCTGCTGCTTTGCAAAAATCTTCTACTTTTTCACGATTGACCATATCAATCTGATTATCACAATCTACTGCCGCATATCCTTTTTCTTCCAGACAATTGATAATTTTTCTTTTCACCTTTAATGTATTTAACTCCGACTTCTCCTTCATATAAACAGACCGAAAAGTTTGCGCTGTTTTTTTTACTTCTGCATTCATTTCAGATTCTACGGTTTCTTTCTTTTCTTCTTTTTCCGTAATTCGATTTTGTCCGCACCCTGTAAAAACAATAAGAACTATCAATATCATCGCAAATATCTTACATATGTAATAATTCCCCATAAAAATTTTTTTATTTTTCAAAATATTCCTCCAATACGGTTGCATCCTTTTTAACAACATAACCACTTCCACCGATTCCTTTCACATTCTCAACCATACTGATAAGAAGAATTGGTTTGTCCACGCTTTTATCTGCCGTAAACACCGAAAACCACCCGATTTCTTTGCCAGAAGTATCTTCTTTCGTTGCCTTCAACTCGGCTGTCCCTGTTTTTCCAGCCAGCAAAATATCGTCACGATGTGCAGCATATCCGGTTCCTTCCGGATCATTTACAACACCTTCCACCCCTTGCATAATTTCTTCTACATTTTCTTTGCTAAACGCATTTTCTATCCATGTTTCACCGGATGCTTCTTCTTTGTATTTCAAATACGGTTTTATCATATTCCCTTCATTTAAAAATGAAGTATAAATACTTGCCAGATGTAATGGATTTACAAGAATCTGCCCTTGCCCATAACCACTATCTGCCAATTGTATTTCTGTTTCTATTTTATCTGTATTGGAATATGTTGATTCCTGCATCGCAATCTCAAACGGCATATTCTGATTAAATCCTATTTCATTTAAAGTATTCATAAAATTCTCACTACCAATTTTAAGAGCTGCCTTTGCAAAATAAATATTATCAGAATAGATAATTGCATTTTTCATAATAACCGGTTCATATTCATGAAGTGTTGTCACTTGATAAGATCCCCAAGACGAATCTTTCTGCCATGCCAAACCTTCATTTCCAAAATCTTCTTTTGGATCTATGCTTTCCGTTTTCAACCCAATTCCTGCCACAACTGGTTTAAATGTTGAGCCAGGACACCATACTTGACGAAAACGATTATATAATGGCTTCTTTTCGTCTTCGTTTAATGATGTCCATTTCTCTGATGATAAGCCCCGTATAAATTCATTATTATCATAAGATGGGGTACTTACCAAAGCCAATACTTCTCCCGTATAAGGATTCATTGCGACAGAACACCCCGGATCTTCTTTAAACTGCTCGTATAATGATTTTTGCAAATCGGAATCTATCGTTAATCTTATATCCATACCATCTTCTTTAAAAATACTTGCAAGAACCTCTTTTACTTCCCCATCACTATCCAAAATCTTTATATCACAACCATCTTTTCCTTTTAATTGCTTTTCGTATAACTTTTCCACCCCAGATCTTCCGATTACACTTTCAGCTGAATATCCTTCCCCTGGATGATTTTCCAAATCTTCTGCTGTTACAGACTGTACATAACCAATTAAATGAGCTGCTGCTTCCCCTAACTCATAGGTTCTAACTTCCACATCTGATAGCATAACCCCTGGAATTTCCAAAAGTTTATTCTGACAATCCTGCTCCTCAAGTGTCTTTTCTTCTGGCTGTATTTTCATTAAATCTATTTCTTCTACTTTCGGAATAGTTTCAATTGGTACAAAAGAATCTTCTTTTACCCACTTTGCTGTGAGTTTGTTATTTATTGTTTCTACATCTATCTCTAATAACTCCGCTATTTTTTCAATAGATACATTCCTGTCTTCCAGCTTTCCCGGTATAATGCCAACTGATGTTGCTACTCCTTTTCCTGCAAGCATTTTACCATCTCGGTCTAATATTTCTCCTCTCTCCGCTTTTGATGTAGTAACACTTATTTTATCATCACTCTTTAAATCTGGAAAAATCAGGCTATCCTGCCATACTAATTTATATCCCTGTTTCGTCTTCTTCAGTTCCGCCATATTGTCAAATTGTATTGTTCCGGCAATTGTATTACATGATGTTTCATACGAAAGCGTAACTGTATCTGCTTTTTTCTCTTTCACAGCTATATGACTGATTTTAATGTCACTGACCTCTATTCCTTCGTATATCTTAGAATTTCGTTGTATGTATTCTTCTTTTGTCAGATAAACTTTTTCATCTGAATCTATCATAGTATACATTACTTCATATTCCTTTTTTTCAATATGGTTCATATATTCCACAAGTGTGTCTTCTGGTGATTCCGTTATCGTCCTTTTTAATAAAACACCTCCTGAAACAGCAATTACTGTTATAGCTACTATCAGCCCAAAAATCTTACAAACGTAAGATTTTTGGATATTTTGCTTTTTTCGTCTATTTTTCATAGATATTCCTTTCTTCTAATTTTTTTGTTTCTTAAATCTTACGCTTGTAATATTTGAAAGTCAAGTCTATTTTCAGGAATTGTATACTCCAGATTCACCATTAGACTATCACACTTTTTCTCCTGCCTTTTAATATGCCGGGACACCGTATCCATAGATATTACTGCTTCCGATACGGTAACTCCGTCTTGCCACTTTATCCCCACTGTTGCCTTCTATGGTATTGACGGTTCCACCGCTGACACTCTCTACAATTCCAACGTGGTCAATCGTCCCATTATTTCCCCAGTCAAAGAAAATAATATCTCCTGCCACCGGGGTATAACTTCCGTCACGGAACCTACCTTTGCTTTCAAACCACTTCACACCGTCCGAACAAAGAGAAAATTTCGGAATGACTCCACTCTGAATATAACCGCTCTGGTCTGCACACCAGGACACAAAGCAGGCACACCACTCTACCCTGCCTCCAAATCCATACCATCTCCAATAAGTCGTTCCGCCTTTTCCTTCCTGCGATGCTGCCACCTGAACGATTGCCTGATTGCCGATACCTGTCGGGATTCTTCCAAATGCATAATACTGAAGCACATGTGGTACATACTGCTTGTCCCCATAACTGCTCCACCCCATTCTCTGTGCCATCAAGATCGGAAGAGCACACGTCTGAACTC
>ERZ506887.1144-NODE-1144-length-14478-cov-12.567704_pt1 | contig 14478 bp, 12 predicted proteins | sample MGYA00512905_ERZ506887 | MGnify/ENA metagenome assembly ERZ506887 | reverse complement strand
TAATTTGCGCGTAATTGGTGGCATAATGGTGTTATGTACAGAAGGGGAGGGCGCAAAGCCTTCCCCTTCTTGTGCTTTAAAGGAGGTGGATGCAGATGGCGATTCGGATCGAGCAGGTGGATGCCGGCAGCGAGGCCGAGGCTCTTGGCCTTGCCCCCGGTGACGAGCTGCTGAGCGTGGACGACAACGAGCTGAACGACACGCTGGATTACGATTTTTATACCGACAGCAGCAGCTTCCACCTGAAAGCCCGGGTAGCGGACGGCATCCGGGAGTGGGAGGTGCAGCGGCCGCAGCGCGGCCCCTTTGGCTGCGGGTTCAAGACCTATCTGGGCGATGCAAAGCATTCCTGCTCCAACCACTGCATGTTCTGCTTCATTGACCAGCTGCCCCCGGGCATGCGCGAGAGCCTGTATTTCAAGGATGATGACGAGCGGCTGAGCTTTTTGTTCGGCAACTACATCACCATGACCAATATGCAGGATCACGAGATCGACCGCATCATCAAGATGCACATCTCGCCGATCAACATCTCGGTGCACACCACCAACCCCCAGCTGCGGGTGCGCATGCTGGCCAATAAGCGCGGCGGCGAGGTGCTCAAGTACCTGCCCCGTCTGGTGGAGGGCGGCATTGCTGTCAACTGCCAGCTGGTGCTCTGCCGCGGCGTGAACGACGGCGACGAGCTGCGCCGCACCCTTGCCGACCTGCTGGAACTGACCCCCATGGTGCAAAGCATTGCAGCCGTGCCCTGCGGCATTACGGATTACCGCAAAAATCTGTACCCGCAGGTGCCCTACGATGCAAAGACCAGCGCCGAGGTCATCGACATTATGGAAGAATTTGGCGATGAATGCAAGCGCCGCCACGGCAAGCGCATCATCTACCCCAGCGATGAATGGTACCTCAAGGCAGGCCGCCCCATCCCCGCGGCGGAGTTCTACGAGGACTACGACCAGCTGGAAAACGGCGTGGGCATGCTGCGCCTGTTCGAGGAAGAGTTTCTGGCAGAGCTGGACAAGCCCCACCGTATCTACGGCACCAAGGAACTGGACGTGGTCACCGGTACCATGGCAGCGCCCCTTATTACCCGCATGATGGAGGAGCTGCACCGGCAGTACCCCATGATCACTGTGCACGTCCACACCATCCAGAACCGCTTTTTCGGCGGCAATGTGGGGGTGACCGGCCTGATTACCGCCACCGATATCATTGCCCAGTGCGCAGGCAAGCTTGCTACAAAAACACTGGGCATCCCGGCTGTGATGCTGCGGGAGGAAAAGGATACCTTCCTTGACGATATCACGGTAGAGCAGCTGGGGGAGCGGCTGGGCGTAAAAGTGGAGGTGCTGCCCACGGCAGGCGGGGACGAAGCCCGCACCCTGCTGCGCAGCGGCCTGCACATTGCCCGCAGAAGAAAGAGCGGCAGCTGATAACGCCATTTTTATTGTATTTTACCCCTTTTAAGAAAGGAGGAGACCCCATGAGCAAACCGATCGTAGCAGTGGTGGGACGCCCCAACGTGGGCAAATCCACCCTGTTCAATAAGCTGTGCGGCCAGCGCCTTGCCATTGTGGAGGACACCCCGGGCATTACCCGCGACCGCATTTTTGCCAACTGCGAGTGGAACGGCCACGAGTTTTTGCTGGTGGATACCGGCGGCATTGAGCCCAAGGCTACCGAGGGCATTCTGGCGCACATGCGCGAGCAGGCGCAGATCGCCATTGACACCGCCGACTGCATCATCATGGTCACGGACGTGCGCAACGGCCTGACCGCAGCCGATGAGGCTGTGGCGCACATGCTGCGCCGCAGCCACAAGCCCATTATTCTTGCCGTGAACAAGTGCGACAAGGTGGGCGAGGCTCCCATGGAGCTGTACGAGTTCTACAACCTCGGTTTTGACGAGGTGATGCCCATTTCTTCCGTGCACGGTCACGGCACGGGTGATCTGCTGGATGCCGTGTGCGCCCATCTGGACTTCAGCGAGACCGTGGTAGAGGAGGACCGTATCCCTGTTGCCATCATCGGTCGCCCCAACGTGGGCAAGTCCAGCCTGACCAACCGCATTCTGGGCGAGAACCGCATGATCGTTGCTAACGAGGCCGGCACCACCCGTGATGCCATCGACACCCCGGTGGACAACGCCTACGGCAAGTTCATCTTTACCGATACCGCAGGTCTGCGCAAGCGCAGCAACATCAGCGATGGCTTGGAGCGCTACATGGTGGTGCGTGCACTGGCCGCTGTGGAGCGCAGCCGCGTGGCGCTGATCCTTGTGGATGCTACCGTCGGCTTTACCGAGCAGGACAGCAAGGTGGCTGGCTACGCCCACGAGCAGGGCAAGGCCTGCATTATTGTGGTGAACAAGTGGGATGCCGTGGAAGGCAAGGAGACCAACACCATGGAGCTGCAGCGCCGCGGCTATGCCGAGTGTTTCAGCTTTATGGGCTACGCACCCATCATCTTCATCTCTGCCCAGACCGGCTACAATGTGAACAAGCTGATGCAGCTGATCCGGGATGTGGATGCCGAGAACGGCGCCCGCGTGCCCACCGGCGTTTTGAACGAGATGCTGGCCCGCGCTACCGCCCGGATGCAGCCCCCCAGCGACAAGGGCCGCCGCCTGAAGATCTACTACCTGACGCAGGCCTCCACCCGTCCCCCTACGTTCGTGGCCTTCGTGAACGCAAAGCACCTGTTCCACTTCAGCTATCAGCGGTATCTCATCAACCAGATCCGCGAAAACTTTGGTCTGGAGCATACGCCCATCCGTCTGGTCGTGCGGGAGCGCGGCTCCGGCGAGGTGGGTGCCAAGGACGTATAACACGTCAGGGAGGCTCAGATGATGAAATCTGTTCTCATCGCTGCGGTGTCCGCTGTACAGGCGTATCTGCTGGGCAGCATCGACACCGGTATCCTCGTCAGCAAGTTTTTGTACCACGATGACGTGCGCAAGTACGGCAGCGGCGCAGCGGGCATGACCAACATGCTGCGCACCTTCGGCAAAAAGGCGGCGGCGCTTACCGCTTTCGGCGATGTGCTCAAAGGTGTGCTGGCCGTGTGCATCGGCCGCTGGCTATTCACCCTGATGCCGGAAAGCACCACGCTCTCGCCGTATCTGGCAGTGTACCTTGCCGCCATCTTTGCCATTATCGGCCATTTGAAGCCCCTGTATTTCGGTTTCAAGGGCGGCAAGGGTGTGCTGGTGGCGGGCGGCACCATTCTGGCTATCCAGCCGGTGCTGATCCCCTTTCTGGCGGTCATCTTTCTGGCCTGCCTGCTGCCCACCGGCATGGTGTCGCTGGGCAGTGTGACCATGGCGGCACTTTACCCGGTGCTCACCATCCTGTACGGGGTGTTCCGGGGTTATTCTGCCGCCGACCTTACCGTGTGCACCATCGGCTCGGTGATCATGGGTGCGATGGTCATTTACATGCACCGCTCCAACATCCAGCGCATCCGCGAGGGTAAGGAGTACCGCTTTGGTCGTCACGGCAAAAAACAGGACAAATAACACAAAACAACAAACCACCCTGCAACAGCCTTTTACCGGCTGCTGCGGGGTGGTTTTTGTATATGCTTATTCCTTTGTCTCGGTCTCTTCCTCAGGCTTTGCTTCGGAATGCCGCCGACGGAACCAGTCGGCGGGGATGCCGCTCTGGGCGGGGGTAAGATCCGGCGCAGGATGACCGTCCGGCAGGTGCGCGCCAAAGGCCGGGACAAAGAAGAACTTGCGCACGATGAAGATCAGCGCGATGGCGCCCACGCTGAGCAGGTTCTCCACGGCGGAATCGTGTCCCACCACCAGATGGCGGGCAATGGCGTAAAGCAGCACCTCAAGGCTGCTGCCGGGGCTGTGCTTGGCCAGCATCTTGATGAACTCAATGCCGATCACAATGTCCAAGCTGCGCTCCAGAAAGGTGCGGATCTCTGCCTCGTTGCCATCGAACAGCAGGCCGGGCATCCAGCGGATCAGAGGCACAACGCTGAGCAGCAGACCAATCAGCACCAGCCCGGATAACAGCACTTCCAGTAGACTGGAAGCCTGAATAATGCGGTTGCGCAGGGAGGTACGCCAGTGGCTTTCTACCGGGTGAGAGGGATGTTCCATAGTAAGACCTTCCTTTCGGCATTCTGCTAAACAGGATTCGACAAACTTCTGGTTAGATTGTAGCAGAATGCGGGCGGGCTGTCAATTTCAATCCACGATGGTGACGGTGGTCTGCGGGCCGACGGCCACATAGCCGGACTTTTTGATGCAGTCCTGCCCGTCGGCGGTGTCCAGCCAGTCGTACAGGCGGCGCTCCGGGCTGTCGGCAGCGGCATCCGGGTGGATGACGGCGTAAAAATCGTTGCACAGGGGATAGCTGCCGTCGGCAAGGGTGTCGTTGCTGGGGGTCACACCGTCCACCGCCAGCAGCCGCAGCCCGGGCTTGGAATACATCTGGTCGATGTAGTAATACACGGAAAAACCGATGGCGTTGGCGCTGTTGTTATAATCAGCAATGCTGTCCACCAGCTCACCCATGGCGGCAGGTGCCAGCTCAGAGGGCGGGGTCATCAACTCTCCGCCCTGAATGAGCAGCTTTTTGAACAGGGTCTGGCTGCCGGAATCCTCGCCGCGCTGGAAAGCTACGATGGCCTGATCTTTGCCGCCCACATCCTTCCAGTTGGTGATCTTTCCGGCGTAGATGTCCCGCAGCTGCTGCCGGGTAAGCGCCTGTACGGGGTTGTCCTCGTTGACGATGAACACCAGCGCGTCCACCCCGATGGGTTTCTGTTCCAGCTGCACATTGGCCTTTTGCAGCTCTTCCTTTACATAGTCCGGCGCTTCGTATACCACCAGCATCCGGGTGGTGGTGTCGTACAGGCCAAAGTTCTCCCATGCGTAGGCGGTGGTGCTCACCGTAATGCTGCTGCGGGCTTCCTCCAGGTCCATGCCAGTGGTATCGGCCAGCATCTGCGCCATCAGCGGGATGCAGGCGGTGCTGCCGTCCAGCGGGGGAAACTCCTCCGCGGTCAAAAACGGCGCTGCCTGCTGCACAGCCGAGGATGCCGCAGAGGACGCGGGCGGCTCTGCGGCAGAGGAAGCCGTACTGCCGGAAGGCGCATCCGTGCCCTTGCAGGCGGTCAGTACCCCGGCAGCGGAGCAGGCGGCAAGACCCAGCAGAAAACTGCGGCGGGAAATTTTAGCGTTTTTCATAAAAAAGCCCTCCTAACTCAATAGCCGTAACTCGGTTCATCGTCCGCAGTGGCAGACGAGAAAATGCTCTGGCAGTACAGCCAGTTGCCGCTTGTGTCCATCCAGCCCACATAGAAGCCCCGCTGTGCGGCAAACACATGGTCGGGCAGGGCGTTCAGGCTGTTAGAATAGTACCCGGCGCAGCTGGCAAGCCCCTGTAATACTACCTTGCCGTCTGCATCCAGCACATCGCATACGTTGCCGTAGGCGCTGCCCACAGCGCTGCGGCTGCCGTAGAACATGGGTCTGCCGTCGGGGTCGGTGGTCAGGTAGTTGACGTAACTGTATTTGCCCTGCAGGGCGGTCAGGTCGCTGACAAGCCCCTGCGGGCCGTACAGCCGGGTGGCGGTGGTCTCGTAGCGGTCGTTGTCCTGCAATTTCAGCCAGACGTAGCCGCTGCCGTAGTTGCTCATCCGTACCCGCTGCTGGTGCTCCACCGGCTCTACGGTGGTGTCGGTCAGCAGCTTTCCGTTGTCCGTGCTGTACACCCGCAGACTGCCATCCAGCGCGTAGACGGCTACGGTGTTGTCGGTGGCGTTCACATCGTACAGCGGGGTCTTGGCGCCGGTCTCCAGATCATAGAGCTCGTAGCCGTGATCCTCGCCGCTGTGCCATGTTACCACATAGCCCGGGAAATACTGGCTGGGCTGCTCGTCAAAGGCGGCAATCAGCCCGCGGTCCTCGGTGGTCATATCCCGCAGCTCGTACCGGCCATTGCCGCTGGAAAAGCTGGCAAGACCGCTCGGGTAGACCTGTAAAAAGCCTGTGCACTGCTCGCCGGTCAGGATGTTGTACAAAATCTGGTCGGTGGTTTCTTCCCCGGTGGTAACATCCAGCTCTACCCAGTCACTCAGGGTGTCGCTGTCGTAGAAAAGGCGGTAGGCCGAGGCGGCATCGGCGCGGTAGACAGGGGTGCCGTCCTTTTCCTGCACCACCACCCAGCTGTTCTGTTGGTAATCCGTATCCCAGTCGTAATCGTCCAGCCCTTCCGGGCGGGCGTAGCAGCTGAACACCAGCTTATCGCCGCATACGGTGCAGCTGTATGCGCCCTCCGGCACCGGCAGCGCTGCGCCGGTGGCAAGGTCGATGACCTGACAGGTGCCGTAGCCGGATTCCGGGACGTATCCGCCATCGACAAGGCGGCTCTCCTGCAGCACCAGCAGGCCGTTTTGCAGAGTGGCGCTCTGCTCGCCCTCAAAGGACAGCACTTCGGTGCCGGTCTTATCGTACAGGGCGGTGCGGCGCCCGCCCCGGCCGGTGGGGTCGGACCAGCTGCGCAGCCAGTAGTCTGCGGTGCCGGTGGTGCTGTCCTCCACCAGCGAGACGTTTTCGCTGCGGGCAGACTGATGCAGCGGGGTGCTGCCGCACAGGATGGTGGTGCTGCTCCCGGAACGGCCATAGCAGTACAGCACCCGCAGATGGCCATCGTTCAGCACGGCGGGGTCGTACAGGGGCTTGCCGCTGTCGTCCGTGGGCACAGAAACGGCAGAGCTTGCAGCGCCCGGCACGCCGGTGGCGGGCGGCAGCAGGGCACAGCCGCAGCCTAAAGTAAGGGCAAGGGCTGCGCAGACTGCCCCGCAGCCGATACGCAAGACAACACGCTTCATAAAAACCACTCCTTTGTAAAAACAGGGAGGAAAATTTTTCCGTTCACTCAGAATACGAAACAGCCGCATTTTTCATTGCAGAGTTTGCAGAAAAATGCGGCTAAAAACGGTTACAATTGCATTACAGCTGTGCCGGGGCATGGGACGCTTCTGCCTTGTCCATCTGCTCCAGCTGCCGCAGAAAGGCCAGCAAAAAGGGCAGAGAAATGAAGAAGGTGAGCGCATCCGCAATGGGCTGGCAGAGCTCTACGCCCACAAGACCCAGCACCCGGGGCAGTACAAGAATCAGCGGGATAAAGCACACGCCCTGCCGGCAGCAGGCCAGAAAGGTGGCGCGCCCGGCCTTGCCAACGCTTTGAAAGGTCATGTTGGCCACTACGATCACCGGCTGCAAAAGGACGGCAAGGCACTGGTAGCGGAAGGCAGGCAGCGCCACGGCGGTGACTTCCGGGTCGTCCCGGAACAGACGGATCAAAGTCTCATCGTTCCACCAGCACACCGCGATCAGCACCACCAGCAGCGCAAAGGCGGCTTTCAGGGTAAAAACGGCGGCCTGCCGTACCCGGTGGTATTTGCGTGCGCCGTAGTTGAAGGACGCCACCGGCTGCAAGCCCTGTCCCACGCCGATGGCCACCGAGAGGATGAACATAAAAATGCGGGACACGATGCTCATGCCCGCCACGGCGGCATCGCCGTAGCTACGGGCGGCAAGGTTCAGCAGCATCCCGCCGATGCTGTTCAGCCCCTGACGGCCAAAGCTGGGCGCGCCGCCTGCAAGGATCTGCAAAAACTCGCGCGGCTCCCGGGTGACGGCAGAAAGCCGGAACTGGCTGACCGTTTTGCCCCGCAGGAACATATACAGCAGAATGCCAAAGCTGATGGTCTGGCTGAGGGCGGTGGCAATGCCGGCACCGGCAGTGCCCAGCCCTAAAGCGAACATGAACAGCGGGTCCAGCGCGATGTTCAGCAGTCCGCCGGTGACCAGCCCGACCATGGCAAGGTTCGCCTTGCCCTCATACCGCAGAATGTTGTTCATCACCAGACTGGAGATCATCAGCGGGGCGGCAAGCAGGATGGGGCGGGCGTAGGCGCAGGCGTGGGGCAGAATGGTCTCGGTGCTGCCCAGCAGCATCATGAAGTCCGGCAGGGTGGCAAGACCGACCACTGCCAGCACTACGCCAAAGGCCAGCGCCGTAAAAAAGCTGGTGGAAGCAAAGCGGGTGGCGGCGTGGGTGTCCTGACTGCCCAAGCGGCGGCTGATGATGGTGCCGGAGCCGTGCCCCAGCATAAAGCCCAGCGCCTGTATGATAGCCATCAGGCTGGAAACGACGCCCACCGCGCCGGAAGCGCTGGTGGAGATGCGCCCTACAAAAAAGGTATCGGCCAGATTGTAGATGCTGGTAATCAGCATACTTAAAATCGTGGGCGCGGCCAGACTGAGGATCAGCCGGGGGATAGGAGTCTCGGTCATTTTGTGATACTGCACCGCAGTGCGGTCCTGTTGGGTCATGGGCAAATATCCTCCTTCAAAAACGAGAAAGCCGCCCCTTCCAGAGCGGCAGATAGTCCTAATAGAAACAGTATAACGCAGTTGCGGCAAAATGTCGAGAGGGAGAAAAACGGCCCTTTCTCCCCTGCGAAGGGGCGAAAAAGCAGGTGAAAACAGGGTGCTTTCTATATAAAATGCTAAAGAATTGTCGAATTGCTTGTGAAAAATCACGATATGTGGTATTCTTTATAAGAAGGAATTGGAAAAATCTGTGCATTTTATGATTGGGAGGGATTTATACATGAAATCCGTAGCACAAACCGTGATCGAGGCCGACCGCTTTTATACCATTGCCGCTCACACCGGCAATGTCATTCAGGCAGTGGAAGGCAGCAAGGATGGCGGCACTGTCCGTCTGGGCAAGTATGACCACAAGCCCGAGCAGGAGTGGAGCTTTGTCCGCGAGGGCGATGGCGTGTACCGCATCCGCAACCGCGCTTCCGGCAAGTTACTGGATCTGACCATGACCGGCACTGCCAACGGCACCTGGCTGCACCTGTGGGAGGACGTGGGTGGCACGTCCCAGATGTGGAAGGTGGAGCACACCCCGGAGGGCACTGTGCGTCTGCGCTCCTCCTGGGCAGGCGGCAAGTGCGTGGACACCGTGGGCATCGGTGCTGAGGTGGGCGCTGTGCTGCAGATCTGGCAGGAAGTACCCGGCGGTGGCGACCAGCTGTGGGTCATCTCTGAGGTAAAGGACCGCGTAAAGCGTGCCGCCAAGGTTGAACAAGCAGCACCCGCTGTTGAGACGAAGGCCGCTCCCGCCAAGGAAGCCGCACCCGCCAAGGAAGCCGCACCCGCCAAGGAAGCCACTCCCGCCAAGAAGCCCGCAGCCCGCAAGCCCAGCACCACCAAGAAGGTGGAGGAGAAGCCCGCTGCGTCCGCCGCAAAGGCCGCAGAGCCGGTCAAGGCAGAAAAGCCCGCTGCGAAGAAGGCTGCTAAGGCAAAGGCTGAGCCTGCTGCTCCCGCAGTAGAGGTGAAGGCAGCTCCCGCCGTGGCAACCAAGGCCGAGCCTGTTACTAAGGCTGAACCGGCTGCCAAGGCAGCGACCGCTACGGAAGCCAAGACTGCCCCTGCCGCAGCAAAGCCCAAGGCAAAGCGTGCACCCTGTAAAAAGACCGTAAAGAAGTAAGAAATCATAAAACGCAAAAAAATCGGACAGACCGCAGTCTGTCCGATTTTTTGCGTTTATAGAAGCTTTTTATGCAGCAGGGGCGGCAGCATCGCTCTGGGCGGCGCTCTGCACGAATTGTACGATGCTCTCGATGGTCTTGCGCAGCTGCACAAGGCTTTCCACGTCAGAGTCCTGCATCCGGGAGGTGGGCGCGGTCACCTCGGTTTGGGCGGCAGTCACGGTGCCGGAAAGCTCCGCATGGATATGGTGGGCGGGCACATCCAGCAGGATGTGCACCTTGGGGGACTGGGTCTTGAGCAGACCCTGCTTTTCGATGCCCAGAATCAGCTGCGGCGCATCCTCACCGGCGGCGAGGTTCGGCAGCTGAAGGTAAAGGTAGCCTTCCTTGGCGTTGGCGGGCTGCACGGTTTTGAGCTGCTTGAGATCCAGCTGAAAGTCGTTTACCTGCTGCAAGCTGGTGGCAGTGGGGTCTACCCCCAGCAGGGTAGCCAGCTGGTCTTGGGAGATGTAGCTGCCCAGCGACCAGCCCGGCAGCAGCAGGCTTGCCAGCGGATACTCGGCTACAACCGTGCTGCGCAGCTTGTTGTACAGCTGTCCGGCGTCGTACAGGGTCTCTTCCTCGCTGATGTACATCCGGGTCAGAGGGGCATCGTTGACGGTGCTGGTGCCCGTTGGGTACAGCGCCAGCTGCACCGCCCGGGGGGTGTACTGGCCGGTCAGACTGCCGGTGGTGCCGCCGAACTTGTCCAGCAGGGCGTAAAGAGCAGGGGGCTCGGTCTCGGTGGAGGTGATGGTGTAGTCCAGCGCAAAGCTGGCACCGCTTTGGAATGCCTTGATCTTGCGGCTGACGAAGCTGTACAGCACTGCCGCAACCACCACGCACACCAAAACCAGACACAGCAGAACGATCAGCGCCGCACGCAGGCCGGTGCGCTTTTTGTGGGAAGATGCCATGGGAAACCTCTCCTTCCGGTAAACGTATTTGCTTCAGCATAACGGAACTGCACGCAAATGTCAAGCGCCGCAAACTGCGGACAAAACAAAAAACCTGAAACATTTCTGTTTCAGGTTTCTGGCGGAAAGATGGGGATTCGAACCCCAGAACGCTTTTGACACGTTACACGATTTCCAGTCGTGCGCCTTAGACCAACTCAGCCATCTTTCCACATCTTTTGTTCTGCCTTTGGGCGGGTGCCCTTGGCGCTCCACTATAATACCTGAAAGCAGGCTTTTTGTCAAGGATTTTTTTGAAAAAAATCAGACTTTTTTAAAAAAGACGAAAAAACGCGAAAAAACGTTCTGCTGCATGGATGGAAAGCACAAAAGGCCCTTGACGCACCTTTAAAATAGGTCTATATTGAGGGCAAAGAGCACTGCGGTGGGTCGTTTTGTGCCGCAGCGGCGGGAAATATAAGGAGGATGCTTTTATGACTTATCCTGAAGTGCTTGCCAATGCCCGTACCTGCATTGGTCAATACTGCAAGGCCTGCCCGGTGTGCAACGGCGTGGCCTGTAAAAACCAGATCCCCGGCCCGGGTGCCAAGGGCGTGGGCGATACCGCTATCCGCAATTATAATAAGTGGGCCGATATCCGGGTGAACATGGATACTCTGTGCCCCGGCGGTACACCGGATACCACGCTGGAGCTGTTCGGCAAAAGCTTCCGCTATCCCTTCTTTGCGGGCCCTGTGGGTGCAGTGAACCTGCACTACTCCGATACCTACACCGACATGACCTATAACGATGTACTGGTGCGCGCCTGCGCAGAAAACGGCATTGCAGCCTTTACCGGCGACGGCACCAACCCCACCGTGATGGAGATGGCTACCCGCGCCATCGGCGCTGCGGGCGGCTGCGGTGTGCCCACCATTAAGCCGTGGAACATCGACACCATCCGCGAGAAAATGGCACAGGCCAAGGCCAGCGGCTGCTTTGCCATGGCCATGGATGTGGATGCAGCGGGTCTGCCCTTCCTGAAAAACATGACCCCGCCCGCCGGCAGCAAGAGCGTGGAGGAACTAGCTGAGATCGTGCAGTTGGCCGAGCGCCCCTTCATCGTCAAGGGCGTGATGACCGTTAAGGGCGCACTGAAGGCGAAGCAGGCCGGTGCCGCTGCCATTGTGGTGTCCAACCACGGCGGCCGCGTGTTGGATCAGTGCCCCGCCACTGCCGAGGTGCTGCCGGAGATCGCCGCAGCCCTCAAGGGCACCGGCGTGAAGGTGCTGGTGGACGGCGGCATCCGCACCGGTGTGGATGTGTTCAAGGCACTGGCACTGGGTGCAGACGGCGTTTTGATCTGCCGCCCCTTCGTGACTGCTGTCTACGGCGGCGGCGCAGAGGGCGTGAAGTGCTACATCGACAAGCTTGCCGGAGAACTGGCCGACACCATGCAGATGTGCGGTGCCCATACGCTGGCGGAGATCACCCCGGATATGGTGAGAGTCTGATCTCTCTATTATAAGTAAACAAAAAATGGAGACGCCCGGCAGGACATCTCCATTTTTTATTACTTCAAAGTGCCGTCCAGCACCTGCTGGTAATACCACGGCTTCGGGGCGTGGAAGGTCTTGCCGCTGAGGAAGGCAAAGTCCGGCTGGGTGAAGCGGGGCATGGTCAGCTCCCATGCGCACAGCGCCTGATACTTCAGCTTCAGCTCGCGGTTGGCGCTGTTGTTTCCGTACTTGCTGTCGCCAAGGATGGGACAGCCGATGCTTGCCATGTGGGCGCGGATCTGGTGGGTGCGTCCGGTGATCAGCTGCACCTTCAGCAGGGCCAGACGGCCGGAGACGGCGATGGTCTCGTACCGCGTCTCCACCTCCTTGGCACCGGGCTGCTTGTCCTCCACGATCTTCACGATGCCGCGGTCGGCGTCCTTGAGCAGATAGCCGCCCAAGGTGGCGTCCGGCGGCATGGGACGGCCAAAGGTGACGCAGAGGTAGGTCTTTTGCACCTCGCGGTTCTTGATGGCGGAAAGGAACAGCTCCTCAGCCTCCGGGGTCTTGGCAATGATCACAAGGCCGCTGGTGCCGGTGTCCAGCCGGTGGCACAAGGCGGGGGTGTACAGGTCGTTCTCCTTGTACTCGCCCTGCTTGTTCAGGTACAGCAGGGCGCGGTTCAGCAGAGTATCGTCCTCCGGGCCGTCCACCGCAACACCGGCGGGCTTGTTCACGATCAGGATCTGCGGGCAGTCGTACACCACCTGCGCCGGGGTGCGGGCGTTCTTCCACGCGGGGCCTTCCACCCGGCGGTCGGCGTCCAGCACGTCATCCAGAATGAACAGCTTGATCTCATCGCCTGCCATCACGCGGGTGGAAAGCGGCTGCTTTTTGCCGTTCAGCTTGATCTTGTTCTCCCGCAGCGCCTTGTTCAGGCGGCCGGGGGTCAGGGCGGGGTACTGCTGGGTCAGATAATTGTCCAGCCGGGTAGGGGCAAGACACTTTACTTTTAAAATTTTCACGGGAAATTCCTCTCTATCTTAAAATCAGTTGCAATAGAATGGGTTCTTGATTCATTTTTATTGTAGCGGAATAAATCTACCGCGTCAAGAAAGAAGGTATTTTTATGAACCTGAAATATAAGATTCTGGCTGTTCTGGCTGCGGGCATCGCATTGACGGCCTGCGGCGGCTCCGGCACCCCCGCCAGCACCCCCGCATCCAGTGCAGTGCCGGCCTCGTCCCATGTGGCAGAGGAAGGGGTCACGGAGCCCATCAACATGCTGACGTGGACGCTGGATGACCTTGATGACACGCAGACCACCACATTTGTTTCTGCCTCCATTACCTCCGGCGTACAGGACGGCAAATTGACTGCAAAGGTGTTTGGTTACGACATTTATAAGAAAGAGGATATTGAAAACCTTGCCGTTGGCGACAAGATCACCTTCCACGAAGAGGGTGCAGCATGGAATCAGGTCGTGAACGATGCGGTGACGAGCATCGAAAAAAATGACGAATACCATCTTGTAAGCATCAACGGCGGCATGGAGCAGCCCGGCGGGCTGGACTTGAAGCTGGAGGATGATGACACCTACCGGACGATGACCTTTGACGATTACCCGCTCTATTATGAGATGGGAGAAAAGACGATGCCGCTGGCAGAGGATGTAGTGCTGAAGGACAGTTCTGCCGACCCGCAGGCCGAAGCTGTGGAGACTACGGGCGCGAATGCGGTGGCAGCAGCGATCAATGCAGACCCCGATAACTGGACCACCTATAATACCACGCTGGTTGTGCAGGGCAGCAAGGTGCTGGAGGTGCGCCGCATCTGGGTGCCGTAAATTTTGCTCAAAACCGTTGACAAACGTTTTGCGTATGCTATAATTTAGCTGTACGCAAAGGGGCGTTGTGCCTGCTTTGCGGAATGTAAAATTATGACAGATGGCAATGATGGGGTCAGGAATGCACACACCACCGTCCAGAGAGAGCGCCCACGGCTGTAAGGTGCTCCGGTCGGGATCATTTCGCGCCACCCCGGAGCTTCCGGCGAATGTAAACCGGACGCTGCGCAGCGTTAATGCGCCGAAAGCGGCAGGGGACAAGTGATCCTTTGCAATTTGGGTGGTACCACGGAGTTTGATGCACAAGCAGCCTTCGTCCCTTTTGGGATGAGGGCTGTTTTTTGTTTTTTCTCCGTGCCGCCCCTCTGCCATAACAGCATAAAAACGGCGCATGAGCGCCAAAAATGATTGAGGAGAGAAAGATCTATGCAATGGACCGGTTTGAATGAACTGCGCGAAAAGTACCTGAGCTTCTTTGAAAGCAAGGGACATCTGCGTCTGGACAGCTTCCCCCTGGTACCCAAGAACGACCCCAGCCTGCTGCTGATCAACAGCGGCATGGCTCCCATGAAGAAGTGGTTTCTGGCACAGGAGGAGCCGCCCCGTCATCGCGTGACCACCTGCCAGAAGTGCATCCGCACCCCGGATATCGAGCGCGTGGGCA
>ERZ506887.1131-NODE-1131-length-14571-cov-4.463351_pt1 | contig 14571 bp, 21 predicted proteins | sample MGYA00512905_ERZ506887 | MGnify/ENA metagenome assembly ERZ506887 | reverse complement strand
TAATCGACTGCTGTAAGATTATTGCTTCACAGGCAAAAACAGAAGAAGATATCTGGGAAATGGAATTTACAAAACATTGTTTTCCAACCCAGGCCTTGCCAATGGGGGCAGTGGTAACTGCTTCTGGAACCGGAGCAGAGCACAATGCCGGAGCCGTAATTACCAATGAGGAAAAGAAGATTAAAACAGGAGTATTTGGGGCTCATGCAGACTTTGCTGTTTTAGACCCGGCATATACCTTGTCAGTTCCGTTTGGCCAGGTGATTTCCGGGGCTTTTGACACACTTAGTCACTGCATGGAAACCTACTTTGGCAAACCGCAGGAAACATTTATTTCTGATGAGATAAATGAGGCGGTAATGCGTAATACGATTAGAAATATCCGGTTATTAATAAACAATCCGCAAGATTTATATGCCCGGGGAGAACTGATGTGGGATTCTGCCATGGCGGAAAACGGGATTTTAAAGATTGGAAAAGTCACAGACTTTCAGGCACACCAGATAGAACATCAGTTAGGAGCATACACAGACTGTAATCATGGACAGGGACTGGCGGTAATCCATCCAGTGCTGTATCGTCATATTTACAAAGAAGGTTTGGAGAAATTTAAACGCTTTGCAATGAAAGTATGGGACATTTCTCCGGAAGGAAAAACAGACGAGGAAGTGGCGCTGGCTGGAATTGATGCACTGTCCGACTTTATTAAGGAGATTAAATTGCCTGCTACGTTAACAGAAATGGGAGTTACAGACCAGAGTATTTTAAAAGCAGTGGCAGAGTCCTGTAATATTACGGCAGGATGCTGTAAGAAACTGACAAGTCAGGAAATTGAAGAAATATTAAAAGAATGTTATTAAAAAATCACGAGAGACAGGAGGTACTTATTATGAACAGAGGTAAAACAGGAAAAAATATTTTTCATATTTTTATGGTGTGTGTTATGGCACTTACATTTTTTGTGACAGACAATAGCATGGTAAATGCGGCTTCCAGTCAGCCGGCTTTAAACATTACCAATATTACCATGTCCAAAGGACAGACCAAACAGCTGAAACTGTCCGGAGCAAAGAAAATAACATGGAAGTCTTCTAAAAAATCAGTAGTAACGGTTAGCAGTAAAGGAAAAATAAAAGCAAAAAAGAAAGGAACTGCTGTAATTACCGCTACTGCAGCAGGAAAGAAATATCGTTGTAATGTGACTGTGAATCAGCCAAGTAAGACAAAAAAAGATATATTAATCGTGTACTTTTCCCAGACAGGAACCACCAAAGATGTGGCAAAAAAACTTCAAAAGCTGACTGGCGGTGATCTGCTGCAAATTCAGGAAAAAAACAAATACCCCAGTGATTATGATAAAACAGTAACCAGAGCCAAAAAAGAATTAAATCAGAATTCCCGTCCGGCGGTCACATCAGTTGCAGCAAATATGAAATCCTACGATGTGGTATATGTAGGTTATCCGATCTGGTGGCATAGTACACCAAAAGTAATTAACACTTTTTTGGAAGAGCAGAATTTAAAGGGAAAAACAGTAATTCCATTTTGCACCAGTGGCGGCAGTGACATTGAAGAAACACTTTCGGATCTTAAAAAATCATGTAAAGGGGCAACGGTGCTAGAGGGATATACTGCAGAAGAAGGAACTACAAAAGAAATTAGAAACTGGTTAAAAGATATAGGTCAGTTATAGGAGGCATAATGTGAGAATAAAAAAATAGTAGTTATTTTATCAGCATTTACGGCTGTATGTTTTTTGAATGCATGTGGTAATAAGGAGACGGCAGAAACAATTGATCATGGCGGTAATGCAGAAGTGACAGAAGAAACAGGAAGTGGAGGAGAAATTAGTAACATCCAGCAAAAAGACGACTCCAAATTGATATGTGAAATAGATGGTAAGAATAAAACGATTCATTTAGAGAATCACATATACATTCATGACAGCATATACTGCATTGCCCGAATATCGATTCCTTCTGACGAGATAAAATTAGAGAGTGGTTTTCAAAGAAGGACGATGTTGTGGAGTTCCTTATGAATGAATACCATTCAGCTTTAGGAGCAGAGAACATTAAGAGTAAGTTCCTCCAGGTGTTTGCCATAATAGAATTCTGTGAAAAGGAATATGAAGAACATAACGGATCAAGAAGGCTTCTTTCAGATGAGGAAGTGGATATGGTTATAGCGGGGACGGAAAAGCAACTTGAATCCAATAAAGCCATAGATAAAAAACTGTTGGCTGATATTATAAAGTTAAGGAATAAATCATTCCATGGTACAAAGGAAAATGCAGAGGATGTCGAAAAAAATATGCAGATGTAGTGGAGATATTGCTCTACATCGATGAAAAGATATTAGATTTTTTGATGAAGAGTTCATACCAAGTTCAAACTGATGGTGTGTATTTGATTTATGGAAAGAACTAATGAGATTTTCTCCCAAAGGTTACTATTACCCAAATCTGTGAAGAGAGTTTGAAATTTTTTCTGTAAATTCAGTTCTTTTATGATAATTATTTGAAAGGACGGACGACTGTATAGGTTTTCCGTCCTTCTTTACTTTAATTCCTAAGATGAATTCTGTCAATTACGAATGTCTGGTAAATTTTAATCTGGCAGTCTGTCAGGGAACATAATGCATAGTTCACCTCTAACTTTTCCTCAGTGCGGCAATTTTTTTATTAAGATCATGGATCTCTTTTGCATAAGGATTATCTGATTGTGATCTAGAAGTATATCTGCATTCTTCGCTGTATTTTTTTACCCATCCGGAAATAGTGGATTTAGCAACACCATACTCTTTTTCAAGTTGTGAGTAACTTGTTCCCTGCATATAAGCATGGACTAATTGTTTTTTAAATTCTACATCATACTTTTTTGTCATAATGGTAATCTCCTTGTTCATCTTATTATATATTATCCAAACAAGGTGTTACAAGATTAGTATACCACTACACTATATTATTTTACATTTCGGGGTTGAGTATGAGAGCGAAATAAAATTTTATATTTTAGTAGTATTTAATTTCATCTTGACTGTGTTCCCACAATTTAGTATACTATCGGTATACTAAATATAATGGTGGTTTAACATGAACAGACAAAACAAAAAAGAGGCTATTGCAGCTTTACACAAAGAGCAGATTATGAAAGCGGCTGAAAGACTGTTTTCTGAAAAAGGATTTACACAAACTACAATCAACGATATTTCAAAGGCATCTGAATATAGTCGCCGTACAATCTATACCTATTACGAAAGCAAAGAAGATATTTTACATCATATTGTCGAAAAAGGATTGCTTATCTTAAAACAGAACATTGAGGAGAGTATAAACCTCAATGAAGATTTTATGGAGCAGTACAAGGGGATTTGTATTGCGATGAGTAAATATCAAAAAGACTACTCACATTCCGCAAATAATGTAAATAGTGCTAATTCTGCCAACCTTGATTTCAATAGCCTTTCAGACACAGTAAAACATATTTTAGTTTTGGGAACGGAAATTAACAATCTGCTGGCAGAGTTTATTGAGGGCGGAAAAAATAAGGGTATTGTCCATCCAGATGTTGTTCCAATGATGACAGTATATATTTTGTGGTCAAACATTGACGCCTTACTTGTACTTGTCCAAACAAAAGGAAAATTCATAGCAAAGCAGTTTTCGATTTCGGAAAAGGACTTTTTAGATTATGGCTTTAGACAGATTATCAATTCAATTTTGAAGGAAATGGTTTGAAATGAAAAATCGCACATGGCTGATATGTCCAATATGCGGCGGAAAAACCCGAAGTCAAATTCGGGAAGATACAATTTTGATAAACTATCCTCTTTTCTGCCCTAAATGTAAACATGAAATACTGATTAACGTACAACGGCTGCACACCATCATTGTGCAGGTATCAGAAATAAAAGCGGTAAACCTCTAACTGGAACTTTGGGACAAATTGTCCCAAAGACTGAACAAGGAGAATGAAATGGATAAAGACAACTCGTATTTATCTCTTGCATCAATCGGCGGGGCGTTGATGGAGCAGCAGGTCACAAATAAAATACTTTCTTGTAATCAAGATACGGCGGTATACGGATTAGTATTAACACAAGAGCAAGCCGTTGCCCTCGCACATACTCGGACAAGTGCCTTAAAGGATACGAAACGGATTGAATTTAATAGCGGTATCATCGACAGGCTGATTATGGCATTTTGTAATTCACCGTATATATCAAACGAAAACTACGAAGATACTTTACATGAACTGATTGGAATGTTCTACGATTTCAAAAATGATACTTGGGATGCTGTGACAGATGACGAACTAATCAGTTTTATGAAAAAAGAATTTAACGGGCGCTGTCATGGCTCACTGGAGCTGCTTTCAAGTGAGGCGTTGTCGCAATTATCCAAACATATCCACAGTGGACGTTCTTTTGGAACATTCAAACAGTATTCGGAGGAACAGCATGACCGTACTTGATGTTTTACATCCAATCTTACCAGAGCAGTTAAATTCAAGATATTACTTTCAATCCCTTATGGAGCAGGCGCACTTTTGCGGGCTACTGTCGGATGAAGAATTATCAAAAATCCAAACGGAACTTTTAATCATTCTTGCGGAGCAGACCGACAAATGGAGCCAGGGAAAAAGCAGCTCCATTCCCACGGAAAAGGCGCAGGAACTTTTAACTTCTGCCGTTTTTGTGATAGGGGTGCAGTTAAAGACCTATCAAGCACCGGAAAACGCGGTAGAGGCATTGAAAGCAGAACCGTTGAAGTCTCTTTTTGAAAAGGGCTTAAAATTAGTACAGCGCAAGATAGCAATTTCACGTCACCGCCAAAAGCGTATAATAGCACATTTGCTTAATACACCCAATGTATATTATCGCGCCACAATCGCAGATGGCATTAACGGTTTTTTCAAACTATACCGCCCACAATTTTCCGCCCAGGAAATTCACATCACGGCTGATTATCCCACCTACTTGGGTCGGCCAAATTTTGATGGCATTGAATTTATTGAACGATACTTGCGGTGTATTGAAGCGGAAAATGAATTTTGTATGCACTTTGCTCCGCAGGACATACACCATCTGTTGTGCGGGCTTACACAAGATTACCGCAGTATTCCAATGAACCTGTTTGAACCTGTATTTCTGTCTGCGCTTGGACTCGCAATCCTGCACCGCAATCCCGAACAGCTTGATTTGTCGAGAGAAGATATTGTTTCTTTGTATCGGTTTTTTTCTGGAAAATCGAAACAAGAAATACAACTTGTTCTTGAAAATGCGTTTTGTGATTTAGACAAAAAGATGGAACTGCCGGAAATTTCAAAACGCTATATTTGCTTGTGTATCCCCAAATTTGCTGAAACAATCCAAAAATCAGTTGTCTTAAAAACGATGGACAAAGTATTTCTTGCCCCGGCCTATCCAGAACGTGAGACGAAAATCACAATTTCTTATGGAGAACGCATGGACGATACAAAATATCAAAAGCTGGTCGATAGGATTTTACAAGCAAATAATAGCAAAGATAGAGTAAATCTGATATTGCAAGAAGTCCACTCACTGGCAGACCTTTTGGATATATTATCTGATGCGGAGTTATATAAGGAGGATTTTGAACTTTTAACAAATTTGTTGCCCGCTCCTGTCTTTGCTGCTCTGCTTAATCAATATCCAAATGATGATTTTTTGGAGCGGGAAAGTGAGAAACTCTTATACGATGCGTTGCAGAGCAGAAAGCAACATATCTCCCCCGAAGAAATGCGACAGATAAAGAAAATAACTGCCGCACTTAAAAACGGAAATATTGACCGAGAATAAAGAGCCAGACGCTAAGACGCAGAGACGATAAACTCGTGAGAAATCACAGTTTATCGGCTTTTTCTGTTTCCGCGCAAAACCGCTTTTAGTGTTTGCGATATGGATAAACGGCGGTTTTGAAATAACAAATTTCAAGCCGCTGTTTTCTTTTGAAAAAATGGAAAACGGAGGGTGTGTTAAAGTCGCCCTTTTTTAAGGACACGGCGGTATCCGGGAGGTATCGTTATGTCCTTTTTATTTTCTGTTCTACCTAACTTGTCAAAAAAAGCATAGCCCCTCCTCCGAGTTATTCCGGCCGGAAACATGAAATTTGTAAGTACATAAAGAACTGCGTTATTTCATGCGCCCGCACAGTACAATGCTGTGCGGGCGTTGTCGTTTCTTGTCGGCTCCACTTTGGGACAAACAGTCCCAAGGTGCGGGACGGCTCCCCCGGGTGTCGCTCCCCACCGCCCTCCATATCGTTTTCCGGCAACCCAACAACAAAAACGATATGGAGGTACATACAATGACTATCATCAATTTGCGCGACTTTTACTACTGGTACACCCAGGATGAATATATTGAGGTTTTTGACGATGTGGCCGAGGCACTCCGGGCCAGCGTCCGCTACGAGGCGGCCTATACCGAGCGGGCACGCTACAACAAGGCGTACTATTCCTTGGATGCGGATGACGGCATCGAGTATTCCGCCTGCCTGCACGAGCTCACCCCGGACGAGGTTCTGGAGCTCAAGGAGCGGTTCTGCCGTCTGTGGAACGCGCTGAACAGCCTGCCGGAAACTGTACTGATATAATGCCTGCAATGCTTTTTCTAAGTTTCTGCTTGCGTCATTTTTGTTCTCAATCATTTCTGATACCTCATTCTTTGTGTGCTGTGTTGATAGTTCTGAAAATAAAAAAGGCAGCTGATTTACTGTTAAAATAAATCGCTGCCAAAAGGTAAACAATATTCAGTTTTCATATCATTTTTCTGTCTTGATTTTTCCCGACAAACTGGAAGTTATAGTAAATAACCCATAGCGATGAAAAGATAGCTATACAAGCATTTCCTGTTTAATCTTAAATACATTACACCGCTAAGAACAGAAAATATCATAGTAGAAATTCCGTTCCATATTTCAAGTCCTACTCCTCTTGATACGAAATGAAACGCTCCCCATGTCACAGCCAATATAATACCGCCAAAAGGAATTGGACTTTCTTTTTTCAACAAGGTTTCAATCGCTTTTTGCCCATATATTATGATTAGAGTAACAAGCATTACTTCAAATATATAGTATAAATATTGCACACACAATTGGAATACGGTTTTACCCTGTGCTTCTCCGACGAGCTTTAATGTATGCCAATCAATGAAAGTGAGAATTTTACAGCCAATGAAGCAGGCAAGCGTTACTATCCAATTTTTCAAGGAAATCTTGTCCCTTTTGTCTCCTCTTGCTGGAAAATGATAATGTTTCCTTGAAAAAAGCAGGAGAACACCAATGAAAAACGCCCACATAAAAACCATTATGATACAATGAATGTTTCTTTGGTGCGTTGTATAATTCTGTATATCTACATGTAGAAATATAACTTCAATTACGAATATTGACAGATATTCAAGCATAAATGCTCCAAATAAGAGTAAACTCAGCCATAAATATTTTGTCCATTTTACTTCTCTAACCATTATCCTCACCTTATGAAATTCCGATTTTTCACTTTCTGCAACTTCCCGACAAATTTGAAATTGTAGAAGTAATCATCACATACATTTAACTTCTAATATTTTTTTTATATCCTCATAGTGTTCTTGACATATAACTCGATATTGTATCCAGCCACCATTGCCACAAGGATACTTTTTATCAATAAACTCTTGCGTGTACTTTTTCATCTCATTATAAATAGTTTCATATTGCACATTCGTTAGTCTCATCATAACTGTAAACGCACCATTTTCAGCAAAGATATTGCACATAAGCTTTTTCTTTTTATAATGTCCTATTCCCCAACCATATTTATTTCCATAGGGAAAAACAACTTTTTTCTCTGTATTAAAGGTAGATACTAACCATTCATTAAGTAAGGAAAATCTTTCTGCATTATTACCACAAAATTTTGTCATTTCTTCTATGTTGGGTGTTTCTTGTTTATTGAACATTCTCTCGTACATAAATACCTCCATAAATTCCGATTCGTTGAATTGTTCAATGCTAATATTTTACCACGACCACACACACAATTCAATTAGATTTTTTTAATCTTCCTTTGCCTTATTCTTTGCAATCATCATCTGCCTTGCCCGTTCCCTTTGCTCGGTGCTGACCGCCCTTGGCTTACGGTAACTGATATAAGACTTTGGAAAGGAATAGGTCTTAGATACTTTCTCCTGCATTGTAGTTGACAATCGTTTCCTGCTCGTATCGTGAAAGTTTCATAGCGTCATATCCCCCTTTCCTTTGCTGTGAGTTCTGTGCTTTTTTCCCTCGGCAACTGTCGGCTGTTTCGCCTGTTCCTTTGCTTTGGCTAACCTTGTCTTTATGGAATGGCCACACTCGGTCAGTTTCCGTCTTTTAGTGATGGCAGTCAGTTCCGCACACGTTTCTTCTGACAGGAAATTTAATTTCTTCAAGGTGGTACTTACTATCTGCTTTGTGTCGCTGTCCTTTATCTGCGAAAGAATAGCAGACAGACTGGCGCAGGTTTCCGCTTTGCTCTGCTCCCCAAACTGATAGATTAAGTTGATTTCATCAGTGTTAAAAGGTATCTGAAAATTTGCACCCTCACATAAACGCTCCACGCCCACGCACTTAGGGAGATTTCTTGTCAGTTCGTAATTATCCCTCGCTGTGATTGTTCCATGATTGTCGGTCTGCCTTACCTCAACTTCGCACTGGCTTTTCTGCTCCAACACAAACCACTGATATTTATCGCTTTCTTTGGTAAATACAGTCTGATGAGCATTGGAGTGTGTCTTGCTACGGATATATTTGTCTGTGGTGCTATAATAGTCCAAAATCTGCTGTTCCTGCTTTTTATTCATGGTCTTTGCCCTCCTGTGATATGGATTGCTTGATATAATTGACTGGTTTCGGTGCTGATAAATGATTTTCTTCCGTTAATTGTCGGGAGTTTGGATTGCGGAATATCATTGTTGAGTATTTCTCTGCTTGTGGGAATAGAAGTTCATTTCATACGGTAATTACCGCATGAAAAAAGACTATAACCATTGTTGTCATAGCCTTTTAAGGCTTGAGGAAGTCCCTTTCTTATTTGTATTTGTTTGTCACCCCTCCGCACTATCCAACATCAGTGCCGCACCCGGAGAGTGGCAATACAAGCAAGCGCAAAAGGGAGATCAAACGGACAAAATATTTACTTCTTCTTCTCCACAAGTTTTTTCCTCCTTCCGGTCAACCTTTGAATCTCCTTGGAAGTAAAATGTGCCAGAAAAATGAACAGGCCCATGATAGCCATATACTCCGTAAAAAAGAGCAGAACAGGTCTTTCAAAATCAAAAAACACAAAGGAGGAGGTCAAAAACATATAGGACAGAAATTGATTTTTCAGGAAAGCATACAGTCCATATCCGGCAACCAAGGCCGCAGCTATGCGCAGAAAGATTTGCAACGGTTTAGAAGCAGCCGGCCCGGTAGCTTTACGCATCATTCCCAGAATCATATTCCAGTGCAGACCGAGATGCAGGGCCATCAACACAAATCCCCAAAATGCGGAAAGCACATGTAGCGGCCTTGCCAGAGCGATACCGCTGGAAATCGGCAGGAAAGCAAAAACCTTTCTGGAAAGAATGATCCCACTCACCATTAAACCAAACATGGAGAGCAGTACAGCGAAATTTGTCACCGTCTGCAAAATGCGTATAGGCGTATATTTTCCTTTGAAAAGATGGCTATACCAGCTCCTATTCAGAATATGATGGACAATCCATAAAATAAACATACCAGCTCCGAGCCATTCATGAGCAGAATCTCCGGTGAGCTGCCGCGCCATGAGAAACAGCAATAAGACCGTCATTATCAGATCAATGACAATTTTGCATATAAATTTCTTCTTCATCAGAAACATTCCTCCCATTTACAGGTAAAGTCCTGCCTGTCAAACCACGACTTGTTATCATTACTCAGCGGTCAAATTAAGACCATTCACCCAAGCTACAACATCGCTTTCTGCTCCTGATACGCTGTTCCGGGAGATAGAAAGCCCGTCAGAAATAATGGTTGCGTTCGGCTGCAATTCCGAAATCGTCTGAATGGTTCTGGAAAATCCGCTTCCGCCGTGGGTGGTAAATGGAATAATGGTTTTGTCGCTGAAATCATATTCTTCAAGAAATGTATAGAGCGGCATCGGAAGGTCGGCGTTCCAGTTAGGATAGCCCAAGAAAATCACGTCATAGCTGTCGAGGTTTTCAATCTGTGTCGCAAGCTCTGGTCTGGCATTGTCGGCTTTCTCATTGTAGGCAAATTCCAAAAGAGGATCATGCGTTGTGGGATATTCCTGTACCGTTTCGATAGCGAACAGTTCGCCTCCCGTTTCACGCTGAATAATCTGCGCAATATACTCGTTATTTCCTAAGATCTCTCCGTTTACTGCAACACGGCTCGCACCAGATACTGTGTCCACACCGTCTGTTTCCATAACCGAAAAATATGCAATCAGAATATTACCATTTCCTGCTTCCCCAGTATTTGCAGTTTCTTCACTTTCTGTACTGTCCTCTGCGTTTTCCTCAGTGCTTTCTATGCTGCTGTCTTTGGGTTCCGTTACCGGAGTTGTAACCTCCGTTTCTGCTGGTGTATCCTCCACAGTATTCTGATTGCTATTGCCACAAGCAGCCAGAGAAAGAACCAGCAGAGTAGAAAGAAGTATGGCTGTCAATTTTTTCATAGAATTTTGCTCCTTTACTTTTTATAGTGTTCTATGTCAACAGATGCTTTTACCCATCTGGTAGGCCTCCTGCATTGCAGGATTTCTTTGAATATCGCCAAGCTGCCAAGCCCCAGCTCCATAGATGGTTCCCATCTCCTTTGCACCCGGCAGACATTCTATGTAACCGCGCAGTCCGTCAATCGTCCTTTCCATTGCAGTTCTCCCATCAGCAGCAGTCGCAATCAGATAAAACTCCTTATTTTCCAGACCAGCCTTTTGCGCTCCACCCAAAGTACGATCGATCATGGTTTTCATCTGCGCACACATAGTGTAGAAGTATACGGGAGTAGCCAGAACGATCACATCCGCATCCCGCATTTTCGCAATAACCTGTTTCATATCGTCCTGCTTCACACAATGCCCCTTTGTTTTACAGGCATAGCAGGCGGAGCAATAGTCAATGGTAAGCTCCGCGAGCCGGATTTTATCTACCAGATTACCCGCTTCTTCCGCGCCTTTCATAAACTGATCGCAAAGGGTGTCTGAATTGCCGCCCTTACGGGGGCTGGACGAAATAATCAATACATTTTTACTCATTTTCAATCTAATCTCCTTCTTCATTTACTATTTCCAATCGCACCGTTGTCGCTTCTACAGAAGAAAAAGCAATCCGGCACTAAGTGCTTTTTTGAACATAGGCTTTCTCTTTTATTCCATAAGTCCAAGACCCCGAATCCATGGTTCAATATCATTCAGATCATTAGCAGTAAGTCCCTCTGCAATCTCCGCATCCGGGCAAAGCTCACTGAAAATATGCAGACTGTTACCAATGTCATCGCTGGAGCTGGTGCAAAAAGGAATGATTGTCTTGCCAGAAAAATCATTCTCCGCAAGGAAAGTCGCTATCATGGCCGGGGCCTCATCCCACCAGATCGGTCTTCACCTGAAAAACCATGTCCGGCTCCCGTCAGAACCTCCAACTGGGCAGAATCATAAGTGTCCACTGCTTTTTCTGAATAGGAGAGGGACAATAGTGTTGACATTTCCATAAATCAGAAGAACGTCCTTTTCGCCTCCTGTTACATGTTGCTTACCGTATATACCAACCGGATTCCATCGCCTTTCAGCCGCTCCACATTCTTTAGCTGAAATGAAACGGGTTCTCCGGGAGGAAGCAACGCCGATTTTTCAAACACCGTTACAGAATCCGGATTTCCGTCCGCAGCCGGGGCAATCAAAAGACTTAGTTCATCCACTGCGCCCTGCTGCAAAAATGTCCAGTTAATTGTGCCTCCACCGCAGATCAACAACGTGTCGATTCCAAATAACCGGTACAGTTTCTCCGCAGCGATTTTACTATCCAGCATTTCAGATCCGGCTAAAATATAAGACACTCCACGTTTGCGGAGATAGGCCCGGTAAGCTGGTGACGTATGTTCTGTCAAAACTTCAATCACATGGGCATCCGGCCTTCCGGTTTTTCGGAATATACCCGATTCCCACCCGATTTCTCCCTGTGTATCTACAGACACATAGTAAAGTGCTGCATCATTTTTTGCCACAAAGTCGCCATCAGGAACCTCTGCCGCAGGATCAAGCTCCGGCTTACGCCCCTGTGTAAATTCTTTTGTTGTTACCGTTCCATAAAGCCATGCATCCGCCTGATACTCTGAACGGATACGGGCATATTCCTCACTTACGGTCTGCACCGTTTTTGTCCTCATAAACGCACCTGTAATTTTCCCATCCAGCGCACTCAAGATGTGACAGATAATATATGGTCGCTCCATAATATCCTCCTTTATTCTACAAATCCATTCCCCGTCAGATAAGCGAGGATACCCTCCGTATCAGATGCCTCTGTAAACAGACCATCATGGACATTCGCTCCCGCAGCACTTTCCCGTACAAATTCCATGGAATTTTCAAACTGTTCCGTATCCATGGAAGCGGACTGCGTGAATGGATAAACTTCAACACCAGAAAGGTCGTAGTTCTCTAAAAATGTTCCGATAATCATCGGAGCCGTATGCCACCAGATTGGATAACCGATAAAGATCGTGTCATATTCTTCAATGGAATCCGGCAGATTAGCAATCTCCGGGCGGGCATTTTCATCACGCTCCACCAAAGCAACATCTGTACATTCCTCGTAATCGGCAGGATATGGATTCAACGGCTCGATTTCAAGCAAGTCCCCCTTCGTTTGCTCCTGAATGTAAGATGCCATTTTCTCGGTGTTCCCAGAGGTAGACCATGAGAAATATACAACTAGAGTTTTTCCATCCTCACCATATCCCTCTGTTGTCTCTTCCTCGCTTACCGTTGTTTCGGGCTCCGAATGTTCAAGCTGGGGTTCATCACCGGGTTCCGCAATATTTCCGGTCAACCCCAATTCCGAAAGCCATCCGTCAAGCTGGCTTGTTCCGCTGATCCGCCTTTCCCCATATACTGCCAGCCCATCACAGGAATTTAAGAAAGTCGGCATTGTTTCATCAATGTCACTTCCACCGCTGGTGCAGAACGGAATAATGAGCTTTCCGGTCAGATCATAGCTTTCCAAAAACGTGTTGATGGGGGCCGGTGTTGCGTGCCACCATACCGGATAGCCCACAAACACAATGTCATATTCCTCCATGTTTTCCACTGTATCCGTCAAAGCTGGCCGTTCATTGCCCCTGATTTCACTATTGGATTCCATATACACATTGGAATAGCCATCCTGCGGGGTTATCTCAAACAAGTCGCCGCCAGTTTTTTCGCTGATTGCATTTGCAATATTTCTTGTTGTCCCTGAATAGGAAAAATAAGCAACCAACACTTTTATATCAGATTGAGAAAGGATTTCCTCCCTCACTTCCTCAACCTGCGAATCATTCAAAGAATTGTCCGTCAAACTCCTGAACATTGCAGGGTAACGGTAAATGTTGTACCCTGCGAAAGCGAGGGCAATAATAACTATCACTGCGATTACCCCAATCAAACCTTTTTTACGCTTCATTGTCATCTCTCCTTACATACATTCCATCAGGATCAGTTCTTCTCAAAGTGAACGAAGCTCCTGCAAATAATTTTTGAATCCTTCTTTCTGTATCCGTATTCATAAAAACCTCCTTATCTCGTAAAATTTGTTAAGACCTTTTCATTGTCCGGGTGTGTCAGCCCATTTTCTTTACCAATGGCGATACATTTCAACAGCCACGCCATGTTTTTGCCAATGTTATACATTGTCATAAGCCCTTCTTTGTCCTCTGCTACTTCCTCAGGCTGTGCGCCGTAAACGTGATTCCAATAAGTAGAGGAAACGACAGGCATGGAACAAATCGTAAAATACTTGTTAATAACATCAAAGGATGCTGTGGTTCCTGCCCGTCTCGCAGACAAAACCACTGCCGCAGGCTTAAATTGAAATGCCGCCCCACCGGAATAAAAAGCTCTGTCCATAAATGTCAGAAGTCTGCCGCTTGGATGAGCAAAATAAACCGGAGAACCAAAGACAAAACCATCGGCGGATTTCGCCTTTTCCACAAATTCATTGACAATATCATGGAATATGCAACATCCGATTTCCCTGCATTTACGGCAGGCAATACAGTCTGGCAATGCCTCATTTCCTATAAAAAATTGTTCCGTTTCAACCCCTTCTTCGTTTAAGGCACGTTCCACCTCGCACAGTGCTGCATTGGTACAGCCGTTCTTTCGGGAACTGCCATTTACGAGCAATACTTTCATTTGCTTTGTTCACTCCTTACTCTTGCATTTTTTAGTTTCTATGCTATAACGCGTTTATTTGAACCGCTTGTTATAACCGATTATAATTTACGGTAGTTACTACCGGTCAATACCATTCCACAAATTTTCTATATAAATTTTT
>ERZ506887.1126-NODE-1126-length-14585-cov-4.163111_pt1 | contig 14585 bp, 10 predicted proteins | sample MGYA00512905_ERZ506887 | MGnify/ENA metagenome assembly ERZ506887 | reverse complement strand
GCTCCTATCATCTCCGATTTTACCCCAATAATTTAATTATAAATTAAACCCTAAGCAAATACAACTCTTTTCGGTGTAATTTATTTTTATTTTCTTGTATATCTTATCATATTGGACTATAATATAAATACATGTAAATACAAATTCAGAAAGGAAGTTTCTTATGAAAAAGAAATTAAAAAACTTAGTTTTATTTACCTCGCTCAGTGTTTTAAGTATACATCTTTTAAATAAATTCTTGACTTTTACGGCAACTATCCGGGATTTGTTAAAATCTGAATTAGGATTCTTTTATGAATGGAGATTTGGCAAAATATATTATACAAAACAAGGTAGTGGTTCTCCGCTTTTGCTAATTCATGATCTGACCACCGCAAGTTCATCCTACGAATGGAATGAAATGGTAAGTTCCTTATCAGCAAATCACACCGTTTACACTATTGATCTGCTGGGATGCGGGCGCTCTGATAAACCTAACCTGACATATACCAACTTTTTATATGTACAGTTAATTTCAGATTTTGTTAAAAATATTATTGGTCATAAAACGGACGTTATGGTTACCGGAGATGCTGCTCCCCTTGTAATTACAGCATGTGGAAACGATTCTACCCTGTTTAATAAGATTATTATGATCAATCCTATGAGTTTGTATCGTTTAAATGAAATTCCTTCCAAACGTACCAAAACTTTAAAAATTTTGATTGAAACACCTATTCTCGGCACTCTGCTTTACAATTTATATGCCATGAAATGCAATATTGAAGACAAATTTATTGAAAATTACTACTTTAACCCATTTAAAGTTAATCAGACTTACATTGATACCTATTATGAATCTTCCAACTTAGGAAATGCTAAATATTTATTTGCAAGTCTGAAGGGAAGATACACCAACATTAATATTCTTCATTCTCTGAAAAATATTAACCATAGTATCTATATTATTGGGGGTTCTGAAGAAAATGAAATTAATACTACCATTGATAATTATTCTTACTACAACCCTTCTATCGAGTCTTATATTATTAAGAAAACAAAGCATCTTCCACAATTAGAAGCACCGGAAGAACTGTTAGAACAGGTTGAAATTTTCCTTGCTTAACCTCATATATAGAATAAAAGGGGCTGTCGCACTAAATAATTAGTGTGCAGCTCCTTTTCTGTACAAAAAATAACTGCCAGACCTCGAAAGAATCCGGCAGTTAGTGTAAAATATAAGTATACCACTACAAAATATTTTTATCTTATTTTACCTTAATGGAAATTACTTTACTCCAGGAACCTTTGATTTTTGTTCCATCCCAGTTTTTATAAGCACGCATTTTTACATAATACTTCTTTCCGCTTTTCAGGTTTTTCACCGTCTTTTTCGTGGTTTTACTACTCTTAACAAGAACCGCTGTCTTTTTTGAGAATGTCTTATTAGTTGCATAATATATTTCATATCCGTCAGCCTTTGTATCTTTCTTCCATTTTATTTTTAATACTTTTTTAGTGGAAGTTTTTACAGCACTTAGTGAAGGCTTTTTCGGTACCACTGTAAGTGTTATATATTGATACACAAACCCTGTGGCAGAATCTATAATGGTAATATCAGTCTTTCCGCAGCCTTTGATGGTAACAGTCCCTTTTTGATTTACCGTTGCTACAGAAGATTCACTGGTCTTATATTTTAATGGGCTATTCTTCTTGACTGCCACTGAAAACGCTTTATCTCCATAGGTTTTCTGCAGTTTTTTATACTCTGTTTTTAACTTTGGTGTCGGTGTTGCAGTCACGCTTAACGTTTTCGTTGGTGCCGGTGTTGCAGTCACGCTTAATGTCTTGGTTGGCTCCGGTGTCAAAGGCATCTGTGTTGGTGTTAATGTGGGAACTTCTTCGTCTGTATAGACTTTATAGTTCTTGCTGACAGTCCCCTTATAGTATCCAATTCCTTCAATGGTAATGGTATATTCTCCAACTTCCTCTGCTGTAAAGTCTCCCGATAGTTCATAGTCTTTTTCTTCCTCCAGCTCTACTCCCTGATAGGTCACTATAGGATAAATATCCTGTTCCTCTCCGTTGTATATTATATCGGAAACGGTTACATCCCCATCGGACAATTCCAGTTGTGCCATTCCCACAACTACCGTTTTCGGATTTTCGTATTCTTCCTTCATTTCATAGTCGATATGCAAATTACCGGAAGCGTCGGAAAGGGCTTGTCCTATGTAGAGTAAGTTATCTGCGGTAAATAGCTGTTCTTCGGACTTTGATTTCATAACATAGTAGTTGTAGATTGTGTCTGGTATCAGTCCGCTGGCATTGCCGTTTTCTCCGGTGGTTACAATGTTTTGCAGGTTAGCAGTTTCTGCTGTTTGATTTTCTGCTATCGTATTATTCGTATCAGCATCACTATTAATTGAAACTGTATTTATTTTTTGTTCTGTTTCTGTTGATACAACGGGTAGCGAATCGTATGGCAATGATATTAATTTTGGGGTATATACTCTCTCCATGATTCCATCCTCCATATATCTCACATATCCCCACATATAAAGCTCACCAGCTTTCGTTATCGCTGCTTGGTGACCCTTAATCACACTAAATGAAGCTATATTATCCAATACTTTAACTGGGGTTGTCCTATCTTCCTTTGTTCCGTCTCCTATTTCTCCAAACCCATTATATCCCCACGCATAAAGTTCTCCAGCTTTTGTTATCGCCCTTGTTGTATCATTACCATCTAAACTAACTGATATTACATTATCCAGTACCTTTATTGGGAAACTTCTAAATTCTGATTTTCTCCCATCACCTACTTGTCCACATATATTATACCCCCACATATATAGTTCTCCAGTTTTTGTTATCGCTCCTACTGTATTACTATCCAAAGTCACTGATACTACATTATCCAGTACTTTTATTGGAGTATCTCTATATTCTTCTGTTGTTCCATCCCCTAATACTCCATATGTATTAGAACCCCACATATAAAGTTCTCCGGATTTTGTTATCGCTCCTGTTGTACTATAATCATAAAAACTAACCGTTGCCACATTATCCAGTACTTTTGTCGGAGTAAGTATATCCTCTCTTGTTCCATCTCCTATCTGTCCATACGTATTACGTCCCCACATATAAAGTTCTCCAGCTTTTGTTATCGCTGCTACTGTATTACTATCTAAACTCACTGATACCACATTATTCAGCACTTTTATTGGAGTATTATTATATATCTTTGTTCCATCCCCTAACTGCCCATTATAATTACTTCCCCACATATATAAACTTTCATCTTTCCCAATTACAGCTACTGTATCGCCAAATGACTTTATTACTGGCAGTCCTCTCTTAACCGTTATCGACACTTTTTTCTCACTATCCGCCACCACAACTTTCTTACTGCCAGAATACATATCATTTTCAGCAGCTATTTTATACTCTCCATTTGGCAGATAGCCCACTGCTTTTCCCTTACTGTTTGTTTCCAGTTCATCTGCATATACTAATTTATCTGTACCCTGCCAGATTTCAAACTGTCCGGAACCGCTTGGCGATGTGGATATTTTTATATCTTCAACCGGATTCTTACTTCCATCCTTAACCCTGAATTCTAGTTTCCAATAGATATAAGGGCATGATCCAAATCCAAACTCTCCCCTGTCTACAGACCAGTAAAAATCCGCTATCTTAATCGGATCTGCCTTTTTGGTATAAGAAAATTTTAATTTATCACTATTGAGTAGCTTTGCTTCTACACCCATCTGGCTTTTCACAGAAATGTCTCCATCCAGACAATTATCACAGTTATGGATCTTATCCGGCAGTTTCTTTGATTTGCCTAAGGAAGTTTCTGATTGTCCTGAAAACTCTGCCTCTAACTCTCCGCCCAACGTTGCTTCAAAACTAACTTTCGCTACTTTTTCACTGATAACCTTTACTTTAGGTTTCAGAGACATTCCAACAAATATGGTTGCCGACGCTTTCAGCTCTGTCTTCACTTTTGGCGCCGAAGTGAGATTTTTAACTCCATCCTCTGATGATACCGAAAAGCCCACACTTCCCTCCAAGGATACGCTAAACTCTATTTTTCCGCTTGCTTCAATCACAAAGGACGGAGTGATCTCTATATACACACCCAAAACCGGTGAAAATCCCAGGGTTACAAGCGGTATATCAACTGCTTCTACCTTACCGGAAAGTCCCAGGTTTCCTGTTAAAGAATAATCCATTGCCATTTCAAAATATAGATAGGAATAAGTTATATACAATTTTACCGAAGTGCTCATTGCTAATTCTATGCTGCCGTTTAATTTTACACTGGATATATTATTCCCGTTTCCATCTTTGATGGAACCCAGCTCCTTATCTAAAAATGAAAACGATAAAGCAAATTCCCCGCTGTTTACAGACACTGGTTTATTCTCAACCAGACCCTGGTACTGAGTACCCGGCTGGCAGGTAGAATTGTCAACTTTTGCAGTGGAAGCACTGGACTTTCCACTTACTTTCACATGCGAAAACACTTCTTCCATAGATGTATCTTCTGTCTTAACAGTTACTGTATCGCCATCAATTTTAACACTGTCGGCTTTAAAAATTAAGATTTCTCCGTCTCCCTGGTCATAGGATACAAGCTCTCCTTTTTGCAAAGATGTAAAACTCTCGTCTGCATTTTCAATAACGTAAATACCCTTTTGTGCATCCTCTGTAACCCTGTTTCTTCCTTCCTTGTGGGGAATCAGCGTTACATCATCATTAAATACAGCGAAATTATCTGTTTCATCACTGTCCAGATTTAACACCCTTCCCTCATCAAAGTCATGTATAGTCATTGCAAAAAATTCCTGCATTTCCTTTGTATAATTCGGTGATTCATACTGGGTACAAAGGGGACGCATCGTATCACCCTCTACCATAAAGCATCTTAAATAAAAATAATCCGGCAATTCTTCACTAAACTCTGCAACAGCAGAAATTTCATCCTTTTTAACTTCTACGCTGCTGGAAGTCAGCATTTTTTTGCCTGCTTCATCATAGATCGCAACTACTATAGTGCAATCCTGTAATGTTTCAAAGGTAACTGTTGCCTGATTACCAGATACCGTAGCTGAAAAAATATTATAACCTTGGTTTTCCTCTTGTTCTTGCTGTTTCTCCTCTGCCATATCTGCAAAAAGATTTCCAAAGGAATTTGTTCCTTCCACCGACATTTCATTGTTTATTGCAGCCTCAGATACTGCTTGTTGTTCTGTAATATTTGTTTCTGCCCCATACACTGTTTGAGGTGTATATAGACATGTAATAGCTAAAACAAATACCATAATACTAGACATAATTTTTTTCATGCTTTCATCTCCTCGTATTTTTCTTTACTTAACATTATTTTGGTAACATTGTACAATAAATCATGATTCTTTCTCAATGATCCAGACAATATTTGTAGATTTTAAGTCGTTTTTTGCATATGTAATTTATTCTTTTCCTAATGCAGCTGGTAAAATAAGTACTGCTGTAAATAACTCCTCCTTTGGAAAACACTCTAAATATCCACCATATTTTTCTGCTGCCTTTTTTACACTTTTTAATCCAATACCGTGAATTCCCTTTTCCTTTTTGGTAGATACAAAACCAAATTTATTCGTAATCAACTGTCCTGAATAATAATTCGTAACTTTAACTATACTGATACTTCCATTATTTCCCATATAAATATTAACATTAACTTTCCTGCGATCCTCCTGACACTTTTCCGCCGCCTGAAATGCATTGTCTAAAAGATTACCAAGCATAGCAACCAAATCTCCGTCCGACACTTGACCAAATTGAATTCCCGGCTCCACATAAGCATTCATTATTACACCAACTTCTTCACACTCTCTCTTTTTCTGTGACAGAATAGCATTAACCACTTTATAGTTAGTGTAGATAATTCTGGAATTGTGTTCCATCTTTACATTTAAATCCTGCAAAATACTAAGAATGCGGTCATAATGCTGATGCTTTGCAAGTTCCCCTATCGCTGTAAGATAATGTATCATATTATGAATAAATTCACCGTGCTTTTCATCCTTTTTTTCTAATTCCTTCATATAGGACAGGTCATTCTCATAATTTTTCAGTTGCTGTTCCATTTCAAATAAGTTATAAGTCCTGTTGGCTATGATCACCGCAAGCACAACAGATATAACATATACCATAGCTATGTAAACCCATACAGTCATATTGTGCATTTTAAGAAAAGGCTCTTTGTTTATAAGAATCAGCACAAAATTACTTATCAATGTCACACTTCCACTGACTATCACTACAGAAACATCATAATAAGCAATTGCCAATAAAAGCCATAAAAAGTATACATGCGTCATGGCTCCAAATTTACCATCACCACTAAGTAAAATTACAAGGCCACCCACTAAAGGCATAAACATATAGACATATTTTGCAGCAGCCCCTAATTTCTTTTCTAAAATTCTTACCAGTATACTAAATACTGCCATAATTAAAGCTACTGCATCTCTTGCCGTTCCCTCTAAAAATATCTTAACAAACAAAAAACCTGCTATTGGAATGAACAAACCTGCAAAAAATGTCATTGTATTGACTTGTTCTTCCTCCATATTCAAAATATCAATCTTCATATTGCCTTCACCCCAATTCCAAGAATGCAGCCACAATTATGCCCCCACTGATATATTAATTTAATATTTTAATGCCATTCTTTCTGCAAATAATTTCCGAAATTCCTTGGAATGTGATCTGGAAATTGTCAGCCTCTCTCCACTTTTTAATTCTAATTCTTCAACTTTTACCATAACTACGTATTCCATATTTACAATATAGCTGTTATGAGCTTGAGCAAAACCAAACTCTTTTAATATTTTATAAAATTCACATACTCTAATAGGAGAAGTATATACTTCCCTTTCCCCTTTATAATAGGAATGAATCATACTTCCCTTTTTAGCAATTTCTATATATTCAACATCCTTAGGATGAATCTTAAACACCTTGCTACGCTGTTTTCCCTTAATATATGGGATTGCTTTATTTTCTCTAAGCTTTTCAAGTACAATTTCCAATTCTTTCTGCATTCGCTCTTCTGTATATACCTTTAACCAATAGCGAAACGGTGCAGTTTCAAATGATTCCACCGTAGGCATACATACTCCTGAACAGAAAATTAAAATAGCATCTGGATGCTGTTCACGAAACAATTGTGCAGTTTTATGGCCATCCATGCCCGTCAACCGCATGTCCATAATAAGCAAATCATACTTTTCCTGCATATTCATCTGATAAACAAATTCTTCTCCAGAAGAATATTCATAAAAAGTAACATCTTCTTCCTTCCACGCCCCCTCATGAAACAGTCTTTTCATATAATCAATAAATGCCTGACTATCGTCAACAATTCCTACATGATACATCTTTAGTTCACCCCAAATGGATTATAACTTTTCTCTATATGTGTGTAAAGCACAAAAAAACTACTTTTTTGTGCAATTTTTTCCGCTTCAAACTTCCTTATCTATAATTACTGTCCCAAAGGCTCCTTTGCTGGCAGTCCTGCCTTTCTTGGATACTTCTTAGAAGTGTGTTTCACCTTTTCAATTAAAATAAATGTACGGGTAATATCTGTATCCGGAAGAAGCAATTCTTTACATGCCATTCTTTTTCCACCAAGAATTGACACTGCTTTTTCAGATTGTTTCAATTCTTCGTCAATACTTCCTGACTTATAAGGAACAAAGGCTCCTCCTAATTTTACAAAAGGAATACAGTATTCTGAAAGAGAGGAAAGATTTGCCACTGCTCTGGACACTGCCAGATCAAACTGTTCTCTGTATTCTTCTTTTTTTGCATAATCTTCTGCCCTGCCATGTATTAATTCAATCTGCTGCAGACCTAAGTTATCCACAACAGCATCCAAAAATTTGATTCTTTTCCCCAAAGAGTCCAATAATACAAACTTTTTTTCTGGAAAAACAATTTTCAGCGGTATTCCGGGAAATCCTGCTCCAGTTCCAATATCAATGATACTGTCCGCCTGATTTATATCATATGCTTTCACCATCAGCAGACTGTCCAAAAAATGTTTGCTGATGACTTCTTCATATTCTGTAATTCCAGTCAGGTTCATAACCTTATTCCATTCCACTAGAAGTTCATAAAATTTCACAAACTGCACCACCTGCCTATCAGATAAGTCCAGTCCTAACTCTTTGCAACCTTTTTCCAAAGATGTAATATCATATTTAATCATCAATTTCTCCTATTTTCCACGATACTGTTCCATATATACTAAAAGCACAGAAATATCTGCCGGTGACACGCCGGAAATTCTGGAAGCCTGCCCTATGGAAACCGGCTGAAATAATTTTAGCTTCTGTCTTGCCTCAATACGAAGGCTTCCCACTTTATCGTAATCAAAATTTTCCGGTATCTTCTTATTTTCTAATTTCTTATACTGCTCTACCTGCTTTAACTGACGGTCAATATAACCTTTATATTTAATAGAAATATTTGCCTGCTCTGCTACTCTATAATCCGTGTTGGTTCTTTTTTTATCAATTGGTGCCAGTAAGTCATAATTTAACTCTGGCCTGCGGATCAATTCTGCCAATGTGGTTCCTGATTTTAATTCTGTACTGTTGTATTGGCGAAGTAAGGACTGTACTTCTTCATTTGCACCAACATTTGTATGCTCTAAACGATTGATTTCCTCTGCTATTTCCTTTTTTCGCTTTAATAGCAGATCATACTGCTCCTGAGAAATAAGACCAATTTCATATCCTTTTTCTGTCAAACGCATATCTGCATTATCCTGACGTAGTAATAATCTGTATTCTGCTCTGGAAGTCATCATACGGTATGGCTCTCTGTTTTCCTTGGTAACAAGATCATCAATCAGCACTCCAATATATGCCTCAGACCGGTCTAACACAATCATTTCTCTGCCCAGAGTCTTTAAGGATGCATTGATGCCTGCAATCAATCCCTGCGCAGCAGCTTCTTCATATCCTGAACTTCCGTTAAACTGTCCCCCACTGAACAAGCCCTTAATATTTTTAAATTCTAATGTGGGATTCAACTGTCTTGCATTAATGCAATCATATTCTATTGCATAAGCATTTCTTACAATTTTTGCCTTTTCCAGCCCCGGAACTGTATGGTACATCATTTCCTGCACATCCTCCGGCAGGGAACTGGACATACCTCCCACATACCATTCATTTGTATGTATGCCTTCCGGCTCCAGAAATACCTGATGTCTGTTTTTATCCGCAAATTTTACCACTTTGTCTTCAATGGACGGACAATACCTGGGACCGGTTCCCTCAATAATTCCCGCATAAATTGGAGAACGGTCTAAATTATTTCGAATAATTTCATGAGTTTCTTCGTTTGTGTAGGTAAGATAGCAGGCTATCTGCTCCTTCTGTACATCTTCCGGATTCGTACTAAAAGAAAATGGTACTATTCTTTCATCACCATACTGTGCCTCCATCTTACTAAAATCAATGGAATTCTTGTCCATTCGGGCAGGAGTTCCTGTTTTAAAACGAAACATTTCAATTCCATTAGCTTTCAAAGAATCCGTCAGATAATTTGCTGCCTGCAGACCATTTGGTCCGGTATGGGTAATACTATCTCCTGTTAAACATCTTGCCTTAAGGTAGGTTCCTGTACAAAGCACTACCGCCTTACAATGATATATGGTCCCTGTAAAAGTCTTTACACCTGTAATCTTTCCAGCTTCTACTATAATGTCCGTTACCTCTGCCTGTTTGATCGTAAGGTGTTCCTGAGCCTCCAGTACATTTCTCATACTTCTGCTGTATTCTGCCTTATCTGCCTGTGCTCTGAGAGAATGCACTGCAGGTCCCTTGGATACATTCAGCATTTTAGACTGAATAAAGGTTTTATCTATGTTTTTGCCCATTTCACCGCCCAAAGCGTCAATTTCTCTTACAAGATGCCCCTTGGAACTTCCTCCAATATTGGGATTGCAAGGCATTAATGCAATGCTGTCCACACTTACTGTAAATATTACGGTTTCCAGTCCAAGCCTTGCTGCTGCAAGTGCAGCTTCACAACCTGCATGACCTGCACCAACTACTACTACATCACAATTTTTTTCTAATACAGGCATTTTATTTCCTCTTTCCTTCCTGATTTTAGTTGATAAAAAATATTAAGTTATTTTTTTTAGCCATATTTTTTCAATTTCTTCATACTGTATTTCCAACAGACCTAATTATTTTTGAATCACTTTTACATCAAGCAATTCTTTAAAAACGATGATATGCCTGATTTAGTATCAATCCCGGCTGTTTTGTGCTTGGTGACCACCACTTGTAATCCCGCTTTTCAAAAAAATGTCCATAATAACATCTCCATGACTTTCCATGCATTTCACTCCGTCTATCTTTTCTGTGATTTTCCTCACCATCCAAAGCAGTTTACTTGCCCATACAAAATTTAGAAAATATTTCATTTACCAGATCGTCTTCCACTTCTTCTCCAATGATATATCCTAAAGCTGTATAAGCACTCATTAAATCTATAGAGTAAAAATCTTCCGGCATATCATTTTCTATACTCTGTTCCACCATTTTCAGACTTTCTAAAGCTTCTTCCAGTAAGTTTTTATGCCGAAGATTTGTTATCATAATATCTTCATTAAAATCAATCTCACCCTGAAGGAACATGTTTTTAATCTTTTCTGTTAAAACATCTATTCCCATATTTTCTTTTGCCGAAATGGAAATAACTTCACTTTCTGTTTTTCTTTTTATTTCATCTTCTGTAACTACAGTGTTTAAATCTATTTTATTTAGAAGAACCAGCGATTTCTTATCCTTTAACATGGTAAAGATTACATTGTCATTTTCATCTAAAGGCTTGGAGGAATCTACTACATACATAATAAAGTCTGCATCTTTTACATGATCTTTCGCTTTCTCCACTCCAATTTTTTCAACGATATCTTCTGTATCACGGATTCCTGCTGTATCCATCATTACAAGCTTAATTCCACCTAAATTAATACTCTCCTCCAGTACATCCCTGGTAGTTCCCTCGATATCTGTTACAATCGCCCTTTCTTCTCCTAATAACACATTTAGAAGGGAGGACTTTCCTGCGTTTGGTTTTCCTACAATTACCGTTTTAATTCCTTCTTTTATGATCTTGCCGTTCATAGAAGACTCTATCAACTTAATCATTTCTTTTTCCTGTTCTTCTACTGTAATCTTAAGCTTTTCACTATATCCATTTATATCAATATGTTCAGGATCATCCAATGCAGATTCTATAAAGGCAATTTCATAAATCAATTTTTCCCTGCATTCTTTTATCTTTGCAAATAAATTTCCTTTTAGCTGGTTCAAAGAATTCTTATAGGCATACTCGCTTTTTGAATGAATTAAATCCATGACTGCTTCCGCTTTTGACAGATCCATTTTTCCATTCAAAAAGCCACGCTTTGAAAATTCTCCCGGTTCTGCCATTCTTGCCCCGTATTTCAAGACAACTTCCAATACTTTCTGCACAATAAAAAGACCACCATGGCAATTGATTTCCACCGTATTTTCACCAGTATAGGTTCCTGGTGCCCGCATCACTGATACCAAAACCTCATCTACCATGTCTTCACCATCGTAAATATAACCGTAATGAATGGTGTGGGACTTTTCTTTCGAAAGTATTTTATTTCCTTTGGATTTATAAATCTTATCTATTATTGAAAAAGCTTCCTCACCACTGATCCGCACAATTCCAATACCAGAATTTGTCATTCCCGTGGCAATCGCTGCAATTGTATCCTGCTTCATAGCATGTCCTTTCCTGAGTATTTGTTATTAACCCTCAACTTTTGATTATAACAGATATGTTTCCTTTGTACAATCGGCAAACCTCATAACAATTCTCATACAATTATTCTAAACATCAATGAATTATAAAAAAAGCTCCAGAGGGGACGCTCTGGAACTTTCGCTCTGTGTCAACGTGGACACTAATTTCGTTTTGCCTATTGGCATTATAATATATGCATTTTAAAATCATATTTTCTAATAATATGCCGAAAACTTAAAGAGAATATATACTAAACCCCTGATCATTTATAATTTCTTTTCTGGGCATATAATCTGCCCCAATTGTATTTTCATCCAACTCTTCCATTTGATAATATACACATACAATTCTTCTTTCATTATCATCTGTCAGGGCATACTCATACACTCGCCCTTTTTCGTATGCTGCTACATATGCCGGATATTGAAATCCATCTGGAATATAAGATATTTTTTTCACATTTCCATTTTCAGTAACTGCGATATTTTCCAACCTCTCTTTTTCGTTCTGATATTCTTCCTCATTCATCGTATACACTAATACTATTTTGTAAATAGGATCTAAACTCAAATAGTCCCTTTCATAGTAGTATTTTTCAATATTGATATTTTCTGTATTACTCTCTGGAAAAATAAGCAGACGACTCCAATAACCTACATATTCTTCTTCAAAAAATTTTTCTCTCCCTTGATAATCTTCCACATTTGTCAGAACTAAGTATGTTTCACTTACCACACCAGCCCAAAATTTTTTTCCAACCACAACCATAACTGAAAAGATGATAATTATAGCAGCTAATATTAAGCATACTATTTTTAATCTTTTTTTCATACTAATCTCCTCTAAAACATTGTTGGTCCCATATAATATATCGTCCTATATATCTGATAAAAATACACTCCATTTACCTTTCTCTTATCCAAACCATTTTCGATATCAATTCCATTTTCAACTGATTTAAACATACTCGCTGCTTTTTTTATTCCTGCTTTTGCCGCAATAAGCATAAACAATGCACCATCGCAACATATTCTCATTCTTGTGTCCTCCTTTTTAATGATATTTTTACACTAACGCTTTTAAATACCAACATTTTAATTGTATCATATCATTTGCAAAACATAAATATATTTAAGCAAAAAAATTACAAAACATTTCTCGGTTTTTGCTATATTTTCTAGTTGTTGACACTTAATGCTATTGGCAATCTCAAAATCAAAAATAGTTTTTTCATTAACATAAACTATTTTATCTGCAAATAATAGAAAAAATTAAATTGAAAATATCCTTAATAATATTCCGATTTCACAAAAGAGCTTCTTCATTATCGTTTTCCTTAAGTTTATGATGTTGAGCATAGCTGGGGGTTTAGCATTTTCAATTAGTTGGAAAATAAACAACAGTATTTACATTTGACTGCATCATTGCTATAATAGCTAATATGATTAGCTAAATTTGAAAGGAGGAAAGCTAAAATGAAAATAGGATTAGACAAAGCTGTCATATTAGACACAGCAGCAAAACTGGCTGACGAAGAGGGCATTGCAAATATTACATTAAAGTCATTAGCCGAAAAACTTGGTGTAAAACCCCCCTCTCTCTATAAGCATATAAGTGGACTTGATGAGTTAAATAAAGAACTTATGCTGTATGGTTGGGGGTTGTTAGAAAAAGAAATGATGAAAGCTGCTATTGGAAAGGCAAAAGATGACGCACTAATTGCATTGAGTTACACCTATCGGAATTTTGTTGCTTTACACAGAGGGCTATTTGAAGCTATGCAATGGTACAATATGTATCAGACAAATGAACATTTGCAGGCAACAGAAGGGCTTGTTTCTATTATATTTCAAGTTCTTGATGCCTATAATTTACCGGAAGAACAAAAAGTACATATTGTCCGTATGTTTCGGGGATTTTTGCAAGGTTTTTCAGCCATTGAAATACATAATGGATTTGGAAATTCACTTTCCGTAGAGGATACCTTTAATTTCTCGCTGAAAATGATTTTGGATGGTATCCATAATTTACAAGGAGAACATGAAAAATGAAAGAAACACTAAAAAATATAAGTCCTTTTAATAATAGGTCAGATATGAAACCAGTCTTATTTATCATAAAAAAAATTCTTGCCTTTTGGTTTTGCTATATTGCAGGTTTGTTTATTGCAGAAGCGCTTGTAATACTTCTGCATTTTGCGTTTGGTAAAAACATGCTTATAGGCGATGTATTTGACAGTCAAACAATCACACTTATCATGTATTATGGCTATGTTATAGTAATTTCTGTAATAATACTTTATTGGAAATTGATTGAAAAAAAATCCTTATCTGAAATAGGATTAACAAATCACATTGGAAGCTATTTCATCGGTGTGCTGACTGCTGTTCTCACGCTTTCAATAATTATTGGCATGATTACTTTAACAGGTAATATTGAATATCATGGAATATTTGAAAGAAAGAATCTTTTATTGCTTGTCCTTTTCGGAGGTGGATTTATTATACAAGGGACAATGGAAGAGTTACTTTGCAGAGGCTTTTTGTTCTACACACTTAAAGATAAGATATCCCTGCCGGTTGCCGTTACAATTAGCACAATAATGTTTATCATACCCCATTGGTCATCTTTATTTGCAGGAGAAACGATTTATGGTGTGATTGGTATAATCAATCTCATTCTAATTTCGCTTATTTTCTCATTATTGACAATCTGTTTTCAAAACCTATGGGCAG
>ERZ506887.1124-NODE-1124-length-14589-cov-4.803770_pt1 | contig 14589 bp, 7 predicted proteins | sample MGYA00512905_ERZ506887 | MGnify/ENA metagenome assembly ERZ506887 | reverse complement strand
TAACAACATAAGTAGTCGTGCCTTCGACCGGGGTCAGGGTCAGGCCGCTGCCTTCTGTATTAGCATAGGTTTCCACAGTGCGAAACCACTCGCTTCCGCCCTCAATGGTGTAAGAATAGTGATCAGCATTATCATAGACCACATTAAAAATCTTGTAGGCGGTATAGTTCTGTCCTTCAATGGGATTATCCACGGTAATGCTGCCCGTGCCGGTGGTTCCAGTTGTCCCATCGGCGGCAACTGTGACGGCCAGGGCGAAGACCATGACCAGTGCCAGCAGGAGACTGGCGAGTTTTCTTGTGCATTTCATTTTTTGTGCTCCTTCTTTCATCGTAATTTTGAATTGGAATGGTGGCTTTCCGCGTATCAGGAAGATGCCTCATCCTCCTTTCGACGCCTGCAATGGCTATACAACAGGGTCGCCGCGCCGAAGATCAGCGCCAGGCCGCCTGCGGTATAAGAGGTTGTTCCGGCTCCGCCGGTGTCGGGAAGCTCATAGCCCCAAAGGGTGTCCTGAATGGGAAGCTCCAACACCTTGGAGTCGGTGCCGGTGGTAACGGTCAAAGCCGTTCCGGTGTTGCTGGCCTTGTCCAACGTTCCGTCCGGGTTCTCCGTGGCCGGGTAAAGCGTCGCGTCTTCGTCCCTGACCTCCAGAATCCAGGGTCCTGCCGTCATGTAATTTGACGGCGCCTGTGTCTCACGCAGATCATAGTTGGTATGGCGCCGTATGCCGGACAAGAGCGCGATGCCGTCTTTATCGGTGGTGACCTCCATAGAGTTCTCTGTCCCCTGTTCTTTCAGGGTGAACTTTGCGCCTTCCAGCGTTTTTTTGGTGTCCACGCTGTCCGTCTTCGTGATTTGCAGATTCAGCTGGGTCGTCATGATGTTGGTAAAGGCGTCTCCCGGGATGGTCAGGGTGTAAGACCCGTCCGAATTGCTCCCATGCCCAACCGCATCGCCCGACCCCGAAGAGCCGCCAGCGGTGTTTGATACTACCTTACCAACAACATCGAACACCACTTCTTTTCCCGGTGCGTAAGGGATATTATCAATATCCGGTGTTTGCGTATTCCCATTATTGCTGAAGATGTAGTTGTATTTACCCGTTCCGTTAACAGAAAGGTCGTAATAGTACGTGCCATCCGTATCCTTTGTCATGGGTTGACCGGGCCACTCGCCAACTATCTTGTTTCTATCAGCATCCCAAACGTACACGTTCACGATGTCCCAGTTATTCCCGTTCTGATAGCGAACCCTGAAGGTACCCGTCTGGGAATCCCCTCCGGAGCCGGAGGAACCGCCGCTTTCGCTGCCGTCCAGCGTAACGGAGGATACATTGTAGCTTTTGAACGTCACGCCCAAAAGGGAAACGGTTTTCTCCTCAATTGTCACCTGGATTGTATGTACGTTCGTATCGTAGGTGATGCCGGGGCGGTTGTCGTTGACCTCGCTGAGCGTGTAGGTATAGGTTCCGGCCTGGGTATACTGCACGTTGGGCGAAATCGTGAATTGCCCGGTAGCAGCATCGGCTGTTGCCGTGCCGACTTCCTCTCCTGCGCTGTTTTTCAGCAGGAAGTGGAAGTCCCGTCCGCTCTCCTGCGCTGCGCCGTCCTTAAGCAGGGCTTTGGTGCCGGTAATGTCCAGCGCAGGGGTGGCTGTCACAATTTCCTCTTTCCTGCCAAGAATCAGACCGCCGTTGGTCATGATGCCGCCGCCGTGGATGTTGGAATGGTTGCCGGTGATAATGACCTTCGCGGCACTGACTGCCTTATCAATGGCGGAATCATCCGGTTTCGCATCCAATCCGAACAGATATTTCGCGGCCGCGTAGCCGCTCGGGCCGATACTGACGGGCTGCTCGTCGCAGCTTCCCGTCCAGTTCGCCGCGCCGCCGCCCGCCATCAGACCGGTGACAAGGGAAATAGGGGCGTTTGCACCCTCTTTTTTGCGGACACAGAAGTAATCCGCATAGCCCTTGCTCATAAAAACTGTGCTATTTAGCGCCAAAGTGGAATCATAGGTTTTGTTGTTGCCGCCGCCGGACATATTTGTGCCGGAAGCCTCGTTCCCATAAATAGCCGCACCGTCTTTATTGACGATCAGGGTTTCACCCGTAGGACAGGCACCCACGCCGCCGCCAAAGCCGCCCGCACTGTTGTTTGTGATCAGGGAGTTGACGATCGACAGGTTGCCTTTTTCCTGAACGAAAATGCCGCCGCCGCCCCAGTCATTGTTGGAATTCGTTTTGTTATTGGTAATGTATACCTTGTTCGTTGCCTGAATCACGCCGTTGGTACCGCCGGCGATACGAAGACCGCCGCCCTCGCCCAGTTCGGCGCAGTTGCCGGCAATGGTTCCGCCGCTCATGGTAAAGCGGACATTGTGGCCAAAGAAGCCCGCGTAAATGCCGCCGCCTGCCAGACCGGAATAGTTGCCGGTGACATAGCCGCCGGTCATGTTCATAACGGAACTGTTCGCCAGGGCGATGCCGCCGCCGCCGTGGGTGTTGTTGACATCGCCCTGGCAGTCGTTGCAGTCGCATGCCTTATAGTTGTTGGTCACGTAGCCGCCGGACAGGTTCAGCGTTCCGCTGTTGACGTAGATACCGCCGCCGTTGTCCGAATGTCCGTTGATGACCTCGTTGCCCGTCACCGCACCGCCGGAGATGTTCAGCGTTCCGTTTTGAAAGAAGATACCGCCGCCGGAACTGCCACGGTTGGCCGCAATGACACCGCCTGAGATGTTCAGCGTTCCGTTGTCAACGTAAATACCGCCGCCGGGCGTGCCGTTACTGCCGCCGCCCACAATATAGCCGCCATTTACGTTCAGCGTTCCGCCGTCCACGGTGACTATATGTTTGCCGCCGGTGTTTTGGAGTACACCGCTCTGTAGTTCCAATGTACCCTTGACCAGAATCGCCTGTTCAGAATCCTCCCCACACAGAAGCTTTCCTGCGCCGGTGAGGGGGACTTCATGCCTTTTCAGTGTTTCCTTGGTGCCGGTGCCGGTGGGTGTGGATTCTGTGATGTAATACGTCAGGGTAGAATTGTCTTCACTCAGGCTTGCTGTATTGCCGTAAAGCTTGTCGCCGCCCGTGGTCACAGTCTCCTGAGGTGCTTGCGAGTCCACAATGGTGAGCTTCGCACCGTTGTGCACATCAAAGTACTGACTGGCCTTGCTGATCTTCAGGGTATGCCCGTTCAAATCGATGGTAGTGTCCTTCGAAATGCTCAAATTCGCGCTACTGCCGTTATCCGCCGTCCAGGCATCGCCGGTCAGCTTAAAGTTGCCGCCCTCGGAGAACTTATCCCCGATATAGCCGGACAGATCTTGGAAGGTCAGAAGCCGTAAATCATAGAAAGAGAAGTGATTCGTGTCTACCGTCACGTCGCCGTTCTCTCCGGTTTTCGTTTCCATGTCCGTGGCGGTCTGGGCATTCGTATCAATGTGGTAGACCTTGGGGTAAAGCCCCTCCGTGTCAATGCCGCTGAAGGTCACGGTCACGGAGCCGGTTGGCTCGATCTCTTCCTCTCCGTGCCACAGGGTGATGTCCAGCAGGTAGCTCCGCTCCGGTTCGGCCTGTTCTTCTCCCAGAATCTGATCGCGAATCGCCTGACGCTCTCCGTCCGTCACCTCGGTCACCGTTACCGTGATTTCCCTTGCCGGATAGGGCAGGGAGGCACTCTCGCCGGTGATGGTCACGGTGATGCCGTTTTCGGTCTGCGCCGTCAGGGTAAATTCCTTCGGCCCCTCCGGCAGGTTGATATAGCCCAGAATCCCGGGGTCGTCCGCCCCATAGGTCAGCAGACGCACCGCGTCCTCCGCGTCGCCTTCCATGGCGGCGAAGCCGGAATCCGTGATCTGCGCCACCAGACCCGCCCGGTCGGCCGTGCCGTCCCCGTCCCGGTCAAAGAGCACCAGATCTCCAACCGCCGGGGTGTGGGACTGTGCCGGTTCAAAGGCGTCCGCCCAGGACGTGACCCAGCCGCCGCAGTCTCTGTCCGACGGGACGCCCTCCACCCCGGCGTAGTGCAGGCAGAAGGTCAGGAACATGACGTTCCAGTCGCCGTAAGGCTCCCCGCACCACGCGCCATAGCGGGTGTAGCCCTTAACCGTTTCGCCGTCCTCCGCGACAACGTAGTTTTTCGTACTCTCGGCATAGCCCAGCTGGGTTTCGGCGATGGCAAGGGTATCCTGCCGCCAATTCCCGGTCAGCGTCACCCCTGCGAAGGTCTGCTCCCATAGCTCCGCCGTCTCCACGTCCGCGTCGGGGTCTGCGTAACAGGCAAGACTGTGGGTGTGCTCCTCCGTCCCGCAGACCAGCTCCCCGTTTTCGTCCCGGCAGGCTTCCCCGTGGGTATGGGCGTCCTTGCCGCAGAACACCGTTTCTTCCGGCTTGCAAGCCTCGCTGTGGGTGTGTTCTTCCTGTCCGCAGACCAGTTCCCAGGTGCCGTAGCACCGGGCGGTATGCACGTGCGCCGTATCGGTGCAGGTCAGCGTCCCGGTGTCCACCGGCTCCGCCACCGTCTCAAAGCAGGCGTCGGAGTGCCGATGCTCCAGAACCTGGGTCTGTCCGCATATCAGTTTGCCGTCAGCGTCAAAGCAGTCGGGCGTGTGACGGTGGAGGACGATCTCCGGTTTCGTGCAGACCAGCACCGGCTGAGCGTCTTCCGCCGGCTCCGTGGGCAGGTCGCAGCTCAGAACCTGCTCCCATTCATAGCAGGCATCGGTATGACTATGGTCGCTGTCGATTCCGCAGGTCAGTTCCCGGGACGTCTCATAGCAGCTCTCGTCATGCCGGTGTTCCTCGGATTCTTCCAGGCCGCAGGTAAGCACGGCAGTCTCCGTGTAGCAGGCATCCGTATGGACATGCTCCCCGCAGACCAGATTGCCCCGCACCGACGTATAGCAGCCCTCCGCGTGGGTATGTTCTTCCGGCAGGGCATAGCAGTCGGCAGTGTGCCGGTGTGCCTTAATCTCGGGAAGCGGACACCAGAGGCTTCCCTTTTCGTCGTAGCAGCGGGAATCATGGCTGTGAACCACAAAATCGGCATACCCGCACCTTGGATTTCCGTCGGCATCATAGCAGTCCGCCGTGTGCCGATGAATTTCCAGCGTCTCCGCGCTGCACACGGGAACCCTTTTCTCAACCGACGTCACCTGCGCATAGCAGGCGTCCGTGTGGGTGTGCTCCGGGATGTCACATTGCTTTTCCAGTGTGATCGCCGGCAGAATCAGCGCATAGGTGGTACAGAATACCACCACACCGGCAAGCACGGTCACTACCCGATGCCGGAGGCGCTTCCTCTTATGCACCTTCGTGTATTTTTCCGCATCCCGCAGAACATCATACTTCATATATCCCTTCACCATCCTTCCTATCTCAATGCGCCGAAGTCCGGCAGAGGCCAGACCCGGAATACGATCCTTCCGACGATTTGCTCATCGGAAATGCAGCCGACCGCGGTACTGCGGGAATCCACCGAGGTGGAACGGTGATCGCCCACACAGAAGTAACGGTTATCCGGCACCTGATAAGGCAGCGCAATGTCACATTCTCCAAGCGCTTTCTCCGTCAGGTACGGTTCCTCCAGCAGCCTTCCGTCCACGGATACATTTCCGTTTTCGTCGATATCCACCCATTGGCCGGGGCCGGCAATACAGCGCTTCACCAGGATCTTGTTTCCCAGGTAGAACGCCACCAGGTCGCCGGGTTCAAAGCCCGAGCCCTTGACGGAGAGGACAATATCCCCCTCATTCAGCGTGGGCGTCATGGAAGACCCGTAGATCTGCAGCACGGGCATCCAGATGGTAGCCACCAGCACGGCTACAGCCGCAACAACCACAAGCGTATAGACGGTGCTGCGAAGAACGCGTTTATACCGCCGTTTGTATTTTTCTCTGCCAAGCTCCGCCTCCAGCTGTTCCAGAGTCGGCGGCTCGGGAGATTTCCACGATTTCGACTTCATAACTCTCCGCTTCCCTTTTCCGACATAAGACGCACGTTTTCCAGATATTGCTGCGCGGCTTTGTCCGCGGCCTCAAATACACGGTTCAGCTGCAGCGCCGCCTCCGCAAGGGAACCGGCTTTTTCAACCGCTATTGTGCGATCCCGGAGCTGCGCCTCCGCACGCTCCAGCCTGATTTTCAATTGACGGTTTTCTTCCGTCTGCGCAATCAGCATTTCCAGCAGCTCGCTCCGGCTTAACCGTCTCAGTTCCTTATCCGTCATCCGACTTCCCTCCAATCTGCGCTTACGGCTGAAAGCAGAAAAAAGCAGCGGTCATTTTCCTGCCCATCCTTCCCACAATGTAGCTAAAAGACCTGATTCCCGGTGATATACGGGAATTGGAATCGTTTCCAACCTCTTAATACAGATGATATCACGTTTAACACGTAAATGCAACCATTGATCGTCGAATATTGTGTGTCAGAATTAACGAATTTTCAGCTTTATTTTTGTTAATTATTCCCCAACTCCGGAAATAAGACGAAGCATTTCTGCCATCCGTGCGCTTCTGCGCAGGAGATTCTGGAGGATGTATCGGAAATGCCCGGATTTAGAGAAGAGAAAAGGCTCACCCGCAGTGTCAGCTACTGAAAACTGCGAAAGGGAAAGCCGGGAATGAGCAGTTTTACCAAAGCAGTGATATCTTTTAAGACTAGTATAGTGTATTTTACCGGATTCGTCAATACCCTGTAACAAGCAATATTCCCCACCCTTTTACACAAGGCGCCTCAATTTCTCTGTAATTTGACAGTATCTTCTTCGCGAGAGGATATGTCACAATCCGGAAGCTCGATTCCTTTCCGCAAGTAAGGGAACCGTGTCCCCATTGCGGTGTTGCCCTGAGCGTGTCGGAGTTCTGCAAGCTATGTACAATAAATAAAGCAGCACGCCCTGCCAATCAAGGCAGGGCGTGCTGCTATTTTTGGAGCAGGATACGGGAGTCGAACCCGCCTTCACAGCTTGGGAAGCTGTTGTACTACCGATGTACGAATCCTGCGTACAGGTGCATTATAGCAGAGCCGCCGGAAAAAAGCAACCTTTTTTTGTCGGAAAAGGGAATCCCGGTTGAGGAAAAGCACCAGATGTGCTATATTAGGGAAAAAGGACAGCCCGGCAAAATGCCGGGCAGAGCCGTGATTTGTAAGGAGAAGCGCTTATGGCAGAATATGAGCTGGTTTACGAGATCAAGAACCTTTGCCGCAACAACCAGATGCGGGACGTCTTCTTTGAAGAGGTGGAATGCGACGACCCGGAGGAATATCTGCGGGGCCGCCTGAAGGGAAAAACCGTGGAATTTTCCACGGAAAAAGGCGCGGGCGGCAGCGTGACCATCCATGCGGTGGTGGACGGGCTGATCCAGAAGTACGTGTTCACGCCGGTGTGACAAAAATATCCACTTGCGGCCGTCGGATAAATGACAGTTGGGCAAGTTTTCTGAAAAAATTTCGCAAATTATGGGTTGAATTTAGATGGCATATGTGATACGATAAGTTAGTACCGATATGGGCGAAGTGCGCCCGTAGGGCAAAGTCACCATCCGCAGTCAAAAACGGCTCCCGAGCCATGAGTGCGCGTGGTGACGCGGCCTGTATGGACGAAATTCCGACCTGTCGGCAGCTCCTTTTCCGCTTTCGCCGGAAGGGAGAAAACGCGGGAGGGGCTGCGCTCCGAACCAGCGTTACGCAAAATCACTTTTAAGGAGAACCAGACTATGGCACCTCATACCATTGCCGTTGCCGGAAAGGGTGGTGTGGGCAAAACCACTACCTGCGGCATGATTATCGACTACCTGTGCGCAAAGAAGCGCGGCCCCGTCCTTGTGGTGGACGCCGACGCCAATTCCAACCTGAACGAAGTTCTGGGCGTGGAGGTGGAGACCTCTCTCGGCCAGATCCGGGAGGAAATGGCACAGGCAGAGCTGAAAGGCACCATTCCCAAGGGCATGACCAAGGCGGACTACGCGGAAATGAAGTTCGGCGACGCCCTGATCGAGGACGACGATTTCGACATGCTGGTCATGGGACGCACCCAGGGCAAGGGCTGCTACTGCTATGTCAACGGCGTGCTGCAATCTCAGCTTGGCAAGTATCTGCCCAACTATTCCTACGTGGTCATGGACAACGAGGCGGGGCTGGAGCATATCGCCCGGGGGACGCTTCCCCACGTGGACACCATGCTTCTGATCTCCGACTGCTCCCGCCGGGGCGTTCAGGCCGTGGCGAGAATCGCCGAAATGATCGACGAGATGGGCTTAAACCCCGGACAGATGGGCCTTATCATCAACCGCGCGCCGGACGGAAAGCTGGACGACGGCGTCCGTGCCGAGATCGAAAAGCACGGTCTCAAGCTCTTCGGCGTTCTGCCTCACGACGAGGCGGTCTACCGCTGCGACTGCGACGGCAATCCGTCCGCGAAGCTCCCGGACAGCGACCCCATGAAGGTCGCGCTGCGGGGAATTATGCAGTCTATCGGCCTGTAAGCCGGTAAAACCGCTGGATGCCGGGCGGCATTCCGCGGCAGAAACACATCCATAATTGCGCCGGGCGGTTTCCGCCCCGCGTGTGGAAAATATATCAAGGGGGATTACAAATTATGGCTTTCACTCCTAAAACGGCACCCTTCAGCGGCAAGATCAATGCCGTGACGCTGGGCACCGGTGACAAGGCAATCGTCATCGGCGGTCAGAACGTGATGCCGTTTTACACCTTCGATGCTGCCATCGAACACGCGCCCAAGATCGGTATTGAAATTTCCGATCTGGCAACACAGTGGGATGCTCCCGCTCTGAAGGAGTTCTACGCCGGCTGCACCACTATGGTCGATTTTGCGAAGAAGGCAGAGACCATGCCCGGCGCGGATTTCCTGTGCCTGCACTTCGAGTCCGCAGACCCCAACGGCGCCAACCGCTCCGTTGCCGACTGTGTGGCCGACGCCAAGACTGTCGCCGAGGCGACCACCATGCCCATCGTGGTCATGGGCTGCAAGAACATCGAGAAGGACGGCGAGCTGTTCAGCAAGATCGCTGAGGCGCTGCAGGGCAAGAACATTCTGGTTCTGTCCGCCCGGAACGAGGACTACAAGACCGTCGGTGCTTCCGTCGCTCTGGCTTACGGCCAGAAGGTGGGCGCTGAGACCGCTGACGACATCAACCTCGCCAAGCAGCTGAACATCATGCTCAAGGGCCTCTCCATCAACCCTGAGAACATCGTCATGAACATCGGCACCGCCGCCGTGGGCTACGGCTTCGAGTACGTGGCCTCCACTCTGGACCGTGTCCGTCTGGCCGCTCTGGCGCAGTCCGATGCCGACCTGCAGATGCCCATCATGTCCCCCGTGTCTCCCGACGCCTGGGCCGTGAAGGAATCCACCGCTTCCGAAGAAGATGAGCCCGAATGGGGCAGCCGGGAAGAGCGCGCGATCGGGATGGAAGTCTCCACCGCCGCTGCCAACCTGACCGGCGGCGCTGACGCTGTCATCATGCGTCATCCCGCAGCCGTTGCCACCATCAAGAAGTTCATCACGGATCTCGTGTAATCGGAAGGAGGATACATACAATGGCTTTGAAAGGTCTTGACATTTTTAAGCTGTCTCCTAAGAAGAACTGTAAGGAGTGCGGCAGCCCCACCTGTATGGCATTCTGCATGAAGGTGGCGCAGGGCGCTGTGTCCATCGACAAGTGCCCCTACTTCTCTGACGACGCGAAGGCGATGCTCAACGAGCAGACCGCGCCTCCTATGAAGACCATCACCGTCGGCAATCACAAGCTGGGCGGCGAGACTGTCCTCTTCCGTCACGAGAAGACTCTGGTCAACAAGAACCTGTACGCAGTTTCCGTCTGCACCTGCATGTCCGCTGAGGAAGCCGACAAGAAGCTGGCCGACCTGCAGAAGGTTGACTACGAGCGTATCGGCGAGAGAATGTACGTTGAGTTCGTTTTCGTCGCCAACAAGCAGTCCGATCCCGCTGTCTACGCGGAGCTGGTCAAGAAGGCCGCTGCTACCGGCCGTGACCTGATTCTGGAGTGCTGGGATGTGGAGTGCGCCAAGGCTGCTCTGGCAGTCGCGGGCAAGAACGTCATTCTCGACGGCGCTACCCCTGAAAACTATGAGGCTATGAACGCTGTCGCCAAGGAGGCCGGTGTTGTTCTGGGCGTTCACGCCGACACCATCTCCGACCTGTACGACACCGTGAAGAAGCTGGAAGCCGCCGGCAACAAGAACCTGGTGCTGGACGTCACCGGCAAGACCGCCAAGGAGACGCTGGCCAACGCCGTTCTGGTGCGCCGCACTGCCATCAAGGATGGCGACCGCAGCTTCGGCTATCCCTCCATCGTCAACGTAGGCCGCATCGCCAGCGGCGATGACCATCTGCAGACCGCCTACGCTTCCATGTTCACCGAGAAGTACGGCTCCATCATCGTCATGGAGCACATGACCTACGCGCAGGCGCTGCCTCTGTACGGCCTGCGTCAGAACATCTTCACCGATCCTCAGAAGCCCATGAAGGTGGAGAGCAAGATCTATCCGCTGAACGGCGCCGACGAGAACAGCCCCTGCGCCCTGACCGTGGACTTCGCTCTGACCTACTTCCTGGTTTCCGGCGAGTTGGAGCGTTCCAACCAGCCCGTGAACCTGATCATCACCGACGCTTCCGGCATGTCCGTTCTGACCGCGTGGGCCGCCGGTAAGTTCTCCTCCTCCACCGTCAAGAAGACCTTCGAGACACTGGACATCGAGAACAAGATCAAGAACCGCACCCTGATTATCCCCGGCAAGGTTGCCGTTATGAAGGGCGAGATTCAGGAGAAGCTGCCCGGCTGGAACGTCGTTGTCGGCCCCACCGAGGCGGTTCAGCTGCCCAAGTACATGAAGGACAAGGAATACGAGGCCGCCGCCAAGGCTGCCGCCGCCGAGAACGCCGCCAAGGCTGCCACCACCGTGGAAGTCAAGGAGCTGTCCTTCGACGAGCTGCTGGCGACCAAGGTCCCCGAGATCAAGGTCGTGGACATGGGCGTCAAGTACAAGGGCTACAACCCCGAATCCCAGACCTTCGTCACCATCGGCGAGCGTATCCACTGCATCGCGCCCTCTGTCCGCAAGGCTATGGACGAGCGTGACCCCGAGCCCATCCTGAAGCGTGCTGCCGAGCAGATCGCTGCCGGCGCCACCTATCTGGACGTCAACATCGGACCTGCTGAGAAGGACGGTCCCGAGCGCATGATGTGGGCTGTCAAGCTGCTGCAGGAGAACTTCAACAATGTTCCTCTGGCACTGGACACCGCCAACAAGCGGGCTATCGAGGCCGGTATCAAGGTTTACAACCGCACCAACGGCAAGCCCATCGTCAACTCCGCCGACGCCGGTTCCCGTATTTCCAACATTGATCTGGCTGCTGCCAACGACGCCATCTGTATTGCCCTCTGCTCTGCCGATGGTATCGCTAAGGACAACGAAGAGCGCATGAAGCACTGCCACAACATGCTGGAGCGCGGCATGAGTCTGGGCATGGATGCCACCGACCTGTGGTTCGACCCCCTGTTCCTGGTCGTCAAGGGTATGCAGGACAAGCAGATGGAAGTTCTGGAAGCCATCAAGATGTTCGCATCGGAAGGCCTGAAGTCCACCGGCGGTCTGTCCAACAACTCCAACGGCGCGCCCAAGACGCTGCGTCCCATCATGGACTCCGCTCTGGTCGCCATGGCGATGATGCAGGGTCTGACCTCCGCCATCGTCAACCCCTGCGACCTGCGCCTGATGGAGACCATCAAGTCCTGCGACATCTTCAAGAACCACGTCCTCTACTCCGACTCCTACCTCGACCTCTAAGCCCGCGCCCGCAGGGCGGGCGGCCAGTGACGTTACGGAGACTGGTGGTGGTCGAACATCCTTTGGGCCCCTCGACCGGTTGTGCGACGGTTGTCCGTGCTGAGTGGGGGAGATTGAGGGTGTTAACGGCATCGGGTGGTTGACGGACTGCTTTCGAGTCTGTTGATTAAGGTGCCGGAAGACAATAAACCCCAGAAGGTCGGCATTTGGCTGGCCGGGTAATGTGACTGACAGTTTTCCCATGCACTACATGGCTGGGAGGGAACCTCCCTCCCAGCCAGTTTGCTTTTTCTGCTTTGGAAGAATTTGCTGCATTTGAAAGCCCCGGCGTGGTGCCGGAAACCGAACTGGTATATTCAGCCTTCGGGCTTAATATATATTATCTTCAGGATTCAAAAAATTGGGAGGAATTTACATGAGCGTATTAACCGATCTCATTTATGGCGGTTCCAATGCCGTTGCGGGACTGACCGAAGGTGCCGTAAACGACGCCATTGCCAAGTACGGCGCAGACAAGGAGATTGCCTTCCCCGATACCGCATACTTTTTCCCCACCATTTACGCTGCTACCGGCGTAAAGGTCAAGACCCTGGGCGACCTGCCCGCCTGCGTGGGCGTGCTCAAGAGCCTGATCACCAATCAGGAGGATCTGGGTCAGGCGCTGAACGCCGGCCTTGCTACCGCTGTCGGCGCGGAAATTCTTGAGGGACTGAAATACGTCGACGGTGCCAACCCCTACGAAAACGAGTCCGGCATCGGCTTCGTTCCCGACCCCATCATCCGTTCTCTGGGCGTGCCGCTGGTCACCGGCGATATCCCCGGCGTGGCCGTTGTGCTGGGCAAGGCGGACAATGCCGAGGACGTTGTTAAGGTGGTCAAGGACTACCAGAGCAAGGGCATCATGACCTTCATGGTGGGCGACGTCATCGAGCAGTGCGCCGAGGGCGGCGTCAAGATGGGTCTGGAGCTGCGTGTCATTCCTCTGGGACACGACGTGACCTCCGTCATCCATGTTGTTACCGTGGCCATCCGTGCCGCACTGATTTTCGGCAACGTTCAGCCCGGCAATCTGGCCGCTCTGCTGGACTACACCAAGAACCGTGTCCCCGCCTTCGTCAATACCTTCGGCGCCATTGACTCCGTGGTGGTTTCCGCCGGTGCGGGCGCCATCGCTCTGGGCTTCCCCGTGGTTGTGGACATCGATCTGGGCGAGAATCAGGTTCCCGGCGCTCTGGAGTCCGTATGCGACCACGCCGAGACCGTGAAGAAGTCTCTGGAACTGCGGAACATCAAGATCAAGGTGAAGGAACTGCCCATCCCCGTGGCCTTCGCCGCCGCCTTCGAGGGCGAGATCATCCGTAAGGCCGATATGCACAACGAGATCTGGTCCGCCAAGAACCCCACTGCCGAGCTGGTGGTGATGCGGGAACTGAATGAAATCGAGGATCACAAGATCACCATCGTCGGCCCCGACTTCGATCAGGCCAAGGATCTGGCTCTGGCGACCTACGTTGAGGTGGCCGGTAAGAAGATGCAGGTGGACTTTGAGTCCGTTATCGAGCGGAAGTTCCACGCATGGTTCAACTACATGGAAGGCGTCATGCACACCGGCCAGCGCAATCAGGTTCGTATCCGTGTCAGCAACGCGGCCTACGACGCCGGTCTGCGTCTGAAGGACTTCGCCGAAGTTCTGTACGTCATGATCATGGACGAGTTTGACGCCGTTGTGGACAAGTGCCAGATCACCCTGATCACCGACGCCGCCGAGGCGGAGAAGTTCCGCGACGAGGTGGCTATGCCCCGGTACAACCAGCGCGACGACCGTCTGGCGTCCATGACCGACGAGGCCGTTGACCGTTACTTCACCTGCATCATGTGTCAGTCCTTCGCCCCCGCCCACTGCTGCGTGGTCACCCCCGAGCGTCTGGGTCTGTGCGGCGCTGTGTCCTGGCTGGATGCCAAGGCCACTTACGAGCTGAACCCCAACGGCCCCTGCCAGCCCATCTTCAAGGAAGGCTGCGAGGACGAGCGCACCGGCCGCTTCCAGTCCGTCAACAAGGCGATCTCCGACGCGACCCACGGCGCTGTTGAGAACGTCACCCTGTACTCCATTCTGGAGGACCCGATGACCTCCTGCGGCTGCTTCGAGTGCATCTGCGGCATTGAGCCGATGTCCAACGGCTTCATCGTTGTGAACCGGGAATACAAGGGCATGACCCCTGCCGGTATGACCTTTGGCGAGCTGGCCTCCTGCACCGGCGGCGGCGTCCAGACCCCCGGCTACATGGGTCACGGCCGTCACTTCATCTCCTCCAAGAAGTTCATCGCTGCTGAGGGCGGCATCGAGCGCATTGTCTGGATGCCCAAGGAGCTGAAGGACGACGTTGCCGAGCGTCTGAACAAGACGGCCAAGGAACTGTACGGCATTGACAACTTCACCGACATGGTTGCCGACGAGACCGTTACTACCGACTGCGAGGAACTGCTGAACTGGCTGACCGAGAAGGGTCACCCGGTGCTGGGCATGGAGCCTCTGATGTAATGAAATTGAGATTGCGCCCGGGAAGGAAACTTCCCGGGCGTAGTTTTTTGTGGCTTCCCCTACTGAACGAGGAGAGCCTTTGGGGGACGGATCGCCACACCAGTGCTGCGGCATTGGCTTGCAATGACACCCCCTATTGAGGAGCACATGTGTTCGGTCAGGTTATGACGCCGGGGTGATGAGCCATATCATACTGAACTTCAATTAAAATC
>ERZ506887.1110-NODE-1110-length-14714-cov-6.840508_pt1 | contig 14714 bp, 13 predicted proteins | sample MGYA00512905_ERZ506887 | MGnify/ENA metagenome assembly ERZ506887 | reverse complement strand
GGAAAAAGGTAAGCCCCTATTCCATAAAAGTATCGTTATTCACTGATTTACAATGCAATATGAATCCACACCATTTTTTTAGCGGACACCAATAATTATTTTATTTGTAAACTCATCTATGGCAAATACCTTATATGAAGTATCTGTTCGTTACACCAAACGTTTGCCATCAAGTTTCTTCAGACATTTCACATCACAGCGAATTCTTCTGCTCTTGGATACGTAATTATCGTTATTAGGGTTTACTTTCACTACAGCACGCATTATATAAAACTCTTGCCAAGCATACAAAAAAGCCTCCATTGCTTATGCACAAGGCACGTAGCAATGGAGGCAAAAACTTACCTTCGTAGTTTCAAAAGAATGTAAGTAAAAATCAAAGTACTATACCTTGATTTCAACTTCTACACCACAAGGCAACTCAAGCTTCATCAAAGCATCTACAGTCTTAGTAGTAGAGCTATAGATGTCGATAAGACGCTTGTAAGAAGAGATTTCGAACTGTTCGCGGCTCTTCTTGTTAACGAAAGTTGAGCGGTTAACAGTAATGATGCGCTTGCGCGTAGGAAGGGGGATAGGACCGCTAACTACGGCACCTGTAGCCTTCACGTTCTTCACGATTTTCTCAGCTGACTTTTCAACGAGAGTGTGATCGTAGCTTTTCAGCTTGATACGGATTTTCTGACTCATTGTTTTTATGATTGTTTATAATGAAACACCTTGTTAGGCAAGCGGGATAAGAGTCATTCGTTATCCCGCAGCCCAGCAAAGTAAAATGTTGTTTGCTTAGTGTGTAAGGTTAATTACTTAACCAAGTCAACACGGCCGTTGATCTCTTCGAGTACGCTCTTAGCGATGCTTGAAGAAACAGGAGCGTGGTGATCGTACTGCATAGAGCTTGATGCACGACCTGAAGTGATAGTACGGAGGGCAGTTACATAACCGAACATTTCGGCCAGAGGAACCATTGCCTTAACGATACGTGCACCGCTACGGCTGCTTTCCATACCTTCAACTTGACCACGACGCTTGTTCAAGTCACCGATAACGTCACCCATGTTCTCTTCAGGAGTTACAACCTCAAGCTTCATGATAGGCTCCATCAAAACAGGGCCTGCCTGTGAGCATGCGTTCTTGTAAGCCTGGAGGGCAGCAATTTCGAATGACAACTGGTCAGAGTCAACGGGGTGGAATGAACCATCGAGCAACTCTACCTTCAAGCTATCCAAGGGGAAGCCACCGAGCACACCGCTCTTCATGGCATTCTCAAAGCCCTTCTGTACTGAAGGAATGAATTCCTTAGGAATGTTACCACCAGTTACCTTGTTGATGAACTGAAGACCACCTTCCTTGAAGTCTTCATCAACAGGACCTACGTTAACAATGATATCGGCGAACTTACCACGACCACCTGACTGCTTCTTGTAAACCTCACGGAGGTTAACAGTCTTAGTGATAGCCTCCTTGTAGTTAACCTGAGGCTTACCTTGGTTACATTCTACCTTGAACTCACGCTTCAAACGGTCGATGATGATATCCAAGTGCAACTCACCCATACCTGAGATAACGGTCTGGCCGCTCTGCTCATCAGTTTTAACGGTGAAGGTAGGATCTTCTTCGGCCAACTTAGCCAAGCCCTGTGAAAGCTTGTCAAGGTCCTTCTGAGTCTTAGGTTCAACTGCGATACCGATAACGGGATCGGGGAAGTCCATTGACTCAAGTACGATAGGAGCATCCTCATCGCAAAGAGTATCACCAGTGTGAATATCCTTGAAACCTACACCTGCACCAATATCACCTGCTGAAATAACTTCTACAGGGTTCTGGTGGTTTGAGTGCATCTGGAACAAACGTGATACACGTTCCTTTTTGCGTGAACGAGTATTGTAGATGTATGAACCTGCCTCAATCTTACCTGAGTATACACGGAAGAAAGTGAGACGACCTACGTAGGGGTCAGTAGCAATCTTAAATGCAAGAGCTGAAGTGTGTTCTTCTTCGCTTGGCTTGCGGTCTTCCTCTTCACCTGTTTCGGGGTTAGTACCTACGATGTTAGGAGTATCGAGAGGAGAAGGCAAGAACATACATACGTAGTCAAGCAAAGTTTGTACACCCTTGTTCTTGAATGAAGAACCCTGAGTCATAGGAACGATGTCCATAGCAAGTGTACCCTTACGGATAGCGGCAATGATTTCCTCTTCAGTGATTGAAGAAGGATCGTCGAAGAACTTCTCCATCAAGGCTTCATCGCACTCAGCGGCTGTTTCAACCATCTTATCGTGCCATTCCTGAGCTTCAGCTTGAAGTTCTGCAGGGATGTCATCAACTTCATATTCAGCACCCATTGTCTCATCGTGCCAGAAGATAGCCTTCATCTTGATAAGGTCAACGATACCCTTGAAGTTTTCCTCAGCACCAATAGGAATTGAGATTACACAAGGATTAGCGCCAAGAATGGCCTTCATTTGGCGTACAACTTCAAAGAAGTCGGCACCTGAACGGTCCATCTTGTTAACGTAACCGATACGAGGAACATTGTACTTATCAGCCTGACGCCATACAGTTTCAGACTGAGGTTCAACACCACCTACTGCACAGTAAGTTGCCACAGCGCCATCGAGTACACGGAGTGAACGTTCTACCTCAGCAGTAAAGTCAACGTGTCCCGGAGTATCAATCAAGTTGATCTTGTATATCTGGTTATTCCAGTGCCACTGGCAAGTGGTTGCGGCAGAGGTAATAGTGATACCGCGCTCCTGCTCCTGGGCCATCCAGTCCATAGTAGCGCCACCATCGTGAACCTCGCCAATCTTGTGAGTTTTACCTGTATAGAACAGGATACGCTCAGAAGTTGTGGTCTTACCGGCATCGATGTGAGCCATGATACCGATGTTACGAGTCAAATGTAAATCGTGCTTTGCCATCGTTTAATGTATTCTCAAATAAAATTAGAATCTGAAGTGAGCGAATGCGCGGTTGGCCTCAGCCATACGGTGCATATCTTCCTTACGCTTGAAGGCACCACCTTGTTCGTTGAAAGCGTCCATAATTTCGGCAGAGAGCTTGTCAGCCATAGTCTTGCCACCACGTTTACGAGCGAAGGCAATCATATTCTTCATAGCTACTGACTCCTTACGATCAGGACGAATTTCAGTAGGAACCTGGAATGTAGCACCACCAATACGGCGGCTCTTAACCTCTACTTGCGGAGTGATTTTGTCGAGGGCTGCCTTCCAAATTTCGAGGGCGCTCTTTTCCTGATCCTTCATCTTCTCGCCTACAATGTTAAGGGCGTTGTAGAAGATTTCGTAAGAGATTGACTTCTTACCATCGTACATCAAGTGGTTAACGAACTTTGAAACTTTAACGTCACCAAATACGGGATCGGGAAGGATCACACGCTTTTTAGGCTTTGCTTTTCTCATTTTGAGTAATAATTGGTTTTGTTAGGGCTGCAATTCAGTTCTTCAACCTCCCCATTGGGAGTTTACTCAACCGCTGCAAACCAAAAGTGAATAAATGATTTTATTTAAAACACACCTTTATGCGCATCATAGCTCACAAAGTGCATTATTTTCTCTCTTTCGAGAACAAAGGTAATGTACGTTTTAAGCATCTCAGCTCAAAACCTTAGTTTTTCACAACTCCATTTCCCCTTGCACCTGTAAAACAGGATTTTCTTGTTGGTTTGAAAAGAGCAAATATGCAAATGTAGAATTTACTTTCACAAACTTCGTGCAGCAGAACCAGTTTTCTGTATCAGCACACCCATCATTTGCACATTCTCACATTTGCACATTTGCACATTTCAGTAGTTTTTTACTTCTTAGCGGCCTTAGGACGCTTTGCACCGTACTTTGAACGGCGCTGAGTACGGTTAGCTACACCTGCAGTATCAAGTGTACCGCGAACGATGTGGTAACGTACACCAGGGAGGTCCTTTACACGGCCACCACGTACGAGTACGATGCTGTGCTCTTGCAAGTTGTGACCTTCACCAGGGATGTAAGAGTTAACTTCCTTAGAGTTTGTGAGGCGTACACGAGCCACCTTACGCATTGCTGAGTTAGGTTTCTTCGGTGTGGTGGTATAAACACGCACACAAACGCCACGACGCTGAGGACATGAATCAAGCGCGGGTGACTTACTCTTGTCAGCTGCTACGCTTCTGCCCTTACGTACTAATTGTTGGATAGTAGGCATTTCTTTATTTTTTTATTGTTATATATTGTTTTATTTTTATCGTATTCAAGAGGTGCAAGTATATACTACACCATTCGGGCTGCAAAGTTAGCAACTTTTCTTGGAACTGCCAATAAAAAGTTTGTCTTTATCAGTAACTTTTTTATTAACTACTGCTCTTCATTGTGCTTTTCTCTACTTTTAAGTAGGCTGTAAATGAATATATCTTGATACCCGTTGGCGGAATTTCAGGTTAACGGGTTTACAAGTTGACAGGTGAACAAGCAAGTATGCTTTACACCACTTATTATGCTAAAGCAGAATGACAGGGAACTTAAAAAGCCTGGCAAACTTACCTGTTAACCCGTTAACTTGTCAACTTGTTTACTAATTCCGCCAACGCGTAATAAGTAGTGTTCAGCATACTTACCCGTCAACTCGTTAACCTGTCAACTCGTCAACCTGTCAACTCGTCAACCTGTCAACCTGTCAACCCTGTCTATGCATGCCTTTTTACTCTTTGCGCAAGCGTGCTGTAGGAAGTCCTAACGCATCACGATACTTGGCCACCGTGCGGCGTGCCACATTAAAGCCTTGTTTCTTTAGTTGTGCAGCCAAAGCCTCGTCAGATAGTGGGCGATGTTTGTCCTCGCCATCAATCAATTCCTTCAACGCTGCCTTCACCTTGCGAGCGGAGAGCTCATCGCCATCGGCTGAGGTAAACTGGCTTGAGAAGAAGAACTTTAAGGGATAAGTGCCGTAGAGTGTTTGCACATACTTACTATTCGACACACGCGACACCGTACTGATGTCTACGCCCACCACCTCAGCCACATCCTTCAGCGTCATGGGAACCAAAGCGTCTTCATCGTCATCATTCACAAAGAAGGCACGTTGCTTGTTAGCTATCACTTGCATCACCGCCAATAATGTTTCGCGGCGGCGCGTAAGCAAGTTTATAAACGACTGCGCAGCATCTACCTTTTGTCGGGCATAAGTGTAAGCCTCATGTTGTTCGCGCGTGAGCTTGTCATGCCCTTTGCCATATTGTTTCAAACTCTCACGAAAGGCCGGACTCACCTGCAACTCTGGCACATCGCCTTGGTTCAGCGACACCTGTATGTCGCCATTCTCGTTCACACGTACATAAAAGTCAGGAACAATTGTGGGGGCATCAACATGTGTTGATTCATTTAGTGCACTACCTGGTCGCGGATTGAGGTGGGTAAGCACATGACGCACATGAGCAAATGTGTCATCATCCATTTTTAAGCGTTGCTTCACCACGTCCCAATGGCGCGAGGCAAAGTCGTTAAAACATTTATCTACCACTTGCAAGGCCAATTGTGTGTAAGGCGAACGCTGTTCGGGGTCAGTGAGCTGTATGTGAAGACACTCTTGTAGCGAACGCGCCCCTATGCCACGTGGTTCAAACTGCTGCAACAAGTGCAACAAACGCTCTAACTCGTCAGCTGTGGTGTTGATGTTGTGATATATGGCCAACTCATCCACCATGGTGTCAAAGTCCTTACGCAAAAAGCCATCTTCATCGAGCGAACCAATGATGTACTCCATCACTTGTTCTTCATGCTCCGTCAAGTCATGCTCACCTATTTGCCGCTGCAACTCATCATAAAAAGAGTTGGTGCTTGCATACTGAAACTCATTTCGGTCACGTTCAGCATCGGCTCGCTGTTGCAAGTAGTCGGGCACATCGTCGGCTTCAAAATAGTCGCCCATAGCGTCCGCCTCGCGTCCATAATCAGCTTGCTCTTCAAAAGCATTAGGCTCATCCAGCGAATCGTTTGCAGCCTCGTCATTGGCACCGTCAGTTGATTCGTCAAAAGCTGAGCTATCATCATTATGTTCACTCTCGGCCACACCATATGCATCACCATCGCGCTCCTCGAGTGCAGCGTTGTCAACCATTTCATCACGCACACGGGTTGCCAATTCGGTAATAGGCAGTTCTACGAGCTTAGCCACCGCCACTTGCATGGACGATAGCTGCTGCGTTTGTACCGCCGCCTGTGTTTGTTCTAATCGTTGTGCCATTTCACTATGCTGTTTCTGATTCTTTTTAGGTAGAGGGTCAACTCGTTTGCATGGGTCATGAACAACACATCTCATTTTTCTCATCGAAATAAAAAACACTCTATTGTCCTGACACTTTACTGACCCTCATGCAAAGGTACACATTTTTATTCACTTGCCCATTATTTACACCAAAGCAAAACGTTTTCAGCGCACATCTGGGTGGTTCTAAAAATTCTAACTGAAGTTTTTACACCATCATTTAAGAGAAACCCAATGTACAGCATCTCGCTCTCCCATCCCGAAGGCATTCCGAAGCCAACTTAAGCACAGCATTTACCTTTTAGTAACACACTTACTGCTGAAATTCAACCTTTATGCTCTACTAACCACTTTTTAACTGCATAAAATTTGCCGATACAACGGAAAAGCGTACTTTTGCAGCAAATTTGTAGGTAAAAAGCGTTCACTATCAACGCCTTGCCACACAAAAACGATAAAATCAACCAAAATGAAAGTAAAAAACTTATTTGTAGTCATGCTCCTATTTTGGGGTGTGATGGGTAGCGCCTTTGCGCAACTGCCATCAGTAAAACTCAAGGATATTAATGGCAAAGTGGTAGACACCGCCACTCTCAGCAACGATGGCAAACCTTTTATTATTAGCTTTTTTGCCACATGGTGCAAGCCTTGCAACCGCGAGCTCAAAGCCATTAACGAGGTTTACCCCGACTGGCAGGACGAAACGGGTGTGCGTGTTATTGCCGTGAGCATTGACGAGGCACAAAACGCACAAAAGGTAAAGCCCATGGTTGACGCTGCAGGATGGGAGTACCAAGTGTTGCTCGACCCTAACTCTGACTTCCGTCGTGCCATGGGTGTCAACATGATTCCTCATGTATTTGTTATTGATGGCAATGGCAAAATTGCTGAAAGCCGCAGCGGTTACACCGAAGGTGGCGAACAACACTTGATTGAAAAAGTAAAAGAACTCATCGAAGCGAGCAAAAAATAACTTATGAAACACTATGCCGCACTAACGGCCCTTGTGTTGGCCTCAGCTGCTGCCCCTCTGCATGCGCAAAACCATTCAGAGACGAACAACGATGATGCCAAACGCTTTACACTACATGGTAGTGTGCAGAGCGATGTGCTCACCGCTGTAAGCGAAGACAATAAAATTGGCACAGGCACCTACGACGATAAGTTCATGACGAACACTTACGCCGAGTTGCACTTGCTCAACAAATACTTTCAAGCGGGCACCCGCTTTGAATACACCGAACACCCCCTGCCTGGCTACGATGCTGACTTTAAAGGTTGGGGCTTACCCTATTTCTATTTAAAGGGCAACTACAAGTGGGCCGAACTCACTTTGGGCGATTTTTACGACCAATTTGGTTCGGGACTCATTCTGCGCACCTACGAGGAACGTTCACTCGGCATTGACAACTCTTTGCGCGGTGGCCGACTCGTGCTGAAACCCTTTAAGGGCGTGAACCTTAAAGTGCTGGGTGGACAACAACGCTACTATTGGCACCACCGCAACTTAGATGATTGCTCACCTTGGACATGGGGTGGCGACTTAGAACTCAACGTTGACCAATGGGCTAAACGTATGGATGAAAGTGGCACTCGCCTCACCTTAGGCTTTTCAGCTGTAAGTAATCACTACAGTAGCACCGAGGGCGACATAGTGAAATTGGGCGACCCCTATCTTGACTCCGAAACTAACACATGGGTTGTTCCATCGCAAAGCCTACGCTTGCCAAACAATGTAGCAGCCTTCGATGCTCGTGCCAACTTGCAAAAGGGCAACTACAACTTCTTGGCCGAATATGCTTGGAAGAGCCAAGACCCTTCGGCACTCAATAATTATATATATAAGCGTGGCAAAACGCTCCTGCTATCGGGTTCTTACTCAAAACGTGGCATGAGCGTGCTGTTGCAAGCCAAGCGTAGCGAGGACATGGCCTACCGTTCACGTCGTAGCCTCACATCTACCACTGCTTGTTACATTAATCACCTGCCTGCTTTCTCTATGCAGCACACCTACACATTGGCTGCCCTTTATCCCTATGCCACACAAATGACTCCTGGCGAATGGGCTTTCCAAGCCGAATTGGGCTACAACTTTAAGCGCAAAACGGCTCTTGGTGGTAAATACGGCACCAACGTTAAGGTTAACTTTTCGCACATCCGCAGCATTGACCAACACGCTGTTGAGGGCGATGCCACTGCCACCGATGGCTTTACATCGCACTTCTTTAAAATGGGTAGCCAAACCTACTATCAGGATGTAAACGTGCAGGTGGAGAAAAAGGTGAGCAAGCCACTCAAACTGAACTTCATGTACTCTTACCAGCGTTACAACCAACAGGTGGTTGAGGGTCATGGTGTTGATGCCATTAAGAGCCACATCTTCGTGGCCGAAGGCAAATATCAGTTCAGTCCTAAGGTAACACTACGCGGCGAGGCTCAGTATTTACACACGCGTCAGGACCAAAAGGATTGGTGGTTCGGTTTATTAGAACTCTCGGTGCTGCCTAACTTCATGTTTACCGTGAGCGACCAGTTCAATGCCCACGTGCCTTTACACAATGCCGATGGTTCAGCCATTAGTGGTGGCGAAACTAACAAAGTGCACTACATCACAGGTAGTGTCACCTTTACCCACCGCGCTCACCGCTTGCAACTGAGCTATGGCAAAACACGCGCTGGCTACAATTGCTCGGGTGGTGTTTGCCGCTTTGTACCCGCATCAAAGGGCTTAACCGCCTCTTATTCGTTTAACTTTTAAGCACGTCATAACCCAATGAAACTCAAACATACTCTCTTACTACTCGGGCTTACCGCCTTGAGCTTCACCGCGTGCAACGAATATGATGAAGGTAACCGCTGGGACGACCCCGTTCCTTCTGTTCCTAAAAAGAACGTACTCATTGAGGACTTTACAGGCCAATGGTGCTCTAACTGCGTGGGTGCAGCCACCACTGCCCATAACCTGCAAGCTACCTATGGAGCCGACACCGTAGTGGTAGTGGCCTTGCATGGCGGACCACAATCGGCCGACGTGACCTCTGACGAACAAGGCTTAGCTAACGAAACCAGCAAAGCTTACAATGCAAAGTTTATGGGCAACAACGGTTATCCTATGGGTAGTGTTGACCGGGGTGCTTTGTGCACACAAGACCAATGGGCCAAAGCTGTAGTTACACGCATGGCGCAAGAGCCTAAGGTCGACATCAACATGGCTAATGCCGACATGGCTTATGATGCCAACAACCAGCAACTCTCGCTCAAAGTGAGCGTTAAGGGTAATGCCAATGTTGAAGGCAAGCTACAAGTGTGGCTCATCGAAGACCACGTAACGGCCTATCAGCTTTCGCCCACAACTTACATTCCTGACTATGAACACAACCATGTGTTCCGTGCTACGCTGAACGGCATGGAGGGGGACGAACTGAACATTACTACAGGTCAAACGGCCGAAAAGACTTACACCTACACCTTACCCGACTTTTCGGTATGGAAGAATACAACACCATGGAATGTGCAGAACCTTTCGGTGGTGGCCTTCTTCTATAACGCACAAGATGGCGTAATGCAAGTGATTAGCCATAAGGTGATAAATAAGTAAACGGCACATTTCTATAACACAACTAACACAAAAACGATAAAATTACAATATGAAAAAGATTTTTACGCTTTGTATGCTTGCTGTGCTTGCTGTAGCACAGTTGTCTGCGCAAAAAATAAAGTTTACCTGCGAGGGTAAGGACTATGAGCTCAATGGCAACAGTGTGGTCATCAGATTTACCAAGACCATGCCTATGGGCAACAAAGTGTTATTAGGTGACTTGATGGAGCCTACTATAACCAATATTAGTAGCGAAACCCTTACCATTGATGGCATTCTCAAAGCCAGTAAAAACGCATATAATGACGTAATCGAATGGTGCGGATTCGATAAAAAATGTACATCTGTAATAGGTGGACGTGCTGAAAAGAACGGACTTAAATTAGCCCCGGGTGCTTCAAGCAACTTGGAAGTACACACCAAGGTCTCTGAGGGGGCTTATGGCACCTATACCGCTAACATCGAGTGGTTTAATAACTATGACGAGAAGTTGGGCAACTTGGTTTTGGTTTATAACTACGCTGACCCTACAGGCATCAATGGTGTAACGGTTGAAACCACACACGCCACAGTAGCTAACAACCAATTCATCTATAACTTTGAGTCAGCTGCCGATCGCACCATCAGCCTCTTCTGCGCTGATGGCAAATTAGCCAAACGCATCACTACAAAGGCAAAAAGTGGCGAACTGAGCCTTAACGGACTGCAAAAGGGTGCTTACATCTACACCATTGCACAAGAGGGACAGACCATCATTTCAGGCAAGGCCATCGTAAAATAAATCACACTACTGAATAACAAACAAAACCTATAAATATGAAGCACTTTTTACTCGCTTTTGCTACGGTTGCCGCTTTGGCTGCACCCGTTAGCGCACAACACATTATGGGCGGTAAGTTGGCAACAACCAACAAGTTTACCTTTAAGCCCGTACATTCACTGACCATCAGCAACAAGGCTAACAAACTCAACATGCCCCTTACCAGCGCCATCAAGCCCATGGCTGCTATACAGGAACAAGTGTCACGTAACCCCAAGAACCTGAGTTACGAAGTGGATGGTAATGAACTTTCAGCCATGACCTTGGTACCATTAGGTGTTGACTACAATGCTTTGACCCAATACGACATGTCAATTGGCTACGCACAAGCATTTGATCGCGCCATACTTGATCGTTATGTAGGCAACAAAATAACCAAAATCAACTTCTGCCCCTGGATGGGTACTTTTACCGATGGTAAGGTGTTCATTGCTGACCTTAGCACTTACAATAGCGAAACAGGCCAGTTCAGCAGCTACTTGTGGCAAAAGGACGTTGCCATCAAGGGTGCCGCCAGCGGTACACAACTCAGCAAAAACGCCATTGACTGCGACTACACCATTCCCGCTGAAGGTTTAAAACAAGGCATCATTGTTGGTTTCTATGCCAAGACCAAAGCCTCTGCAAAGGATCCATATGCCAAAAATTATGGCTATTTGGCCATTGGTTATGAAGACAAAACACAAGCTGGTGCAGGTGGTTACATCTGGGTTCACGAAAATGGTAGCAATGCCGAATACCCCTTAGGCTCTCTCTCAAGCAATGGCGTGGCCAATGCCTTGTGGCTTGAAACTGAAGGCAACGCTGGTCTTCGTGCTGAAGATGCTTGTGCCGCAGCCGTTGATGGCGCACGTGGCCCCGTAGGTTCTACACAAAAGGTAATGGCTCAGTTCTATAACTTCGGTACTGACTCTATCTACAACATCAACTACACTTTCGAGAACGATGGCAAAACTATCAATGGCACAGCCCGTTTCCGTGAGCCTATCAAGTACTACAACGCTGCTACATTTAACCTCGACATTCCTGTTAACGCCACTCCTGGCCGCCATAACACAGGCAAACTCACCATTACTAAGGTAAATGCTAAAGATGATGAGTACACCAACTTGCAAGACAACGAGGTGCCTAACGTATTGACCGTAGCTTTGAGCGATGCTTACAAGCGTACACCAGTTATTGAGGAGTTCACCAGCACCACTTGTGGTTGGTGCCCCTTCGGCATTGCTGGTTTGCCCAAAGCCATTAAGGCGGTTAATAACAAGGCTGTAGCCATTGCCGTACACGCTGACTTTAACACTGGCTATGGCAACGACCCCTTGGTTGCTGACTCTTATAGCAACATTATCCAATCGTATGCCAGCTCATTCCCCTCAGCTTTCATCAACCGCGAAACCATGACGCATGCTTATAGCGGCATTGACCAGGCTGTAAAGGAAATGGCTGCAAAGCCCTGCGAAGCCAGCATGACTTTCACTCCCAAGCGCGCACTTAAGGGTGTGAAGATGGAAACGAAGCTCAACTTTACCATCGATGCTCCTGAAAAGTCGTATGGTATTGCCTATGTAGCCACTGAAGATAACGTAGAGTCTGTAGCTCAGCTCAACTACTTTGCTTTATACTACAACGAAGGCACTAAAAAGGGTAATGCTAACTATGTTGCTTGGTACAACAATTTAGCTGACGACTGCAAAGCATTGGCCACAGCCGACTTCTACACCACCGATGCTACCGATAACAATGGTAACAAGGTGAGCGAATACTGGTCAAACTTCGACATGAACCACGTAGCTTGCTCTATTGCTGACCCCACATCTACTGTTTCATCTGAAACTGAATTTAACAAATTGGCTTTGCCTGCTATTGTTGCTGGTCAAGAAATTACTCACACCTACTCACTTGCAGTTCCTACACGTACTGCTGACAACCAAAAGAAATATACTTCAGACGTGCCTGCCATCAATAGCAGCAACGTGAAGTACGCTGCCTTGCTGATTGACCTCAGCACTGGTAAAATCATTACTGGTTGCCAAGCTAAGGTAGGTGAAACTGCTACTTCAGACGACAAGGCTGACCTCACTGCCATCAACACCGTTAAAACTGACAACGCTGCCAATGTAGCCGACATCACTATTGCCGATGGTGCATTCAACGTTAAAGCCGAAGGTGCTGTAGCAAAGGTTTACGATGCTCAAGGTCGTTTGGTAAGCAGCGCAACTGTCAATGGTGAGGCTTCGCTCCCCACATTTGGCAAGGGTGTGTTCGTTATCCGCGTAGTTAAGGGTGGTAACGTTACCAGCCAAAAGGCTATATTCTAAACCTACCTTTCATTCTGAAAAAAAGGATTTTTCCCTTCCCCCTTTTGCACTCAGCAGAGTGTAAAAGGGGGATTTTTTTAATGGGTGGTTCTAAGTATATAGCACAAACTACTTAAAACGCAACGTTATGCGACTTCACACAATTTACACAGCCTATAATTTGCCCACCTCAGTTTAATTGCGCAACTTTGCAAACGACGAAAAACCCTGTAACACATTATATAACACATACATACTTTTTAAAAAACATCTGCTGAATGACTACATTAACAACCCTTATTGTAGCGGTTTTTGTAATTGGCTACTTCTTAATAGCCATTGAGAGCCTTACCAAAATCAACAAGGCAGCCATTGCTCTGCTCATGTTTGTGGGCTGCTGGACAATCTTCATGTGCGACCCCTCACAATACCTTGTAGCCGCTGTAGGCGACAAGGTAGCTCAAGTGGTAAGCGATACCATTGAACACCATTTGGGTTCAACGGCCACAACCCTATTCTTCTTAATGGGCGCCATGACCATTGTTGAACTCGTTGACCAAAACGGAGGCTTTAACTTTGTACGCGACATGATGCGCACAAAGAGCAAACGCGGACTACTTTGGCGCATTGCCTTCATGACCTTTATTCTTTCAGCCATCCTCGATAACCTAACCACCAGCATTGTCATGATTATGATTTTGCGCAAACTGGTGGCCGACCACAAAGACCGCATGGTGTATGCCTCGCTCGTTATTATAGCAGCTAACTCTGGTGGAGCCTTCTCGCCCATTGGCGATGTTACCACCATCATGCTTTGGAACAAGGGACTCATTACTGCTGCAGGGGTTATTAAGGAGATTATCATCCCCTCAATAGTTTCAATGGTCATTCCTGCCTTTATCATGCAATACATGCTCAAAGGCGAACTTTCTTATAACAACGCTACCCAACAAACAGCCATGGCTAATGAGTTAACCATGCGTCAACGCAAAACGGTGTTCTTCTTGGGTGTAGGCGGACTTATCTTTGTGCCTATCTTTAAGAGCATCACCCACTTACCTCCCTTTGTTGGCATATTACTCGTATTAGGAGTGTTGTGGACAGTTACCGAGATATTCTACCGCCACTTAGGTCATGCCGAGGAGAAAGGTGCCATGCAAAAGCGTGTCACCAACATGCTTTCGCGCATCGACATGGGCACCATCCTCTTCTTCCTCGGCATATTGATGGCTGTGGCCTGCCTTGAAACCATTGGTGTACTCACTCAGTTGGGTACGGGCTTAAACGTAGCCTTTAATGGCAACCACTTTATGGTAACAGGCATCATTGGTGTGTTATCAAGCATTGTTGACAACGTACCCCTCGTAGCTGGCTGCATGGGCATGTATCCTGTAGCTGAAATGGGCGACTTTGCACAGGATGGCATCTTTTGGCAACTCTTAGCTTACTGCGCAGGTGTGGGTGGTTCAATGCTCATCATTGGTTCAGCAGCTGGTGTTGTGGTGATGGGACTTGAAAAGATTACCTTTGGCTGGTACATGAAACACATTTCATGGATAGCCTTTGTAGGCTATTTGGTTGGCATACTGTGCTACTACCTTCAACGTGTAGTCATTGGCATGTAAAACTGCTTAAAAAGGTGTTCAACTTATGTTTGAACACCTTTTTATTTTAACCCGTTGGTGAAATTTCAGGTTAACGGGTTAACAAGTTGACAGGTTAACAAGTAAGTATGCTTTAC
>ERZ506887.1105-NODE-1105-length-14769-cov-4.932173_pt1 | contig 14769 bp, 14 predicted proteins | sample MGYA00512905_ERZ506887 | MGnify/ENA metagenome assembly ERZ506887 | reverse complement strand
TGTGCTCTGCCGATCTCGGGCCCATCGACGTCACCGCCATGGCTCAGGCCTGCCGCAACTCCGGCGGCAAGGTCATCGTGCAGGTGGAAAAGGTGGTGCAGGGCGGCACCTTGGACCCTAAACTGGTGGCCATCCCCGGCATCTATGTGGACGCCATTGTCATCGGCTCCGCCGAGGACAACATGCAGTGCCTGGGCACTCCCTATGACGGCAGCCTTTCCGGCGAATACCGTATCCCCATGGACGCCATTCCGTCTATCCCGCTGGACGCCAAGAAGATCATCGCCCGCCGTGCCGCCATGGAGCTGCCCCAGGACGCCATCGTCAATCTGGGCACCGGCGCGCCGGAGAAGATCGCCAACGTGGCCGCCGAGGAGGGCATCAGCGACAAGATGACCCTGACGGTGGAGGCAGGTTCCATTGCCGGTGTTCCCATGGGCGGCACCCAGTTCGGCGCGTCCGCCAACGCCATGGCCATCATCCCCCACAACGTGCAGTTCGATTTCTATCAGGGCGGCGGCCTGGATGTGGCCTTCCTGGGCCTGGCCGAGACGGCCCCCAACGGCGATCTGAACGTCTCCAAGTTCGGCACGCGCCTTGCCGGTGCGGGCGGCTTCATCGACATCACCCAGAACGCCAAGAAGGTGGTCTACTGCGGCACCTTCACCGCCAAGGGTCTGAAGACTGAGTGCCGTGACGGCGCATTGGTCATCACCCAGGAGGGCGCGAAGAAGAAGTTCGTCCAGCAGGTGGAGCACATCACCTTCTCCGGCAAGTACGCCGTGGAGGTGGGCCAGCCTGTGCTGTACATCACCGAGCGCGCCGTGTTTGAGCTGCGGCCCGACGGCGTGACCCTCATTGAGATCGCCCCCGGCATCGACCTCCAGACCCAGGTGCTGGATCAGATGGAGTTCATGCCCAAGATCGCTCCCGACCTGAAGCTGATGGACAGCCGCATCTTCCGCGAGGAGAAGATGGGTCTGGCCGACGACAAATAAGGAGGAAACGAAAATGGCATTGATGACCGCGAAAGAGTATATCGACTCCCTGCGTAAGCTGAACACCCGTGTCTACATGTTCGGCGAGAAGATCGACAACTGGGTGGATCACCCCATGGTCCGGCCCTCCATCAACTGCGTGGCCATGACCTACGCGCTGGCCCAGGATCCCCAGTATGAGGACCTGATGACCGCCACCTCCAGCCTGACCGGCCACAAAATCAACCGCTTTACCCACCTCCACCAGTCCAGCGAGGATCTGGTGAAAAAGGTAAAGATGCAGCGCCTGCTGGGTCAGAAGACCGCCAGCTGCTTCCAGCGCTGTGTGGGCATGGACGCCTTCAACGCCGTGTTCTCCTCTACCTACGAGATCGACGAGAAGTACGGAACCCACTACCACGAGAATTTCAAGAAGTTCCTCATCTACGTGCAGGACAACGACCTGACGGTGGACGGCGCTATGACCGACCCCAAGGGCGACCGCAGCAAGGCTCCCCATGAGCAGGCCGATCCCGATATGTACGTCCACGTGGTGGAGCGCCGCCCCGACGGCATCGTGGTCTGCGGCGCCAAGTGCCACCAGACCGGCTCCATCAACTCCCACTGGCATATCTTTATGCCCACCATCGCCATGGGCGAGGCCGACAAGGACTATGCCGTGTCCTTCGCCTGCCCCACCGACGCCGAGGGTCTGTATATGATCTACGGCCGCCAGTCCTGCGACACCCGCAAGATGGAGGAGGGCTGCATCGACGTGGGCAACGCCAAGTTCGGCGGGCAGGAGGCTCTGGTGGTTCTGGATCACGTCTTTATCCCCAACGAGTACATCTTCCTCAACGGCGAGTATGAGTTCGCCGGTACCATCGTGGAACGCTTCGCCGGTTATCACCGCCAGAGCTACGGCGGCTGCAAGGTAGGCGTAGGCGACGTGGTCATCGGCGCGGCGGCGCTGGCCGCCGAGTACAACGGCGTGGAGAAGGCCAGCGCTGTCAAGGACAAGCTCATCGAGATGACCCATCTCAACGAGACCCTGTACTCCTGCGGCATCGCCTGCTCCTGCGAGGGCTGCCCCACCAAGGCGGGCAACTATCAGATCGATTTGCTGCTGGCCAACGTCTGCAAGCAGAACGTGACCCGCTTCCCCTATGAGATCGTGCGTCTGGCCGAGGACATTGCCGGCGGCCTGATGGTCACCATGCCCAGCGAAACCGACTTCAAGTCCGACACGGTGGTGGGCAACAACGGCGAGACCATCGGCGAGATCTGCAACAAGTATTTCGCCGCCCGCGAGGGCGTCAGCACTGAGGATCGCCAGCGGATCATGCGCTTCCTGGAAAATATGTGTCTTGGTGCTGCCGCTGTGGGCTACCGCACGGAGTCCATGCACGGCGCAGGCTCTCCCCAGGCGCAGCGCATCATGATCGCCCGTCAGGGGAATATTCAGGAGAAGAAAAAGCTGGCAAAGAACATTGCCGGTATCCAGAAGTGAGAGGGCGGCATGGATAAGAAGCAAGCATGGCTCCGGCTGGTGCGGGAGAAGTCCGAGCACTATCTGAATCTGCACGACGGCGGCTTTGACGAGAAAATGCGGGCGCGTCTGGTGGACTGCGATTACGAGGCGCAGACTGTCACCTATGCCTTCCCCACCCAGGACTGGCAGATCAACGAGAAGGGCGGCATCCACGGCGGCGCTATCGCCGGGATGTTCGATACGGCCTTCGGCGTGGTAGCCAACTTCACCGCCGGAGACAACGAGGCCACCACCACGGACATGACGGTGTCCTTCCTGCGGGGCGTGGATTTCGGCATGGAGTTGCACCTGACGGTGTTCATCGTCAAGGCGGGGCGCAGCCTTATCCGCCAGCGGGCGGAGCTGACCGATGCCGCCACCGGCAAGCTACTGGCCACCGCCAGCGGCAGTTGGATGCCGCTGTGACCACATCATACTTAGGACAAAACAAGGAGAACAAATATGGATTTCAATCTCAGCCGTGAGCATCAGCTGATCCGCAAGATGATGGCGGAGTTTACGGAAAAGGAAGTCAAGCCCATTGCGGCGGAGACCGACCGCACCTGCGAGTATCCCCGCGAGAACATCGAGAAGCTGTTTGATCTGGGCGTCATGGGTATGTGCGTCCCCAAGGAGTACGGCGGCGCGGACGCCGACCCGCTGGCCAGTGCCATCTGCATCGAGGAGCTGAGCAAGCAGTGCGCCTCCACCGGCGACATCGTGGCCACCCACAACGGCCTGTGCTGCGACCCCATCATGACCTACGGCACCCCTGAGCAGAAGGCCAAGTACCTGCCCATGCTGACCACCGGCCACCATGTGGGTGCCTTCGCCCTCACCGAGCCCAACGCCGGCTCCGACGCCTCCAAGGGTCAGACCGAGGCGAAACTGGAGGGCGACCACTATGTGATGAACGGCAGCAAAATTTTCATCACCAACGGCTACGTGGCCGATGTGTTCGTGGTGTTTGCCATGACCGACAAGACCCGCGGCACCAAGGGCATCTCCGCCTTCATCGTGGAGAGCAGCTTTCCCGGCTTCTCCGTGGGTAAGCACGAGGAAAAGCTGGGTCTCCACGGCAGCCCCACCGCCGAGATCGTGTTCCAGGACTGCATCGTCCCCAAGGAGAATCTGCTGGGCGTAGAGGGCAAGGGCTTCTCCATCGCCATGGCGACCCTGGACGGCGGCCGTATCGGCATCGCTGCCCAGTCCCTGGGCATCGCCGAGGGCGCGCTTCAGGAGGCCATCAACTACACCAAGGGGCGTGTCCAGTTCGGCAAGCCCATCTCCAAGTTCCAGAACACCCAGTTCACCCTGGCCGATATGGAGCTGGGCTGCGAGGCGGGCCGCCTGCTGACGTATCAGGCCGCCGTGGCCAAGGGCGAGGGCAAGCGCTACACCAAGCTGGCCGCCATGGCCAAGCTGTTCACCTCCGAGCACGCCATGAAGACCACCACCAAGGTGGTGCAGCTGTTCGGCGGCTATGGCTACACCAAGGATTACCCGGTAGAGCGCATGATGCGCGACGCGAAGATCACGGAAATTTATGAGGGCACCAGTGAAGTCCAGCGCATCGTGATCTCTGCCAACATGGGTCTGTAAGAGGAGGGAAGAGACAATGAAGATTCTGGTTACCGTAAAACAAGTTCCCGACACCAGCGGCAAGGTCGCTGTCAATCCCGATGGTACTCTGGACCGTGCGTCCATGCAGACCATCATCAACCCCGATGACCTGAACGCCGTCGAGGCCGCCCTGGCTCTCAAGGACGAGCTGGGCTGCAAGGTCGTGGCGTTCACCATGGGTCCTCCTCCCGCCAAGGGTATGCTGCGTGAGCTGATGGCCATGGGCGTGGACGAAGGCGTTCTGGTCACCGCCCGTGAGTTCGGCGGCTCCGACACCTACGCTACCTCCCAGATCATCGCTGCCGCTATCGATACCTACGGCATCGAGAAGGACGACATCATCCTGGCTGGCCGTCAGGCCATCGACGGTGATACCGCACAGGTGGGTCCCCAGATCGCTGAGAAGCTGCATCTGCCCCAGGTCACCTATGCCGGCGAGATCACCAAGGACGGCGACACCCTGACCGTCAAGCGCATGCTGGAGGACGGCTACATGACCATCAAGGTCAAGACTCCCTGCATGATCACCTGCATCAAGGAGCTGAACACCCCGCGTTACCTGTCCGTGGGCGGCGCGTTCGAGTGCTACAGCAAGCCTCTGGTCACTATGACCTACGAGACCCTGAAGGATCACCCCCTGATCGACAAGAGCACCATCGGTCTGGCCGGTTCTCCCACCAATATTCTGACCTCCTTCACGCCTCCTCAGAAGGGCGCGGGCATGATGCTCGAGGGCGCTGACAAGGCTACCACCGACAAGCTGGCAGGCATCCTGGCCGCCAAGCACATCATCTAAGGAAGGAGAAAAGAAAATGGCTTTTAATAGTGCTGATACCGCTGCCTTCAAGAACGTATGGGTGTTCTGCGAGCAGCGCCAGGGCGTGATGATGCCCACCACCTTCGAACTGATCTCCGAGGGCCGGAAGCTGGCCAATGAGCTGGGTGTCGAGCTGTGCGGCATCCTGCTGGGCGACAACGTTGACGGCATCGCCGCCGAGCTGGGCGAGTACGGCGCCGACAAGGTGTACGTGTACAACTCCCCCCTGCTGAAGGACTTCACCACCGATGCCTACACCAAGGTGATCGTGGAGGCCGTTGAGGAGCTGAAGCCCGAGGTGCTGCTGTTCGGCGCCTCCAACATCGGCCGTGACCTGGCCCCCCGCTGCGCGGCTCGCCTGCACACCGGTCTGTGCGCGGACTGCACCCACCTGGACATCGACATGCCCAACTACAAGGGCTTCCTGAAGGAAGCTTCCACCCTGCCCGAGGAGCGCATCGAGAAGCTGGGCACCGTGATGATCAACCGTGAGCCCCACGATGTGTCCCGCGACCTGAAGATGACCCGTCCCGCTTTCGGCGGTCACCTGATGGCGTCCATCATCTGCCCCCGCTTCCGCCCCGCTATGGCGACCGTTCGCCCCGGCGTTATGAAGAAGCGCGAGTGCAAGAAGAACGTGGAGATCCTGCATCCCGCGTTCGCTCTGGAAGCCGCTGACATCAAGACCGAGGTCGTGGATACCGTCAAGGCCGCCAAGAAGCTGGTTGACCTGATCGGCGCTGACTTCATCGTGTCCGTTGGCCGTGGTATCTCCAAGGACGTGGAGGGCGGCATCAAGCTGGCCGAGGAGCTGGCTGAGGTCCTGGGCGGCGTCGTGGGTTCCTCCCGCGCCTGCGTGGACGCCGGCTGGATCTCCGCTGACCATCAGGTCGGCCAGACCGGTAAGACCGTCCATCCCAAGGTCTATGTTGCTCTGGGTATCTCCGGCGCCATCCAGCATAAGGCCGGCATGCAGGATTCCGAGTGCATCATCGCCGTGAACAAGAACGATACCGCTCCCATCTTCGAGGTGGCTGACTACGGTATCGTGGGCGATCTGTTCAAGGTCGTTCCCGAGCTGATCGAGTCCATCAAGGCTGCCAAGGCTGCGAAGTAAGGGAAAATGTCAAGATATCCCGAATACAGATTCTGGTATCAGATGGTATGGTATAGTTTTGGTGAATACATGCCGCGCTGACGCCCCCCTGTGAGAAAAGAGGCTTATACGACCCGATGTACCCCCATATTTGATGTGATTTTCCACTATAACAACGACTACTGATCGATAGGTATTGTAATCCCTTCTTTGCTGCAGGTACTGTTTTCCAACAATTCTTCCAACAAACACCCTAAATCCACGCAAAATACTCCGGTATGTATTGAAACGCACTAACACAAGAAGAACATCCAATCCCTTGTAGCACAAGGGATTGGATGTTCTTCTTCGGTATGAATGGGTACAACGCAAAAGCATCTACGGCTTTTTGGTAAGGATGAGGTCGGCGGTTCGAATCCGCCCAGCAGCTCCAAAAAGTCCTGTTTTTGAGAGAAAACAGGACTTTTTCTTTACTTTTCGGTGGATTTGATTCGTGGGTCAGGGTGTGGGTCAACTTTGACCCACACCCTGACCCACACGCGGAAATGCGCGGAAAGTGACAAAGAGGAGCAGGCGGAATATCCGTCCGCTCCTCTCTTTTAGATTGGCTCACATCACCTGTGCCATGAAGCTGCCCATGGTTTGGGCGGCTTCATCCTGCTTTTGGCGGGTGGCATGGGTGTATGTGCGCAGGGTGAAGCCCGCGTCGTAGTGACCCAGCATACTGCTGACGGTTTTCACGTCTACACCGTTTTGTAGGGCCAATGTGGCGAATGTGTGTCTGAGATCGTGGAAGCGTATGTGCGGCAGGCCCGCATCCTTCAGTATCTTCTTATGCAGGTTCACGATGGAGTCGGGGTAGTACATCTCTCCTGTGACGGGTGACGGGAACATATACGGATTGCTGGGGTGCTTCTTGTGTTCGGCGATCAGCAGGTCGACGGCTTCTTGCGGGATAGATACCTTTCTGACGGAAGTTTCCGTCTTGGGGCGTGAGAGCGTCAGCTCACCGTTGGGGTTCTTGACGTACTGCTTACTGACGGAGATGGTTTTGTCCGTGATATCGAGGTCACTCCACAGGAGAGCGGTCAGCTCGCCCTTGCGCAGACCGCTGACCAGTTCCAAATAGAACATGGGCAGCAGGCCCCTCTTGTCGGCAGCATCAAGGTAGGTCTTGATGTGTTCCGGCTGGAGGATCTGCATCTCGAATTTCTGCACCTTCGGCGCGATACAGTCCTCGGTGGGATTGCGGAGGATCAGGCGCTCTTTCACGGCGCGGTTCAGTGCGTTGTGCAGCATCAGGTGCAGGCTGCGGACGGTGGTACTGCTGAGTCCCGGATTGCCGTGGCCGCTTTTACGGTTGGTGCGGCCACTCTCCATCAGCTCCTTGTAGAGCTTTTGCAGGTCGTGGGCAGTCAGTTTCGTGAGCTTGATGCTGCCGATACGGGGAATTGTGTACTGCTCAATCATCAGTCGATAGCGATCCGCCGTGGCGACGCGAACATTTGGCTTGGCATAGATGTCGTACCAGCTCCGCAGCCATGTAGCCACGGTGTACTCGTCGGCGCGGCTGACGTCGACACCCTTGGTGGCCTCCATCGCGGCAGTAAGTTTCGCCTTGCACTCCGCCTGCGTTTTGCCGAGGACGTTTTTGATGATGCGCTTGCCGGTCGTTGGGTCGTGTCCCGCGGTGTAACGCCCCTCCCACCGACCATCGCTGCGTTTGCGGATGTTGCCCTCACCGTTGGCGCGTTTCTTGGCCATTGAATCAGCTCCTTTCTTGGTAGCAAACACAAATACCACAACTTTGCGCGGAAAGCTACCGTTTTGAAATTATCTTTTTATTGTTTTCAGCAGCGCAAAATATGCGCCTCTTACAGGCCGCCCATGCCATGGCTCTGCTCGTTTTCGCGGTCGTTCCATTTATGGCCCATTGCCATCTTCTTTTCCCGCAGGCGTTGTAGGCGTTTGCGGTCAATCTGGATTCCCGTGGGCGCTGTGGGCTGCGGTGCGTTGTCCCGGAAGATGTTGCCCATGTGGTGCAGTAGACGTGTGGCAGACAGCAGAATGTTGGGCGGCGGCAAGTCCTCCTGCCGCTCCATGCGGTCGAGAAAATATCCGGCATAGGCGTGGCCGTTCTGCTCCGCCACGGAAAACCAATATTGTGCGGCTTCCTTATCCTTTGGAACGCCCTCTCCCATAAGGCGAAGCTTTCCCTGCAGGTACTGCGCGTAGGCGCTGCCGTTATCCGCGGCCTGCCGCAGATATTCCGCCGCAGTCGAAGTGTCTTTTGGCACATTATTACCGCTGAGATATTCCTTTCCCAGCCGGTAGGCAGCGTACTCGTTACCGTTATCGGCAGCGCGTTTTAACCAATAGATACCTTTGGTGGGATCATGAACGTCAGCATCATCGGAGAGATACAGCTTGCCCAATGCGTATTGCGCCGCATCCAAGTCCTGCTCGGCGGCGCGTTCCAACAGCTTTTGCGCTTTGGCTGTGTCCGGTATCAGCAGCCCACCGTCGCGGTACAGCAGTCCCATGAGGTATTGCGCGTGAGGATCACCTTGGTGGGCAATTTGCTCCAATTCCTCGGCGACCTTGTCCCGTTCCTCCAGCGCTGTGCTTTCGTCGGCAATAATTTTTCGCAGCTCCCAGCAGTCGTAGGACATCGTGCGGTCATCTATCTGCTCGTCCTCCTGTACCAGGGCTGCGTCCTCAAAGGACATACGGCCTTGGCGGATATGCTCTGCCTCCCGAATGACCGCGTTCTTGATCTGCCGGAACTCCTTCTGCTGTGACAGCGGCGGGCGTTGTTGCTGCCGCTCCGAATAGTAATCGTTAAGCTGGCATTGCAGCTCCCACCACTTTTGGTAGCATTCATTGACCGTGGGCAGCTTCTCCATGGCATCTACCACCTCGTCCGTCAACTGCTTTAGCGGCTTCGGCAGGTAGCCGTAGGCCTTCTTCCCCTGCACCTCATCCAGCTTCTGCGACAGCTCCCATAGTTTCTTCTCAGCGGGCGGACAGATGCAGAGGCCGTCCCGCATACGCTTCGCCAGTTTCAGCATGGTCTGCCGCGTCTGTCGCACCAGCTCGTCACGGGAGACACTTTTCTCCTTGTAGAGATGCAGCAACTCCTGCTGAAAAATTTGGCTGGTCAGTGTGGACTTGATCTGACGAATACCTTCCTTGTCTAAGTACGCCTGCCCCGGCGTTGCAGACCATGCCATCATGTGGACATGGGGATGATTACCTTCGTCATGGAAAGCAGCGTACCAACGAAAGTCCTCCGGCTTGATGTTCATAGCGGCGGCGATGTCGTTCCTGTGTGTGCGCAGCAGTGTACGCCACGCCGCTGCGTTGTCGTAGCCCAGCCGTGCGGCATCCTCCCGCTTCAAGGAAATGATGTGCGTCCACACGTTGCCGGTGTAGTGGTTCAGTTCGTCCATGGCCTTGTCCAGTGACACATGATCCGCGTCACCAAACAGGCCGTGGCTGCCCAACCGTTCGGTTCTGGGACGGGTGGCGATGTACTTGGCGTAGCCCTCGGTGGATTGCACACGGCTCCAGTTTTGCTCCAACGCCAGCGTGATGAAGGACGAAGCGTTGGCCTTTGTGGGTGCATTTTTGTAGTCGTCGTACTCCAGCAGTTCTTTCGTGTCTGGGAAATCCTTCACCAACTTTTGGATGAGCTGTTCTTGCTTTCTCGTAGGCGGTCGGTCATCCGGCACGATCTCCACACGCTCACGGGTTGCAATGTAGTTCAGGTAACCGCTGGCGTTTTGGCCGCCGCCGCACTTGATGTAGGGGCTCTTGACGATCAGCCTTGCCATTCTTCATTCTCCAACTCGCGAAGTTTTTGCTCCATGCGCAGACGGCCATTGGTGCGTTTGACCGCCGCGATGCTCTTGGCCCGCTCCTGCCGCAGCACGGATTCGTCCACGTTGACGCTTTGCAGTAGGATGGAGATGGCCATGTCCATCTCAACCGTCTGCTTGTAGAGGATGGACGCCACGCGATCCTCCAACATCTTCAATCGCCCATCGATGGCGGTCTGTATCGCCAGCGGCAGCGTGGTGCTGTTCTCTGCCGCCAGTGCATCCGCGTAGAAGTTCACGGCCTTTTCCACGAACTCATTCTTACTGCGGCAATGGTCGGCTTTGTACCAGTGCTCCAGCTTTTCCGCTGTTTCCGGTTTCATCCGGAAATTCAATCTATCTTTGCTTTCACTCATATTTCCTCCAAATCTTCATAAGGCGCGTCGAAAGTCCCGTAAAATCTGCCATTGCGGGGACTATGACGCCAACCTCCGTAAAGCCTTGCCCAACAGGCGCCATTTTCGACTCCGCCGAGAACCTCCGTAAACTGTCCGCACTGCGGGCAGATGTGAGCAGGCAGAGCGTCGGTTCCGACGCCAGCCTTTTATCCTGCTATACTTTAAGCGCGCCGAAAAGCGGGTCAAAACCGCTCCAAACCTCCGGAGCCGCTATCCTTACCCTCCCGTGTTCCTCCGAGGCCACACAGGGGCTCACAGGGGTGAACACGGGGGTTCTGTCGCCTGTGCCGCCAGCTTCTGCTGAGCGCGGTGACGTTCAGTGGCCATCTCCGCGAGGTGCAGTTGGTGTTGATTGTGCTGCGCCAGTACCTGCTCCACCGGCAGGATCGTGTAGAGCAGTGAGCCGTTCCGTTTGCGTCCGTCCTTTAATGTGACAGTGGTACGCTCCGTGCGGATGAGACCTTTCTCCTCCAGCGACCGTACATACTTGCACACCGTGTTGCGGCTCATGCCTACGGCATCACCGATGGTGCGGTAACTGGGATAGCACTGGTAGGTCTTGCGATCCTCACAGAACAGCAGAAACGAGTACACAGCGATCTCGCCGGGAGACAGGCCCAGTTGACAGATGACTTTCGGCACGGGATAGTAGTTCTTGACAGGGTCGGGCTTCTGCCACGGCAGGGTATGGGTCATCTCGCACCGCCTGTCTGCGCTTCTACCCACTGGCAGAATTTTTCTTTCGGGACAACGATGCGGCTGCCCACACGCAGGGCGGGGAAGCTCGTTTCGTGCATCAGCTCATAGGCGCTGGAGATAGAAATGCCCAGCACCTTTGCCACCATTTCTGCGTTAAGGAACAGCGGCAGTTCGTCGTAGTTTGTATAGACAGATCGTTTCATGAGATACTCCTCGTTTCAAATTCAGAGAAAAAGAACTTGCGTTTCGGAGGCCTCTCTGTTAGACTTGTCGCAGATGGCGTCTGCGTTTTCCGAAGCGCGGCGTGCCGCCAGACTGTTGCAGCAGTTTGGCGGCTTTCATTTTTGCAGGGACGATATACGATCCTCACCTCTTTTCGTTGGAGTTGCCATGCACCACAGGCCGTTCCTGCCGCGCTTTGCCTGCACGGCGTTTCTCTCAGCCTTGGCACGCTCAGCTGCTCTGCGCAGCGTCGTGGCATACTTCCCCAGCGAGTATCTTCTCTGGTGATGGGTATGTAGTTGTGAAGGTACAGTATATACCCGATTGACACATCTATCATTATCGGGTATACTTAGTATAACAGATTTCAACTCGTTTTCAAGACGTTCAGAGAATATCGGCACGTCTGCATAAAATTGATCGGGTACGGAGGTCCTGTCATGTTTCAGATGAACCACGATGCGGTGGATTTCTTTTCCGTAGACTTTACATCGGCCTGTACGATCGTTGCGCGGGAGGAATACCCTCTCGGATATTTCGCGGCGCAAGCGATGGAGGTATCCGGCAGGCTTGACGGTGATATAGACGCTGCGGCCAAAGAATTTGCCGCGGAAGCGCAGATGTTCTTTGCGGCACGTGATCCCTCCAGCGCAGGGATCGCCAATGACGCATACGGACGACTGAGGGCTCTGCTGCGGGAGCTTCCACTGTACAACATTCTCCTACCGCGCTCTGACACGATGCTGTCATGCTTTTCCAGTGCTTCTGAATATCAGGCGATGTGGGATGAGATGATGACCAAGGGAACACGCGGCAACAATGACTACACCCATTGGATCTCGCGGATATGCAGGATCGGCGCGGACCTGCACGAGTTCCGGCGCAACACCAACTGGATGCTGTCAACGTATTTTGATAAGCTGACCTCTCACCGGCGCGAGGACTATATCGATGCGTTCGCCCGGTTCAAGGAAGATATCCGTGACGCCAAGCTCGTTGATCTCGATGACGACGACCAGCGCTATCTTTCCGGAGATCCATCCCCGTATTCTTTCCGTTTTGACTTCCCTGCACATATATCCTTTATCCCCTATCATGATGAGAAGACAGGAAAGCCGAAACTGGCGGAGCGTTCTACGTTCGATGACCTCGTTTCTTTCTTTTATCTGGACTTGACGCGGGGGCTTGCCGCGGGCAACCTCCCCCGCAGATGCAAAAACTGCGGCCACTGGTTCGTTGCGGTCGGTGGGTACAACATTCAGTATTGCGACAGGCCCATCCCCGGTCAGGCGGGAAAGAGCTGCCGCAGTGTGGGCGCCCATGAGACAGCGAAGCGGAAGCTGAAAGAGGCTTCCGCGAGGGAATATGCCCGCACCTATAATCGGTTGAAGGCAAGGAAGCAGCGCGGCGCGATCTCCAGCGATGAATGGAATCAGACGGTCGCCGTCGCGGAAGAACTCCGTGCCGCCTTTCAGAAAGGTGAGCTGTCGGAGTCGGAATACTGCCGTAAGCTGAAAGCGCTGTGATGCCTATGGGATAAATCGAACGAGAGAACGCCTCCGGCATTTGTCTGCCGGAGGCGTTCCTGTATTCTTTGCTTACACCGGCACAGGTTTTGGGCCGCTTAACCGTCGTAGAGGACGTAGATCAGCAGGCTCCCGCCATCTTCCACGATGCAGACATTGCAGCGGAATCCGGCATCCGCAAGGCTGTCCACGCCAGCCTGCATCATATGACCTTTTTCATTTGTGCGTTCTCCCTTCGCTTTGGCAGCAAACACAACTACCACACAACTACGAACAAGTCAATTGAAAGATGCCAAAGGAAAAATTCAATCCATTTCCGAGGACTCAACACGATTCAGCAGTTCACGGATCTGTGCTATCAGCATTCTGACCGAACCCATAGTCCGAGGATTGCCGCTGATTAGGAAATCTACAGAGACATCCAGTTCGGCAGCTAAATCAAGGAGCAGGTCAATAGAGATGCCGCGTTGACCACATTCGATCTTGCTAAGGTGTGTCGCGGTGATATACAGTGCATCTGCCAACTGTTCCTGTGTCAGGCCGTGTTTCCTTCGAAGATACTTGACCCGAAGTCCAAATTCTTTTTGATCAAAATACATATCATATTCCTCCAGTCTGTTGTTTTGAGAGATGTGAAAACGACAGACATGGAGGCCCACGGCAATGGGCCGGTATGTGCGTAATAAAAAGCGGAGAAAAAGCCATGATGGCCGCAAAGGGCCATCATGGCTTTTTCTCCGCTATACTGTATTGCCTGACCGCATGGTTAGGTAGCCTCTCGAATATCTCCAGAGGCCAATGCGTTCTGGGAACTCCTTCTGTATCAGCAATTCCTGCTCTATCACTGTCCGTAACCGCAGTTCTCTGTCAGATGCCCGCGTAGCGCCAGACAATGACATCGCCGCCTTTGATTGGGCTGTTTGCCGAATCGCGGCCGGTAGACCTGCCATTGACCGTAAAATCCCATGCCCTGGAAGAGCCGTCAGCAAAGCAAACTATCCCCTCTATTCCATTAACAAACACGCCGTCCCCTTCCTCGATCACATCGAGCGTAATCCCTTTATCCTTGCATACACGGTCGAGCAGGGTGTAGACCGTATCGCCGTCGGATATCTCCACATCCGTGGCAGGCAAGATCACGCCGTCGTTCGGTGCAATACTCTTGCTTCCCACGATGGAGAGAGTCACAGTTTCCTTGCCCATAGGCTTCTCCGACTTATTTTCTCCTTTAGAATCGCTGCCAGACTCATTAGCGTTGTCCTTTACGCTCGCCTGAGTCGTGTCAGTGGCCTTTCCATCAGGATCAGCGTTTGACGGCTTGCTCACATCCTTGTTGTCAGTAGTCTTTTCCACATCCGCACTATCGGAATCCGTCTTTTTACCGTCGGTCTTCGTCTGCTCCTGCCGGGTGTCGGTGCTGCTGTCCGACTGCTGTGCATCTCTCCCGCCGCAACCCGCGCTTACAAAGAGCATTGTCAAAATCAGCAGAGCCGTTATGATTCTTTTTGTGAGTTTCATTCTTTATTCCTCCTCGTTACTTTTTTTAATATTTATCCACCCATGCCGCTGCCCAGATCGTAGCCAAGGTCACAGGTATAGCGCCACTCGACTACATCGCCGTCCTTCACCTGATAGCGGGAGCAGCCGTAGTTGGGATACCAGCCGTTGACGTTATACATCCAGCCGGAGAGGCTTCCCACGTCGAACTCGTATAGGTTGTTTATCCCTTCTACATATGCACTGTTATACATAGGCGTCCAGTTGGATTCCATATGGATGGCGTTGTCACGACATACACGCTGGAGCACATCGAATACGCTCTCGCCCTCGCTGAACTCCACCTCTGTGGCAGGAAAAATGATACCGTCCTCCGGTACGAGGAACTTCTTGTTCTCCACACACTTGTCCATGTTGTCCAAGATAGTTTCACAGGAAATGGAGAACGTGCAGGTGTGCGTTACGGTGGTATCCACCGTTGTGTCCTGCGGCTCTACCGGGT
>ERZ506887.1104-NODE-1104-length-14776-cov-21.028327_pt1 | contig 14776 bp, 12 predicted proteins | sample MGYA00512905_ERZ506887 | MGnify/ENA metagenome assembly ERZ506887 | reverse complement strand
ATCTTCATCGCCAAAGGCTCCGTTCATGCCATGGCATATCGCGACCATCACGAGGAATACACCCGCATCGTAAAAGATTTTGTTTCTAAAGAAGAATAGGCTATTCTCCGATATGTTGTCCCACCACATGCCCTGTGGTCCAGGCGGCCTGCAGATTGAAGCCGCCGGTGATGGCATCGATGTCGAGCACTTCGCCGGCAAAGAAGAGGTGAGGGCACACCTTGCTCTCCAGGGTATGCAGGTCGATGTTGCTGAGGCTGATGCCGCCGCAGGTAACAAACTCCTCCTTGAAGGCTCCCTTGCCGTTCACCTGATAGAGGTCGTTGGTGAGGGTTTCTATCAGCAGGTTGCAACCCTTCTTTCCCATTTCGCTCCATTTCTTTTCGGGTGCATATCCCATCTTCTGAATCAGGAAGAGCCAGAGGCGGGATGGGAGATTGTAAGGGCGGATGCTAGCCAGCTGCTTCTGCGGGTTGGCGATGATGATGCCCTGGATGTTCTCTTCCACCAGCGAGCGGTTGCTCTCGTGTACCCAGTTTACGGAAATCCTGATCTGATAGTTGTTCTCGTGCAGATAGCGGGCAGCATGGGATGAGAGCTTCAGCACGGCAGGACCGCTCATGCCCCAATGGGTGATGAGGAGCGGACCCTCTGCCTTCAGTTTGGTGCCTGGAATGCTGGTATATACAGGCTCTACCACCGTGCCCATCAGATTCTTGAAAGCCTTGTCGGCAATGTTGAAGGTAAAGAGCGATGGGATAGGCTGCTCTATTGCATGTCCCAAGTCTGAGAGATGCTTGAAGCTTTCCAGCTTCGGATGACCGCCCGTGGTGATGGCTACCCGGTGGAAGGCAATCTGCCTGATTTCGGAAACGGGATGAGAGGCAGAAGATGCACCCGATAGATTTCCCTTTTCTTTTGAAACCTTGAAATCCAGGAGCAGGCGCTCATCCTCCAGTTCGGTGATGGCGGTGAGCTGGTGGTTGCATTGTATCTTCACCCCCAGTCGCTTGGCGGTATTCACCAGACAGTCGATGATGCTGTGCGAATCCTGTGATTGCGGAAACACGCATTGGTCTTCCTGCGTAACCAGTGGCACGCCGTTCTCCTCAAACCAGTCGAAGGCATGCTGGTAGTCGAATCTCTTGAAGAGTCGCTTCATCAGTTTATGTCCTCGGGGGTACGCCTGTTTCAGGTCGGAAATCTCCTCAAAGGAATTGGTAAGATTGCATCTTCCTCCTCCCGTGATTTCCACCTTGGCGAGAACCTTCGAATTCTTCTCGAATATAGTGATGTCGGCGTGAGGGAAGTTGCGCTTGGCCTCTATCGCCGCAAAGAATCCTGCGGCACCCCCACCAATAATTGCAATATGTAGTGATTGTGGCATATCGTATTTTTGGTTGATTAGGGTGCAAAGGTACTGCTTTTCTTTGATAAAAGAAGAAAAGTTCCCCTTTTTCTTTTGCAGATACGATAGATTTTTGTAACTTTGCGCAAAAATATCAGTACATGGAAGCAAAGAGAATACCATACGGCGTATCTGACTTCGTTGACGTGATGGAACGGAATCAGTATTATGTAGATAAGACTATGTATATTCCACAGTTGGAAGAAGAAGCGGATAATTTATTCTTTATCCGCCCTCGCCGCTTTGGAAAGAGCATATTCTTAAGTATGTTGCATGCCTATTACGATTGTCATACCAAGGATAAGTTCCAGCAATGGTTTGGCAATCTCTGGATAGGCAAGCATCCCACACCTTTGCAGGGCAAGTTTCTCGTCTTGCATCTAGACTTTTCGCAGGTGGGAGGAACAATAGAGAAGTTGGAGGATAACTTCAACAGTTATTGTCGTATCAAGCTAGACAGCTTTGTTGATATTTATCGCGACTTCTATTCTGAGAGTTTTGTAGGAAAGGTGCTGGCTTCTACTGAAGCAACAGAGAAACTCAATATGATAAACGATGAGAACAGAAAGCTAGGACTGGATGTTTATCTCATCATAGACGAATACGATAATTTCACCAACACCGTGCTCAATGAGCAGGGTGAGGACATGTATTGGGCAATAACTCATGCAGAGGGTTTTTATCGCGACATCTTCAAGAAGTTCAAGGGTACTTGCCGTCGTATCTTCATCTCGGGTGTAAGTCCTGTTACGCTCGATGATGTTACCAGTGGGTTCAATATAGGATGGCATATCTCTACCAAACTCAAGTTTAATCAAATGCTCGGCTTCTCCGAGGAGGATGTGATGGAACTGTTTGGGTATTACAAAACGGCAGGAAAACTGCCTGCTGACTGTGATATTCAGAGAATGGTAACGGAAATGAAGCCGTGGTACGACAACTATTGCTTTTCAAAGATTGCATTAGATAAGCAGAGCAAGGTGTTTAATTGTGATATGGTGCTTTATTATCTTCGCACGTATGTAAGCACGGGGGCTGCCCCAGAGCAGATGATTGACCCGAATACCAAGACCGACTATAATAAGATGAAGCGCCTTTTGCAGTTGGATAAGCTGGATGGAGACCGCAAGGGAGTAATTCGCACCATTGCTGAGACGGGGCAGATTATCACGAATCTTCGTGAAACTTTTCCTGCCCGTTCCATTACCGACCCCGGCGTGTTCCCAAGTCTGCTTTTCTATTATGGAATGTTGACCATTAAGGATACTTTTGGCGACCAGGTGATACTGGGTATTCCCAACAACAATGTTCGCAAGCAATATTATGAGTATTTGCTGGAAGAATATCAGGATGTAAAGCATGTAAATATTGATGAGCTTAAGACGATGTTCACTTATATGGCATTCCAGGGGAATTGGTGTGAGGCTTTGGGGCATATGGCAAAAGCATACGCCGAAGTCTCTTCGGTGCGCGATACCATCGGGGGTGAGCGAAATCTGCAAGGTTTCTTTATGGCTTACCTTAGTTTGAACAATTATTATTATACTGCCCCCGAATTGGAACTGAATCATGGCTATTGCGATTTCTTCCTCTTGCCAAACTTGTCTCGTTATCCTACCAAGCACAGTTATATCATAGAATTGAAACTTGTGCCTAAGAAAGAAAAGGGAATTTCGAAACAAACTTTCGAGAAGATGATAGGAGAGCAGTGGGATGCAGCTAAAGAGCAAATCAATCGTTATGCCGTGGCTCCAAGGGTAGAGGCCTTGCGACAAGGTACCCAACTGCATAAGATTATCATGCAGTTTGATGGCTGGAATCTGATTCGTATGGAAGAGGTGTGAAAAAGGTGTTGTGAAAAAGGTGTGAAAGTGGGTAATAAGATAACCCTATAGATTATTTTTAGATTTAGGATATAAATAAAGTTTTATGGCAAAAAGAGAATATGTTGAGGCCAACAAGCGTTGGCTGGAGGAAAAGGCAAAGGAGGAGGGCGTTATGGCGCTGCCTCGTGGTATATATTATAAGGTGTTGAAGCAGGGCGACCCGAAGGGTGCACAGCCTAGCCGACGCAGTATCGTGACGGCTCATTATACCGGTTGGACCATCAACGGCAAGAAGTTTGATTCCAGCCGTGGCGGTACGCCGTTCGCCATGCGATTGAGCGACCTGATAGATGGCTGGATTGTTGCCATGCAGCAGATGCACGTGGGCGACCAGTGGGAACTTTACATCCCAGCCGAGATGGGCTACGGCAAGTTCTCACAGCCGGGCATCCCAGGCGGTTCTACCCTGATATTCGAAGTAGAACTGCTGGGTGTGGGATAACCCGGATACTTGAAATTATAAAGATCATTAAGATAAGAGAGTCTTGTCCGGCTATAGTCGGTTCAATTCATCTTCCGCACTGTTCATGCCGTTGTATCTTCCCTTGCGCTTGTTGAATTTCCAGGTTACGGTCAACTTGTAGCTCCATAGCTTGTAATCCTCAGTCTGGGAGAAGTCAACGGCATGCTCGTGGATTCGCTCCTTGAAGAGCTGCTGATGGAAGAGGTCGTTGGCACTGAAGGCAACCTGTAATCTGCCGTCCATCCACGATTTGTTGGCACCAAGACTCCAGTTCTGAGTGGGGCTGAACTTCGTTTTGCCCACTTGTCCTCCGTTGTCAAAACTGTAGGAGAGCGACAGCTGATAGTCGTTTGGTAGCGTGAAGTAATTGTCAAACGATGCATTCCAAGTTGCTCCGTTATAGCTGATTAGCTCTTCATGATCATTTACGGAGAAGCGCTGGTAAGTGATGCTTGCATTTACATTTGGACGCCAGCAGCCGAAGACGTGTCCCCAGTTGAGATAGGCCATGTATTTCTGCATCTTGTTGAAGTTCATGAATGTACTCACGTATCTTACGGGCTTGTCCTCCGGCACTTCATGAATGTACATGATGGAGTGGTCGATACGGGTGTATCTCAACATTCCCATGAAATCTTTCCACTGCACGGAGTAGGTCAGACGATAGGTGTTGACAGGCTGCAGCTTCGGATTGCTGATCTGATACTGAAAGCGCGAGATATAGTAGATGTTCCCACTGAGCTGACTGAAAGAAGGTCGGGCGGTGGTAGTTCGGAAGCTGAGCGAGTGATGCCACGATGGTTCGTTGAGAGTGATACCGAACGATGGAAACCATTGGTCGTAATGACGCTCCATATTGTCGGGAGATTTCTCCGACAGATTGGTGTATCGGGAGGTGAGATGCTCGTATCGGATGCCTGCCCACCAGCTCCATCTGCCAGCTTCACCCTGATATTGCAGGTAAGCAGCCGTCTTGGTATCGTGGTTTTTGTATTCCGTAGTTCCAAGCATATCGGCAGAACTTTCGGTTTTTCCCTTACCTTCCATCAGGCTCCATTCGCTACCGAAGTTGATGGAATGTTTGTCAGAGATGAGTTGCTTGACTTCGAATCTTCCACTATAGATATCGTAGTTGGAATTGGAACGGTTGAGGGTTTCCTGCATCTCGCTACCTTCTTTCTCCGTGATAGGCTGGCTGTCAGAATCCTTGTTCCTTGCATAGTCCAGATAAATCTGTGATGAGAAATGCTTCGACCATTTAGCCAGATGGAAGAGGTTGAAGTGGTGACTGCGCTGGTGTCCCCATTGCTGGCTCTCCGCATCAAAATACTTCATCTCGCCATCCGCATCAGAAAGCTTCATCTCTCTATTTGTATCTTCTCCTGCTGGGTTAGGATAGCGATAGTACTGCTGCTGTTTCTCGCTTCTACCGCCATTCAGCCAAAGCCCTTCCCATTGTATTCCCACTTCGTGTTGCTTGCTGAGCAACCAGTCGAAGTTGAGTTCTGTAGCGTTATAATTTGCCTTGTTCTTGCCATGGCGGTCGGTTCCGAAGAGATATTCGCCATCTTTGGCTCTTACGAGCGCTTCCTGTGGCTGATGCACATTGTATCGGTTGTCTGTGTAGCCGTAAAATCCTGTGAGCGAAATCTTCTTCGTTACCCAACCCAGGGTCAATTCCTCGTGGTTGGTGTTCACCTCGCTCAATTTATCATACACCTGCATCTTGCCGAATATACCCTCGTCTGTTCTTCTCGTCAGGATTCTCAGTACGGCTCCCGTCGTTGCATCATATTTTGCACCAGGAGTGGTAATGAGTTCTATTTCATCTATCAGCTTCACATCGAGATGAGAGAGTTCGGCAGAGGTAGCCTTTTTGTCGTTGAGATAGATGGTGGGTGCTCCCAGTCCGTTTACTTCCAGAGTTCCATCGGCGGTTTGTTTCATGCCGGGGATGTGCTTCAATACATCTTCCAGCGTTGGCTCCTTTGCCAAAGGTGTATTGCGGACACGGGTAACCAGGGCATCGTTTCTCATTTTGTACATCGGGCGATGACCTGTTACGGTTACGGCTTGAATCTCTGCCTCCTTATCAGCTTTGATCTCAGCTTCTTGGTTAGCTTTGATCGAATCTTTTTCCGTCTGTATCGAGTCTGCGCAAACTCCGGATGTCGGGAATTTCCCGTTTTGTGCTGTTGCACAGGTGGCGGTGGCTAGCATCGCGCATAAAACTGTTTCTTTCTTCATTTTCTTCCTTGTTTTTTGTTTTCGTCTGCAAAGGAACAGCTTTTCGGGCTCAAAATCGCAAATAATCATTACTGAAACATTACGCTGGCAAAATAATCTTGCTTCACCTTATTATATATAATGAAATCTTCGTACCTTTGCATCGAAAAAAGAAAAATGATATGAATAGAAGAATCAAACAAGTCTGGCTGCTCGCCATCCTTTCCTCTTTCCTGCTGATAGGCTTGCAGACTTATTGGCTATACAATAGCGTGACCTATTCGATGGGAGAGATGGGGAAGAAAAATGCCGAAAAGGCGGAACAGGCAATAGTCACTTATCAGACAAATATCGGAGAAGCGGTAAAAGAAAAATCACATATCGGTTATGTCGTCTCGGCATATTTTTCAGACTACAAGCGTCCCGTTACAACGGTTTGCTCTCCGCTGGATACGGATACAATCATTGGTGGAGTGGTGTATCGCAAGCCGGGATTCGGTAACGTGATGGAGAAGAGAGATACTTTCGATTTGCGTGAGACGGATTCCAACAATTCTTTTGATTGCCTGAATACTTACACCACTTACCAGCTTACCCACTTTGACAAGGCGCATTTTGACCGTTTCATCAGTAGGAAACTGGGCAATGATTTCATCGGGGCAGAGATGAAGACGGGAAAGCATCGTCTGTGGCAGACAAGAATCGTAGAGCCTCCTACCTTGTTTCATCACGAAATGCTGGTAGAAGTGCCTTTCAATCCTATCCAGTATCAGTCGATGCAGATGAGGATGCAGGTGCCGATGCTGCCCATCCTGAAGGGAATGATGTGGCAGATGATAGGAAGTCTGCTGGTTACCATCATGCTTCTCCTGAGCATAGCTTATCTCATCAAGGTGATGCTCCTGCAGAAGAAGGTGGATAAGATGCGAAGCGACTTTGTGCATACGATGATTCACGAGCTGAAACGCCCCGTGCAGACGCTGAAGATGTGTGTATCTGTATTCTCTTCTCAAAAGACAGATGAGAAGGATGAGAATGCTCTCATCATGGAGACGGTTAGAGAGGAAAGCGATAACCTGACCGCCTATCTCGCCAAACTCCGGGAAGTAATCAGGGCAGAGGAACATATCCCGCTCCAGATAACGTCTTTCGATATCCATGCCGCCTTGCTGAATCTGGTGGCTGTGTATCGAAAGAACAGACAGAAGGAGGTGAATGTTTCGCTCGATTACCAGCGCACTTCCGACCTGATGATGGGAGATAGAGACCTGCTTCTGAATGTGGTCAGCAACCTGATGGAGAACTCGGTGAAGTATTCTGGAGACATAGTCAATATCCATGTTGCCTGCCGAGATACCGAGAAGGAGGAAGTCATGATTTCTGTATCAGATAATGGTATCGGAATTTCGCCCGACGAGCAGCAGAGAGTCTGGACGAAGTTCTATCGCAGCAATGCTTACCCGGATATGATGCAGCCGGGCATCGGCTTGGGTTTGAGTTTTGTGGATATGATTGTGAAGGCCCATGGGGGCAGGAAAATGATGCAGAGCGAAGTGGGCAAGGGAACCAGAATTTCGATTGTCATCCCGCAGCACTCCTGATGCATCCGGTTTAACGCTATAAAGAACAGAAAAAATGATCAAGATATTATTTGCAGACGATGACTTGAAGTATTCCATGTTGCTGAAGAGTTTCCTGCAGCAGCATGGCTACGATGTGACTTATGCCGGCAATGGCAAGAAGGCATGGGAGCAGTTCCCGGAAGTGAAGCCCGACCTGGTATTGCTCGACATCAATATGCCGGAGATGGATGGCTATGAGGTGGCTGAGCGCATCAGAGCTATCGACCCGAAGGTGCTTATCTTCTTTCTCACCGACCGTACGGAGAAGAACGATCGACTGAAAGGTTTCTCCCTGAAGGCAAACGATTATCTTGCCAAACCCTTCTATCCGGAAGAGTTGCTGGCAAGAATAGAGGAGCGGTTCTCCATGAATGAGAGTGAGACGATAGAAGAGGAGGTGTATCATTTCGGAGAAACCACCTTCTGCTATAATAACAATGAGCTTCGCACCCGTTCCTCTCGTGTGCTCATTACCAGCCGACAAGCCGACATCCTCCGTCTGCTGGCGAAGAATATCGGCAATGTAGTAAGCAAGGAGATGATACAGGAGGCGGTGTGGGGTACCGTGAGCTATGCCAACTCCCTGGCTGTGAATGTGCAGATGACGTATCTCCGTCATGCTCTTCAGCATGATGCGACCGTTAAGATTGAGTCGCTGAAGAAAAAGGGATACGTCTTATCTGTTATTTCTCCAGAGTAACGATGATGTAGCTTCTGCCATCCTCTTTCAGGCCTCTTTCCAGAATGGCTTTGGTGCCCTCTTTCAAGATCTCGATGGCTCTGATCTTGCTGGGAGAAATCTTGTTGAATTCCTCTTTAGTCAGCTCCTGCTCTCTGCCCTTGATCAGATAGTGAGGGTCTGGCTTGGGGGCAGGAGGTGTGGTAGTGGTGATGATATGAATCTCTATCACATCTCTTTTGGGTGCCGGCAGGACGTTGGTATTTACCTGGTAATTCTTGATGGTTTTACCGATGAGTTCCTTGCCGGTGAAGTTTGGAATGCGCTCGCCGTCGATGCTGTAGATACGCAGGGTATCTGCCTTCGATGCCATACTGCTGGTTATGCCCAGCAGGGCAAATGCAATGGTGAAAATATACTTTTTCATAAGCGTGAAATGTTTTATCATTCGTTTAACTGTGCCAATGGAAGTAGCTGATAACTACCATCTTGTGTTTCTTTGATATTGATGGTGTAATGCTGCATGTTGCCTTCGTTGTCCAGGGTTGAGATAACGATGTTATTGCCTTGGCGGTTGATGGTAAGCTGCTCGGCAGAAGGCAGGGCGGCAGAGGCTACTTCATAAATCTGATTGAAATCTTCATGAATGCTTCTTTCTGTTTCAGAAGAGGTCTTTTCGGCATTGCCGGAAGTCTTTTCATTTTTTCTTGAAGTCTTTTCGGCATTACTTGAAGTTTTTTCTAGGTTGCCAGAAGAGGTCTCTTCTGTATTTCCTGCAGTCTTCCCAGTATGGTTCTCACTTCTTTCTGCAATATCCTTTCTTTTGGTAAGGGCAATCTTGCTTGACTTCATCTCCTGCGGAGTCACGATATCCCGGGTTGCTGCCAGGAAGAGGGAGTCGGCACGTTCCATCTTTTCGTACGAGTTCAGGGTCTTGTCTTCATCTTCAGAAGATGGCTGCGAGCGAACCACCTGCTCTGTAGGAACCAGGTTGGCGAAGCCTGGTTGTTCGGAAGAGGATGAGAAATAATCCTTGATAGGGAAGAGCAGGAAGATGAGTCCTGCCAGCATCGCTGTAGCAAGAAGTATCGCAGAGAGGCGTACCCATCTCGTCTCGTGCTTCTTAGAAGTTGCAAGGGACATCTCTTCTTTACCATCCAGTTCTTCCATCATTTCCATTCCTGTTTGATGGAAATTCGGAGTATAGTTCTCCATTCCCAGCATCAGGTTTCTGATGTCGAGATCCTCATCCGTTAAATCCTTATCCTCGCAATGGCGATAGAAATCAGCCAATGCCTGTTCTTCCTCCACGCTGGTATCAGCATCGAGGTAGCGCTCTATCAGCTCGTGGCGATAGGTTATATCTTCTAGTTTCTTCATTTCTTTCCTTTTTAGAGTTTATGACTTCATCATTTTCAGCAATGATCTTCTTGCTGCAGAAATCATCGTCTTGGTGCTAGTCTTGTTGGCTCCACAGATTTCGGCAATCTCATCGAGGCTCTTTCCCTCGCTTCTTAATAGCAGCATTCTTCTCTGCGTATCTGGAAGCCTGTCCATCGCCCTGTTGAGTCGCCTTTGCGTATCTTCGCCGATGATGGTCTGGTCGGTACGCTCGGTTGCCGTACAGATTTCTGCAGGATGCTTCATCTGTTCCAGCGATGCCGTCTGGGCTTTGTTGCGTCTCAGATGGTCGATGCAGAGATTCCTGGCTATCGTGATGCCGAGCGCCTCGATACTCTGGTATTCAGAGAGCTTTTCGCGCATCTTCCAGAGCTTCACCAGGGTTTCCTGCACGATGTCGTCGGCTTCTTCGGCAAGGGTTCCTGCCGAGAGATAGCGTTGACAATGTGCCGTCAACCTGGGGCGCATTTCCTGGGCGATATGTTCAAATTCTGTTTCTTCCATTTGTTTCTTTTTATGTGTATGACGCAAGAAGAGGCGAAAGGTAAACAAAAAATGCTACCTTCGCACATTTCTGTGCAAAGATAGCATAAAAATTTGAGATATAGACATATCTTTTATTTTATTTGTGGATGAAGTGGTTTATTCCTCTGTTTTTGCCATCATCTTCTCATAGAGTCCATCCACGATGGAGTCGGCGAGCGAGATGTTGGGCACCATGATGCTTTCACACTTCAGGTATTCGCATGCCTTGAGGAAAATTTCAGCGGCAGGAATGATGACGTCGGCACGGTCTTCCTTCAGAGAGAAGGAAATCTCGCGCTCCTCGATGCTCAGGGGCTGCATCATCGAGTAGAGGCGCTTCAGTTCGGCAAGCGTCAGGTTCTTGGCGTCCTGCTTGCTGTGGCGTGCCAGCTTGTTCAACTTGTTGATGTTACCACCCGAACCGATAATCTTGATGTCGCCGTATTGCTCGGCATATCTCGTCAGGTTCTCCTTGAAGAGTTTTTCGGTTTCGGCAGTCACCTTGCCGCTCAGCATTCTCAGAGTACCCATGTTGTAGGAATAGCTCTCGGCTAGAACGCCGTCGTGAATGATGCTCACCTCTGTGGAACCACCGCCCACATCAATATAGGCGAAGCTGCCCTCGTTGGAGTCTGTTTTCTCTACCAGGTTGTTGTAGAGGAGCTGTGCCTCCTCCTGACCCTTGATGATTTCGAGTTTGATGCCAGTTTGCTTCTCTATCTTCTTGAGCACCTTCTTGCCGTTCTCGGCATCGCGCATGGCTGATGTGGCACAGGCGCGAAATGCTTCTACGTCATTGAGTTTCATGAATTGCTTGAAGCCCTTCATCATGTGGAGCATCATCTTCTCACGCTCCTTGGAAACCTTTCCCAGGGTGAAAACATCCTTACCCAATCGCAGTGGGATGCGGATGAACATGAGTTTCTTGATGCGGTCTTCCTCTCGGATTGCCTCGGGATCGAAGCGCTTGATGAGGAGTCGGGCTCCGTTGGAGCCAATATCAATGGATGCTAAATTCATCATTATTTATATGCTTTATAAAGTTCTTCCTGACTGCGGAATGGTTCGCCTTCCACAAATTCCTTGCCGCCCTTGCCATCTACCACTCGGCCGTTCATCGTATCTCTCATACCATAGGAGATGGTGCGGAGCAGGTCTGCCTGCATATCCTCGTCATATACCGGGGTGAGTACCTCGATGCGGTTGATGAGGTTTCTAGGCATCCAGTCGGCAGAACCGATGAAGTATCTTGGCTTGCCTCCGTTGGCAAAGATGAGGATACGGCTGTGCTCCAGATAGCGGTCGATGATGCCCACGCAGCGGATGTTGTCGCTGAGCTTGGCGATGCCTGGCACCAGCGAACAGTTGCCACGGATCACGATGTCTATCTTCACGCCAGCCTTTGAAGCCTGATAGAGCTTGGTTACCATATCGGTATCGGTGATGTGGTTGATCTTCATCTTCACCCAAGCCTCCTTGCCCTCGTTGGCATTCTTAATCTCGGTGTCGAGCATACGCAGGATGCGGCTCTTCATGGAGTTTGGAGATACGAGGAGCTCGTTGAAGCGGAATGGTGAGAATGGGCGGTCGATGAAATCGAATACCTTAGCTACCTCGTTTACCAGCTTAGTACGGGCTGTCATCATCAGATAGTCGGTATAGATCTTGGCATTGCCCTCGTGGAAGTTTCCGGTTCCCACGCAGGCGATGTTGCCCTTCTTTGATTCGATATAGAGCAGCTTGGAGTGAATCTTCAGTCCTTCTACACCGAAGATTACGTTCACGCCCTCTTCCTGCATGCGCTTGCTCCACTTGATGTTGCTCTCCTCGTCGAAACGTGCCAGAAGTTCTACTACGGCTGTTACCTTCTTGCCGTTGCGGGCAGCGGTGATGAGTGCCTTCACTACCTTTGAATCCTTTGCCAGACGATAGAGGGTGGTCTTGATTGCCTTCACCTCGGGCTTGATGGCAGCCTCTCGGAGCACACGGATGTAGCCGTTGAAGCTATGGTAGGGTACGTGGATGAAACGGTCTTTCTCACGAATCTGGTCGAGGATGCTCTCGTTGGAGAGGAATTCCGGTTTCATGATAGGAGCCCATTTTTCGTACTTCAGTTCCTTGTGGCCGCAATCAGGGAACGACATCAGATCCTTGTGGTTCTGGTATCTTCCGCCAGCCAGAGAAGCATCCAACTCCTTGGTGTTCAATCGCTCACGCAGCTTCTTCTGAAGTTCCTTCGGCATCTCCTGGTCGTAGATAACGCGCACGGCTTCACCCTTCTTACGGCTGTTTACACCCAGTGCAATCTTCTCCATGGTTCCGAAGTCGGCATCATTGTCCATCTCCATTTCGGCATCCTTGGTAAACTTGAAACTGAAAGCACGGTAGGTGCTCTTCTTGAAACCGAGGAATACCAGAGGCAGACAGTATCTGATTACATCATCGAGATACATGATGTTGTCGAAACCATCGCTTGCCGGTACTTTCACCCAGCGTCCATAGACTCTATCCGGTACCTTTACTACGGCGTATTTCTTCTTCTTGTCATCCTCGGCCTTTTCTACGGCGAGGTAGATTCGGTTGTCCTCCAGTGTAGAGAGGTCGTCTATCTCGTTGAGCCAGATAGGGTTTACAGAACCATTGAGCTTGTCGTAGAAGAACTGTGTGAGGAATTCCTTCTGCTCATCGTTGAGCAGGTCTTCGTTGAGCAGGCGAACCTTGTGTATTTCAAGTTCGCGGAAAACTGTATCCACCGCTTCAGTGTATTCTTCCGAATAAGATTCATTGAGCTTATTTATCGTTTTAAGAGATTTCTTAATCTGCTGCTCGGTATCCTTGTCGAGTTTCTGGTCGAGCATACGGTTGAGCGATGCTACACGAACACGGAAGAACTCGTCAAGGTTATTGGAATAAATACCGAGGAAAGAGAGACGTTCCAACAATGGTACGTACTCTTTCTCTGCTTCCTGCAGAATGCGATGGTTGAAGTACATCCAACTGATATCGCGTTCTACGTATGCTTTTTTGAGTAATACTTCTTTGGTCATAACTATTTGCTAATTATTGAGTTACTTTGTTTTTGTAGACTCTTTCTTGGCCTTGTTATTCTTCTTTTCAGAAGTTTCTTTCTTTTCTTTCTTTTCAGAAGCTTTCTCGTCCTTCTTGTTCTTAGAAGGTTCTTTTGGGGCTTTGCCTGGCACTTCCAATACGAGGAAATCAGTATCTCCGTCGATGAAGTGAAGCTCTTTACGGAAGAATTTGCTGCTGCCAGCAGGAACGATGATGTCGTGCAACTTGTCGCAGTCATCGAAAGTATGACGGCTCAACTTGTCTGGAGTTCCTGCGAAAGTAATCTTCTTCAGTTTGTCGCATTCAGCGAAAGCATATGCTCTGATAGCTTTCACGCTGGCAGGTATATAAATGTTATCCAATTCATCACAATCATAGAATGCATCATGTTCAATCTCCTTCACCGTACTAGGGATGATGACATGAGAAAGTTGTTTCTTGCCACGGAAAGCCATCTCTCCGATAATCTCTACTCCCTCAGGAATCGTAAAACTGGCATCATGGTTCATGTAGTAAACCAAGCGCTTCTTGTCGGCGGTATAGACTGCCCCGCCGTCAAACTCAAAATTATCGCTGTCAATCTTCTGTAAGGCGAGGTTGAGAACCAAGTTTTCAAACTTACCGTCTTTCTTGGACTTCTTCTTGAGAATCTCCAAAATCGCTTTTTTATTTTCCTTCATATAATCATATATGTTAATTGTATTTCTTTTCGGTTGCAAAGGTACGGCGATATTTTTAAACTAGAGCGAAAAGATGTTTACATGTTTGTGACGATGATATTACAACGATATTACGGGCGTTACAATCATATTACACGCTTTATAAACAGGCAATGTAACACATTTGTAATACTTATGTTTTGTGAAAGAAACATTTTATCCTTATCTTTGCAGCCGAAAAGAAATAGAATGGCATCTTGTAGGATTTCGATTCATAGCGGGATTGCTTTCTTGTTGGTAACAATCAATTAAGGTATATATAATAAGGTAAAAATGAAGAAGAAAACGTATCTGTTGATAGCACTGTCTATAGTGTCGATGGGAATGAATGCCCAAAACTCAGAAAAGAGTTCTCTTGGAAACGATGTGCCTGAATTCGTCAAGACAATGAAGATAGGTGGAACCATCCGTTCTAAGTATGAATACCAAACCGAAGAAGGGGAGGGACGATTTGAGGTGCGTACGGCCCGTATCAATGTAGCAGGAAATGTAACAAAGGAGGTTAGTTATAAGGCTGAGATTGATCTCTGTGATGAGGGTAAGATCAAGATGCTCGACGCTTATACCCGCATCAAACCTTGGAAGACCCTGCAGTTCACCATCGGTCAGGAACGCGTGCCATTCACTATTGATGCTCACCGTTCTCCTCATCAGCAGTACTTCGCCAACCGCTCGTTCATCGCCAAGCAGGTGGGCAACGTGCGCGACGTGGGTGCCGAAATCGGATACACCTGGAATGTAGGTTTCCCTATCGTGGTGAATGCCGGTATCTTCAACG
>ERZ506887.1103-NODE-1103-length-14790-cov-4.771768_pt1 | contig 14790 bp, 15 predicted proteins | sample MGYA00512905_ERZ506887 | MGnify/ENA metagenome assembly ERZ506887 | reverse complement strand
CTAGGTGAGTGCCTCTTTGCCGGAGCCGTAGTGGTGCTCAAGGCCGAATAGAATGTCGAAATCCTTGTCCTTTGCCCAGTCCTTCACGCGCAGATAGGCGTTCCAGTAGGCGCGGACCTTATCCTCCCACGGCAGGGTTTTATCAATGGCGGTGCTGCCCTGCAAAAAGTGATTTGTAAAGCACATGCCGGCGTAGCCGCGGGCATAATAGACCTCGGCAATGACCTCCGGCGGATTGTATCCGCGGCGGCTGCACAGGCTGTCGTGCACGTGCATCTCGTATTTATACAGCATAAGGATGCCTTCTTTCGCTTATTTTTTCGGCTTTAATTTACGGCGCTCGCCGTTCGGCTCTACGATGACCATGTTATCAAGCTGTGCACGCAGGCTTTTGCGGTAAGCTGCAATGTATTCCTCGCGCAGGGCTTTACGCTCTGCGGTCTCCGCTTCGGTGAGACCCTCGGTTTTCGCTTTCTTTGCGAGGGCGTTGATGCGGTCTATCTTGCTTTGTTCCATAGTAAAGTCTCCTTTGTTTAAGATCAATCCACGTCGGAAACCACGTTGTTCGCCCAAATGCCCGAGCGCAGCAGGATGGAGCCGATGATGACTTTGATGATATCTGCAAACTGCACGAGCGCATAGATGCCGATGATGGACAGCGCTGTGTAGCGGCTGCAGAAAAACGCGATGGGCAGCGGGATGAGCCAAGTAAATACGCAGTCAAACAGAAACGTGATGAACGTTTTGCCGCCGGAGCGAATGGTGAAGTACGTGACATGCGCAAATGCCTGAATGGGCAGTGCTGCGCCGGAGACGAGCAGAAGCTCGGTTGTGAGGCGCTGTACCTCCGGCGTGGTGTTGTAAATGAGCGGGATAAACGGCGCGGTGATGGCGATGAGCGCGCCAACGCCGATGTGCAGCACGACGGTAAAGAACAGAAGCTTATTATCCGTGCGCTTTGCTTCTTCAATCTCACCCGCGCCGAGCTGCTGGCCGATGATAATGGAAACGGCGTTGCCCATGGCGAACATGATGACGCAGAAGAGGTTCCATACTGTGCCGGCAATGTTCGTGGCGGCGACGACGGTCAGACCGCGCGTGGAGTAGCTTTGGCTGATCATCGTGGTGCCGATACTCCAGAAGAGCTCGTTAAGCATGAGCGGCGTGCCGGTGAGGAGGATCTTTTTCACGACGGCACCGGGCAAATACAGGCTTTTATATAAGCCCTGTGCAAAAATAAATGTTTTTTCGCGGCGATGGGTATGTAGGATGAGATAGATTGCTTCGATATATCTTGCGATAACGGTGGCGATGGCTGCGCCGACGACGCCGAGGCGTGGTGCGCCAAAGCTGCCGAAAATGAGAATGTAGTTTAAGACAAAGTTTGTGACGATGGCGATGATGCTGGCGGTCATCGGGGATACGGTCTCGCCGGTTTCACGCAGAGTGCTGGAATAGCTTTGCGAGAAGCTGAACGGTATGAGACCGATCAGCATGACGAACAGGTAGTTCTTCGCTTCGGAAAGCGTTAAGACGAGGTCGCCGCCGGATTCGCTTTCCGTGAGGAACAGCGAAATGAGCGGGTTATTGAAGAACAGAAGCGCGACGATGGCGATGACGGCCATTAAAACGCTGAAAATGAGCTTGAAGCGCAGCGCATAGCGTACGCCCTTGTGGTCGCCCTTGCCGTAGAACTGCGCGCCGAAAATGGACGCGCCCGCGAGGCCGCCGAAGATGGTGAGGTTAAAGACGAACAAAAGCTGATTGACGATGGCGACACCGCTCATGGATTCGGTGCCGAGGCGGCCGACCATGACGTTATCGAGCAGGCTGACAAAGCTTGTGATGCCCTGCTGCACGATCATCGGGATGATGAGGCGAATGAGGTTTGCGTAAAACTCCCGGTCGCCGATGAATTTTTCTTTGTATTTTTTGAACATAACTCCTCCAAAATATCCTAAAACTTGATTTTTAAAAATTTATATCATCAAAACAGAGCTTCGCGTGACACGGCTGCGTGCGCCTGTTCTGTTCCCAAAAGAGAACCGTCCGTTTGACGGTTTTTATCGGTCTTCGGGCGGCAAAAGCTCGCCCAAAAGCGCTGTGTAGTCTGTGATGCAGCGGTCGCAGAGCTTTTGAAGCGCTGTGCGGTCGCCTTCTTCCACAGCTTCGCTCAACACGCCGATGACCGAAAAGCCGGCGGCTTTTGCCGTTTTGGCGGCGTAGAGCGCGTCTTCAAACACAACGGTCTCATGCGGGGCGGCCTTTAAATCGGCTGCGCACTTTAAATAAATATCCGGGTGCTCCTTGCTTTTGCCGATGGTGGTGCAGCTTTCGATGACGGAAATGTACGGCGACATATCAAGGCGATCGAACGCGGGCCTTAAGGACGCAATGTCCGAGGCGGTTGCGACGGCTGCGGGAATGTGGCGCTCTGAGAGCGCTTTTAAAAACGCCGCCGCGCCGGTGATCTCGGGCACTTCTTTGGCGTAGCCCTCGCGGGCGAGTGCGATGATGCCCTCATGAATTTCCTCAACGGTGCCCTCAACATGGAGTACGTCGTGGTAATACTTGGCGCATTGCTCAAGCGAGAGGCTGTTTAGGGTGCGGAACAGATCGTCGGGTGCTGCGATACCCATTTTTTCGGCGAACGCGAACGTGAGTTTATTCCACATGGGTGTGCTGTTTAAAAGCGTACCGTCCACATCAAAAATGGCGGCGCGGATCTTTTCGGAATCTTTGAACATGAAAGCTCCTTTCAAAAAGGCGGACAAAAAAGCCCGCCCGCGTGCATATACGTTAAAAGTATACCACGCAGGCGGAGGTATTTCAAGGATATAAGGGGCGTTTTACGGAGCTTTTCGACACAAAATTACTCCATGCCAATGACCTTTTTAATGGCGTCTATGCCGTGCTGTACTTCTTTACCGAAGGCCTCTGCCATGCCCTCACTGCTTTCACCGCTCGTTTCCGGCTCGCCGAGCAGAAGGAAGAATACGTAATCGCCGTCGGCGTAAATTTCGGCGGCCTCTATTTTGTCTTTGCTTGCGGTGAAATCTTCATCTGCAAGCAGGCGCTGCTTATAAGCCGCGAGCTTCTCTTTGACTTCGTCCGTTTTGCCTTCTTTGACTTTTACGGCGATGAACGTATCCGGGTGGGCCTTCTGCGCGGTGTTTTCAGCGTATACCTCTTCGTAAAGCGAGTCGTCCATGCCGAGCTCTGAGCGAATTTCATCTTCGGTCAGTTTCGTATCGGGATAATATTTGTCGCCATAGGCTTCACGCAGGGCATCGCGGAAGGCGGAAAGGCCGAGCGCGGTCTCCGGCATAACGGAGGTGTCGTTCGGGGATTCACTCACATCCGGGGAAGGCGACGCAGACTGCGCGGGTTTTTCACTTGCGGCAGATGAGGAGGACGAGCTTTCGGTCGTTCGGCTTGCGCAGCCCGTGAATGAAAGCACCAAGAGCAAAGCAAGCAGAGCGGGAAAAATTCTTTTCATATCGGATCGATCCTTTCTACAAAAATAGCGTGCGCGGCGGTATGCCGCGTTACCCATAGAATGCCCGTCTTTTTGCGGAATAAACGCCGAAAACGATGCGTTTTCTTCGGTTTGCCGGAAATGATTGAAAAGTTCAAGCTTTTATAGTATACTGTGGACAAAGCGGCTGAAAACAGCACGTTTCGCATTTGGAGGTGGGAAGTATGGCGCGGCATCAGGCTGCGGAACGGGAGAAAAGCGTTTCGGTTTTGGCATCGCTGCTTCCGTTTTTATCGGTTTTATACAGTGAATTTATTTTTGCATATTTTGCGCATATGCCCATAACGCCCGTGAAGGTATGGATGGCGCTGGGACTTGGCGGCATCGCGCTGGCGCTTTCGCGCACGACGCCGTTAAAAGGGCTGAACTTTCTGCTTTTAACCGTGTGGACGGTGGGCCTTTGGGGCTTTACGTTCGTGCAGTTTTTATACCGGCAGATGTTCGGCGTCTGCATGGGACTGAAGGCCGGTATAAAAGGACTGGAATTTTTAGCCGGGCTTGTGCAGATCATCGGGCAGAATTGGCTTTTTTCGCTTTTGATGATTGTGGTGCCGGTGCTGCATTTTACACTGACGCGCAGCCTTTTAAAGAGACGCGTGAGTGTACTGGGCAAGCTTACGGGTGCAAGCTGGATGGCCCCGCTCGGCGCGTGGCTGCTTTCTGCAATCCTGATTTTCGCGGGCGTTGTGCTCGGTCTGCGCGGCACGGCGGGCGAGCCCTCCGACCGGCAGCTTCTAATGACGCGCTTTGACGCGGAGGCGTCATTACAATCCTTCGGCGCGGCACCGGAATTTTTGCTGGATGTAAAGTACAACGTGCTGCACATAGCGGGTGAAGAGACGATGGAATATTACCTTGTGCAGGACGGAAAAGATCCCGTGCAGGTAACGCCGACTCCCGCGCCGGAGAATTCCTGAAAAAACTCTGAAATTCACCCGGAAGTTCTTGACCCGGGTTTCAGAAAAACGTACAATAATAGAGTAAAGTCGAATAAGTGGGTGTGTCCCGGCTTTGCCGGGACACACCACAGCAAAAATGGAGATTTATGAAGCATTACCGTTAGAAAGGCGGTGCCAAAAACGAACACACAAAATCCGAACGAACAAAACAGAAACACGAATACGCCGAACGGCGCGAATTACACGAACCCGCTCCAAAACGAGTTTGAAAACTCCGCGACGTACCGCGTTATCCACAAGGTGGGCGACAAGGTGGCGGAGAGCGTGAATAACCTCGACGGGGAGAAGATTTCCCGCGAGGTGCAGGGTGCGGTGAACGGCGTTGTAAACGAAGTGAACCGTGTGGCGGAGACCGTAAACCGCAAGTTTAACACGAACGCGCGGACAAATTATCAGTCGCCGCAGGGGCAGAATCCGGACGGTACGTACCACTATTCCTACACGCAGACGGCGTACTCGAATTACAAGCGCCCGAATACAAACCCGAATCAGGCTCCGAGCAGCGCGCCCGGCGGACCGTATAATCCGCCGCGCGGCACAGCGCCGCGAAATACCGTTTCGCAGAACGGTGCGCCCGTGCAGCAGCCGAAAAAAGCGCCGCGCAAGCAGGACATGATCGAAAAGTACAAGCCCTCAAACGGCCGCTATTGGCTGACGGGCATCGTGTGCATGCTGTATGCGCTGAACGGCCCGCTTTACCGCTGGCAGGACCTCATCACGTTTGTTGTGGTGGGTGCGGCGGCGTTTTTCATCGGCGGCAAAATTTTCAAAGGCAAAAAGTATTATGTGCCGACGGAATCCGTACAGCCGGAGAAAAAGCCCGAGCCCGAAAAGAAGCCGGAGCCGAAAGCGGAGCCGCAGAAAAAGGTCTCCACCGGCGATCCCGAGGTGGACAAGATCATTGAGGAAGGCTACAAATATCTGCATGAGCTGCGCGACGTGAACATCCGCATCCCGGACGAGGTGATGACAAAGCGCATCGACCGCATGGAAGTGGCTTCTGCCGATATTTTTGCGTATATCGCGGAGCATCCCGAAAAAGCAGCGGAGATCCGCCGGTTTATGAACTACTATCTGCCGACAACGCTGAAGCTTCTGAACAGCTATGATAAGCTGAGCCGCCAGAGAGTGAAGGGCGAGAACATTCAAAAGACGATGTTTGAGATTGAAGGCATGATGGAGACGATCGCGGGCGCGTTTGAAAAGCAGCTGGATAGCCTGTTTGATGACGATGCGCTGGACATTGCGGCGGACATCAGCGTGATGGAATCCATTTTGAAGCAGGAGGGCCTTTCCGGCGAAGACATGAAAATGCCGGGCCTTGACCCGAACGACACAAACAAAACACAGACAAAGTGATTTTTGACCGTGTGACGCACACGGTGAATATAAGGAGGACGAACAACATGAGCGACGTGAAATTGACCTTAGAGCCCGAGCTGGAGACCCCCGCACCCGGCATTCCCACCCTGACGCTGGACGGCGTGGAGGAAGAAAAGCCCGTAGTCCCTGAGAAAAAAGAAGAGGAACAGCCCGAAGTACAGCTTACGCCCGAAGAACAGAAGGTCGTAGATGACTTTGCGGAAAAAATTGACATTACAAGCTCTGCGCTCGTGATGCAGTATGGCTCCGGCGCACAGAAGAAAATTGCAAACTTCTCCGACACGGCGCTTGCAAATGTGCGTACGAAGGACCTCGGTGAAGTAGGCGATGAGATCGCGAACCTTGTTGTAGAGCTGAAAAGCTTTGATGCGGGCGAAGAGGAAAAGGGCTTCCTCGGCTTCTTTAAAAAGCAGGCAAACCGCCTCGATGGCATGAAGGCACGTTACGACAAGGCCGAAGTGAACGTGAATAAGATTGCGTCTTCCCTTGAGGGCCACCAGGTGCAGCTGATGAAGGACATCGTGATGCTCGATAAGCTGTACGAAACGAACCTTGCGTATCACAAAGAGCTTTCCATGTACATTCTGGCGGGCAAAAAGCGCCTGAAAAGAGAGCGCGAAACGACGCTGGAAGAGCTGAAAGCAAAAGCACAGCGCTCCGGCCTGCCGGAGGACGCGCAGGCGGCAAACGACTTTGCACAGCAGTGCGACAGCTTTGAAAAGAAGCTGCATGACCTCGAGCTGACCCGCATGGTTTCCGTGCAGATGTCGCCGCAAATTCGTCTTGTGCAGAACAACGACCGTTTGATGGCGGAGAAAATTCAGTCCACCATTGTGAACACCATTCCGCTTTGGAAGAGCCAGATGGTATTGGCGCTTGGCGTGGCGCACTCTGCAGATGCGGTGCGCGCACAGCGTGAAGTGACCGATATGACGAACGAGCTGCTGCGCAAGAACGCAGAGAAGCTGAAGATGAGCACCATTGAGACGGCGCGCGAATCCGAGCGCGGCATTGTTGACATGGAGACGCTGCGCCAGACAAACCAGTCGCTCATCTCGACACTCGATGAAGTTGTGAAAATTCAGGAAGAGGGCAAGACCCGCCGCCGCGAAGCGGAGCAGGAGCTCGGCCGTTTGGAAAACGAGCTGAAGCAGAAGCTTTTAGACATTCGCGCGTAAATAAAGAGAACACCGGCCGGGTTGTGCTTGCAGTGCTGCCCGGCTGTGCGTTTATAGGCTTTAAATTTGAGTGCCATAAATTTACATGTAGACAGAAAAAGCAGAAAGGAAATTTTTATGAAAAAGAAAAACGATGGCGTAAAAGCCGTGGGCCGTGTTTCGGCGGTCATTGCGATGGTGGTGTTAATTTTGGCGGCGATCCCAGTCGGCGCGTGTATATCTTTGTCGCGCGAGCGCAACAATGTGACGGCGGAATACTACGGCTCCGACGACGTGTACGGCGTTTTGGATCAGGTCTCGATGATGGTTTCCGAAGCATCGAATCTGGTGACGATCGCGGAAAAATACAGCGAGACGGATTTGACGCTTGTAGATGCCGTGCGTACCGCGCAGAACGCGGTGAAAAAGGCCGAGCGCCCGGCGGACAAGTACGCGGCTTTAAACGACCTGACGACGGCGGTGAGGGCGATGTATCGCCAGATCAAGAATATCAACATGAATGAGGAGGACGCAACGTACCGAGAATCGCTGAAGTCGAACTACTATTCCGACTTGGATTATCTGATGCGCGACGATTACAACGATAAAGCCGCCGCATTCAACGATGCGCTGCACAATTCGCCTGCGTATGCACTGGCGAAGCTGGTGGGTATCGGCGATGTGGAGCTGTTCGCGTAAAAGTTTGAAACGGACATGGAAAGGAAATGCTTATGACAAAGACCGTACATCCTGTTTTGAAAAAGACGGGCGCTGTGCTGCTTACGGTGCTGGTGCTCGTACTTATGGCGGTGCCGGCGTTTGCCGTGGCGTTGCCGGATGCCCCGACGGGCTATGTGTATGACGGCGCGAATGTGCTTTCGTCCTCGACGGAAAGCTATATTGAGCGCACGGGCAGCGCGCTTGCCGAAGCCTGCGGCGCGGAGGTCGTGGTGGCGACCGTGGATTTCACCGACGGCGAGGACATTGCCGATTATGCGTATGACCTCTTTAACAAGTGGGGCATCGGTGATAAGAAAGCGAATAACGGTCTCTTGATTCTGCTTTCCGTCGGTGCGGAGGATTACTACGCCGAGCCGGGCGTGGGGCTGACCGATGTTTTTACCGGCGGCGTGCTGGACGCGATGCTGTATGACTACCTTGAGGACGATTTTGCCGCGAAAGAGTACGACAGCGGCGTGAAAAAGGTCTACGCCCGCGCGGTGGAGATTTTGGAAGACCACTACAATGTCTCGCATTCCACGGGTACGACAAACAACGCGAATGCAAACACCAATTATAATTATGCGAATAATAATACATCCGGCGGAATTTTATCCGGGGTTCAAAATGTTTTTTCGCAAGCGAGACGTGTTGCGGTTACCCGGATAATACGTTTTGTTTTCATCGTTCTGTTCGTCATTTTGGTTATTGCGCTGAGCGTGCTGCGTCCGCGCAGACGGTATTACCGCAGAGGTTGGGGTGCGCCGCCCCCGCCGCCTCCGATGGGCGGCTTCTGGCGCGGACCCCGTCCGCCGCGCGGCCCCGGATTCGGCGGCCCGAGACCGGGTGGATTTAGCGGCTCGCGTCCCTCGGGCGGTCCCCGTCCCGGTGGCGGACGCTCCGGCGGCTTTGGCAGCGGCCGTTCGGGCGGCGGTGCGCCGCGCGCAGGCGGAGGCTCCACGCATGGCGGAGGTGCAGGCAGAAGAAGATGAGTATTTGGGTTTTGTTTGATTTAGACGGCACCCTTGTCGATAACAGCGAGGGCATCACGAAAAGCACGCAGTTTGCGCTCGACAGCTACGGCTATCCGAACCAGCCGATGGAGACACTGAAAAAGTTCATCGGCCCGCCGCTGCATGAATCCTTTATGGAATTCTACGGCTTTTCCAAAGAGCAGGCGTTTGAGGCGGTAGACCGCTACCGCGTGCGCTACAAAGAAAAAGGCGTGTACGAAAACCGCTTGTACCCCGGCATGAAAGAACTGTTGGAGGCGCTGAAAAGCGCAGGTGTGAAATTGAGTGTTTCCACCTCAAAGCCGACAGTGTTCACGGAGAAGATCTTGAAGCAAAACGGGATCTTTGAACTGTTCGACCAGATTGTCGGCGCGAATCTCGATGGCTCCATGACGGATAAGACCGAAGTGATGCAGGAGGCCATGCGCCGCGCGGGCGGAAAGGAAAACAATACGTTTTTCATGGTCGGCGACCGAAGCTTTGATATGATCGGCGCGAAAAATTGCGGCGTGCCGGGCATCGGCGTGTACTTCGGCTTCGCGGAACCCGGCGAGCTGGAAGAAGCGGGCGCGGATTACACCGTGGAGACCACGGAAGAACTGAAAACATTGCTGATGAAGCTTGTGACGGAAGCCGAGAATTGAAATCTGTTGACACTCCGTTCGCTTTTTGATAGAGTGTAGTTAAGAAGAATAAAATGACTTTGCGGGGAAGAAAATTACCGCACGGTACCCGTTTTGCAGATGAATAACGTGTCCGTTACGAAAGACGATGAGATCACCGTGGCCGTGAACGACTATCTCAATCCTTTCAGTCCGCAGGATGGCGTGGAGTACACGTGGAAAGAGAAAGTGAGATGCCGGAATATGTCGTCACGGTGACGAGCTCGCCGCAGACGGTGACGGTTCCCGTTTGGGTGGTTATACCGGCGGGTCTGGTGATTGCTTTTATCATAGTTTTTGTAAGAAAAAAGCGCGCAGCTTGAGGGCTGTGCGCTTTAATACTATGTTCCATTTCTAAGAACTCGCGTGGCGAGTTCTTCAAGAAACCCCTTGATAGGGTTTCTTACGGCGGAAACGTCCACTGGAAGTTTCCGCCTATCTTCCTGATCTATGGTAGGCAAAAGGGTTTCGCTTTCTGCGGAAAGCGACTTGGGGCGTTGCCCCAAGACCCCACGACCTTTTTGGAAAAAGGTCGATCAAAAACCTTTAACCACGGTTGCCGGGAGATTTAGGTTTCGCTTTCCATACCCGGGAAAGTGCGCTCGGGGTGGATGGCTTTATACGCCGGGCGAATGATTTTACCGGCATTGATGAGCTCTTCGATGCGGTGGGCGCTCCAGCCGGCAATTCTGGCGCAGGCGAAGATGGGTGTATAAAGCTCCATCGGCAAATCGAGCATGCTGTAAATGAAGCCGCTGTAAAAGTCTACGTTTGCGGAGACGCCTTTATAGATGCGGCGCTTTTCGGCGATGACCTGTGGCGCGAGCCGTGCGACGCGCATGTATAGTCCGTACTCGTCCTCACGGCCTTTTTCTTTGGAAAGGCCCTCTGCAAAGCGCTCCATGATGCGTGCTCTGGGATCGGAGACGGAATACACGGCGTGGCCCATGCCGTAGATGAGCCCGGCGTTATCGAACGCTTTTTTATCAAGCAGGCGGGTGAGGTAATCGCAGATTTCATTCTCGTTCGTCCAGTCCTTGACCTGCTCCTTCATGTCACGAAACATGCGTACGACCTTGATGTTCGCGCCGCCGTGCTTTGGGCCTTTTAAAGAGCCGAGTGCCGCGGCAATGGCGGAATACGTATCTGTGCCGGAGGACGACACGACATGTGTTGTGAACGTGGAGTTGTTGCCGCCGCCGTGCTCTGCGTGCAGCATAAGCGCGATGTCGAGCACCTTGGCTTCCAGCGGGGTGAACTGTTTATCGGAACGCAGAATACGCAGAATATTTTCGGCGGTGGTAAGCTCCGGCTTCGGCTGGTGAATGTAAAGACTTTTGCCGTCGTGATAGTGGCGATACGCCTGATAGCCGTAGACGGAAAGAAGCGGGAAAATGGCGATGAGCTGAATGCACTGGCGCAGCACGTTCGGGATGGAGATGTCGTCCGGGGCGTCGTCATAGGAATACATCGTCAGCACGCTGCGGGCGAGGGTGTTCATCATGTCGCCGCTCGGCGCTTTCATGATGATGTCGCGCACGAAATTTGTGGGTAATGTGCGGTAGAACGAAAGCTGTTTGATGAACCCGTCAAGCTGTTCTTTATTCGGCAGTTCGCCGAAAAGAAGCAGGTAGGCGGTCACTTCAAAGCCGAAGCTGTGGTCGCTCGGCATGCTGTGGACAAGATCTTCAATGCTGTAACCGCGGTAGAAAAGCTGCCCTTCGCAGGGGATTTTCACGCCGTTTTCCATGCGGCTGGAGCGGATCTCCGAAATATCGGTAAGGCCGGTCAGAACGCCGTTGCCGTTAATGTCGCGCAGGCCGCGCTTTACGTCGTATTTTGCATAGAGCTCCGGGTCAATCTTACCGTTTTTCACGCAAAGATCGGCGAGGGCTTCCATTTCGGGGGTGATTTCTGAGTATACGGATCTTGCCATGCAGTCCATCCTTTCTTCGTTTCCCGTTTGGGGTTCTGCGAGTTTTTTAAAATCGTTCAAAACTAGGAATGATATATTTTATTATAGCATATTGGTGCTGTGTGAAAATGTCGAATTTGTGAATTTTCCGCGTCCGAACCGTGTACATGTGCATAATTTTGTATGCCGTATCATAAGCATGATAAGACGGATATGCCACACAAATGGAGGCAGTGCGATGCGAAAGGAACGGATCGGAAAAATCGGATACAGAATTTGCGCGGTGCTGGCGGCGGCCGTGTCACTTTGGTGCATGGGGGATAATTTATGGCCGGTTGTAAAGGAAAACGGCGCGGCGTGGGTGCTTAGGGCGGCGGGCTTGCAGGCGGCAACAAGCCAAGAAGTGCCGCAAGCGGAAGCATCGCCTGCGCCCCAAAAGGAGGCCGTAAAAGAAACGGAGCCGGAAGCAACACTGCTCCCCACGGCGACACCTGTGCCCGTACAGGAGAAAACAGACACGGAGCTGCCCGTACTGCCGGCGCCGACACCTGACCCGGAGCGTGAAACGGCAGCGGTCGCCGCGACCTTTATGGGCGGAGGAGAAGAGATAAACGGCTTTTTTGTGAAGGATACTTCGGACTCGGGGCTTGATTTATCGGAAGAAATTCTAATTGACCCCGATGTGCACGTGAAGCGCGACGGCTCGCCGGTGGTGCTGTTTTACTCCACGCATACGTCAGAAGCGTACTTGCAGTATGAATCGGACTGGTATTACCGCGACGAGAGCTTTCGCACGGAGGAAGAAGAAAAAAGCGTTGTGGCGGTGGCAAAAAGGGCGAAAGACGTGATAGAAGCGGGCGGGTTCGGCGTGATCCACGACACGACAAGGTTTGACGAGACGTATTCCGGCAGCTACCAGCGCTCAATGGATGCGATGCAGGAAAATTTGCTGAAATACCCCACGATACAGATCACCGTGGATGTGCACAGAGACGCGTTCGGTGAGGAGGACGACGGCACACGGTATAAGCCCGTGGCGGAGGTGAACGGGGAGAATGCCGCGCAGATCATGATTATGGCGGGGTGTGACCTTTCGGAAGACCCGCTGTTCCCGGATTGGCGGGAAAACCTGCATTTGGCCTTGCGCTTGCAGCAAAAAGGCGATTTATTATATCCGGGGCTGTTTCGACCGCTGTTTTTCGCGCAGAGAAACTACAATATGCACGCCACGCACGGCTCGCTTTTGGTGGAGGTCGGCACAGAGGTGAATACGCAAAGGGAGGCGGACTACGCCGGGGAGCTGCTGGGCGAGACGATTCTGGCGGTTTTAAACGACATAGCGGAGGAATAGCGGAAAACGGACGGGGCATACTGCATGCGGAGGTGTTTTGCATGCGCAAATGTGTGTGTTCCCGCGCGTTTTTGATGTCGTTTTTCTGCACCGTGCTGGTGCTGCTGTTTGTGTTCGGTATGCTGATGGTGGACGCCGAGGGAAGACGGTTGAGCTTTAATGACAACGCCCCGCCGGCGGAAATGCTGTATCAGGCGGACGGTAAGGCGTTTTTGAAAATCAACGCGTTTGAGCTGGACGCGAGAATCCCCGTGACCGGGGCAGTGAAGGTGTGGCGGTTCTTTGAAAAGTTCTTTTGTTTGCCGCAGAGTTCTAACGGCGAGCATGGTTAAAAGTCTTTAGTCAAGTTTTCTTCGAGAAAACTTGAAAGCGAACATAAGCGTTCGCTTGGATTCATCAAGGCAGAGCCTTGAGTCGCCATTCGCAAATGGCGAAATCCTTTTGCCTACCCAAAGATCAGGAAAATAGAAAAATCGTCCGGTGGACGATTTTTCGTAAGAAACCCTATCAAGGGGTTTCTTAAAAGGCGGCATTGCCGCCTTTAGAAAAAATAATCCATGCGAAATTTAAATTTAAACCGTTCTTTTTTTTAACCAAATTAAAATTGTTCGTGATTTTTTAACAAATGTATAGTATAGTTGTTAGAAAGAGAACGCGGGCGGATGAATGCGCGATTTTGATGCCCAAAATGAAAAAGAGGTAGAATTTGCATGGCAAAAAAACAGTTTAAAGCGGAGTCTAAAAGACTTCTTGATCTCATGATCAACTCTATTTATACCCATAAGGAGAGTTTTCTGCGCGAGCTGATCTCCAACGCGAGCGACGCAATCGATAAGCTTTACTATAAATCTCTGGCGGACGGCGCTACGGGACTCAATCGTGACGACTTCCAGATCTTCCTTGCGGCGGATAAGGACAGCCGCACGCTGCGTATCCGCGATAACGGCATCGGCATGACGCAGGAAGAGCTTGACCAGAACCTCGGCGTCATCGCAAAGAGCGGCTCGCTGAAATTCAAGTCTGAAAACGAAAAGAACGAGGATATCGACATCATCGGTCAGTTCGGCGTGGGTTTCTATTCCGCGTTTATGGTCAGCGACCACGTGCGCGTGGAATCCAAGGCGTACGGCGCAGAGCAGGCGTATTGCTGGGAGTCCGACGGCGCGGACGGCTATACCATCCGCGAGTGCGAAAAGGCCGACCACGGCACCGAGATCATTTTGCATATCAAAGAGGACACCGAGGAAGAAAAGTACAGCGAGTTCCTTGATACATACCGCATTCGTTCGCTCGTGAAAAAGTATTCCGATTATATCCGCTACCCCATTCGCATGGAGGTCGAAAAGACCCGTGCGAAGGAGGGTGCGGAGAACGAATATGAGCACTATTTTGAGGTGGAGACCCTCAACAGCATGGTGCCGCTGTGGAAGAAGAATAAAAACGAGATCACGGCAGAAGAATACAACAGCTTCTATAAGGAGAAGTTCTACGATTGGCAGGACCCGCTGAAGGTTATCCATACCTCCGCAGAGGGTACAGCGACGTATAACGCACTGCTGTTTATCCCTGCAAAAGCGCCGATGGATTATTATTCGAGAGACTACGAAAAGGGTTTGCAGCTGTATGCTTCCGGCGTGCTCATTATGGAAAAGTGCGCAGACCTGCTGCCGGATTACTTCGGCTTTGTGAAGGGCCTTGTCGATTCGCAGGATCTGTCGCTGAATATCTCCCGTGAAATGCTGCAGCACGACCGTCAGTTAAAGCTCATCGCGACGCGCATTGAGAAGAAGATTGCGTCGGAGCTTAAATCCATGCTGGAGCACGACAGAGAGAACTACGAGAAGTTCTTTGAGAGTTTCGGCCTCAGACTCAAATTCGGCATGTACGAGAACTACGGCATCAACAAGGATAAGCTCAAGGATCTTGTGCTGTTCCGCTCCTCCACAGGCAAGATGCGCACGCTGAAAGAGTACGTTCAGGACATGAAGGAAGACCAGACCTGCATTTACTACGCGGCGGGCGAGACCCCGGAGCGCATTGCGCATCTGCCGCAGACCGAAGCCGTGCTTGACCGCGGCTACGAGGTACTGTA
>ERZ506887.1102-NODE-1102-length-14792-cov-4.162313_pt1 | contig 14792 bp, 8 predicted proteins | sample MGYA00512905_ERZ506887 | MGnify/ENA metagenome assembly ERZ506887 | reverse complement strand
AGGGATCGGGGTATACATAGGAGTTAAAAAACAATACTGGTTCTGGTAAACTTTTATATGGTGAAAATTATTAAATATTCTTTGGAGAAAAAATGCATCATAAAAGCAATTAGATTATAAAATACAACAGTTGAGAATATACACCTTTCTATATTTAATCCTAGTGCTTTTTAGAAAACCTTTAGAAATATGTCTAAAAATTCACAATCTTTATATTGATTTGTAAAGGAAAACTCTCTATAATAAATTGGAAAAGAAAAAGCATAATGAAACGTGTAAAAGTAACTTACTTGGGAAAAATAAATTTGCAAGATCAGTATATACAATGTTTCTGGAAAGACATGGAGGAAAAGTGTATGGACAACAACAATTCCAATAATAATAATGGGCGCAATCAGAAAGGCCCTCAGACATTTATTATATTGGCGGTGGCAGCAATTATTACACTGATGCTGTTTAGTTTTATAAATAATTTATTGGTAGACAGTTCAAAGAAACAGATAACTTACAATGAATTTCTTGAAATGGTAGACAGCGGTCAGGTAAAAAGTGTAGAAATCGGCAGCGACAGCATTACCATAGTACCGTCACCTAAAAGTGATAATAAAGACAGCGTGCTTACAGTACCGTTGATCACTTATTATACAGGTATTGTAGAAGATGATACCTTAATTCAGCGTCTTTTGGATGCGGGAGTCAGCGTAGAGGGAGAGATTCCAGACCGGGTTGGATTCTTAGAATCCCTTTTAATGTCTCTTCTTCCATTGTTGCTCATCTGGTTATTACTAAGCTTTTTGTTTAGTAAGATGGCAAAGGGAAGCGGAATGATGGGTGTCGGAAAGAGCAATGCCAAAGTATATGTGGAAAAAGAAACGGGAATAACCTTTAAGGATGTGGCAGGGGAAGACGAAGCGAAAGAATCCCTTCAGGAAGTGGTAGATTTTCTTCACAACCCTACAAAATATGCAACCATCGGAGCAAAACTTCCAAAGGGAGCACTTTTGGTGGGACCTCCGGGAACAGGAAAAACACTCCTTGCCAAGGCAGTGGCAGGAGAAGCAAAGGTACCGTTCTTTTCTATGGCTGGTTCCGATTTTGTGGAAATGTTTGTAGGTGTAGGTGCTTCCAGAGTAAGAGATTTATTTAAAGAAGCACAGAAGGCAGCACCATGTATTATCTTTATTGACGAAATTGATGCCATTGGTAAAAGCAGAGATGCCAGATACGGCGGTGATAGTGAACGTGAGCAGACTTTGAACCAGCTGTTGGCAGAGATGGATGGTTTTGATACTTCCAAAGGTATTTTGATTTTAGCGGCAACAAACCGCCCGGAAGTACTGGATAAGGCACTTCTTCGTCCGGGACGTTTCGACCGTCGTGTAATTGTAGATAAACCGGATTTAAAAGGTCGTGTAGAAATCCTGAAAGTCCATGCTAAAAATGTACTGATGGATGACACGGTAGATTTGGATGCCATTGCGCTGGCAACTTCTGGAGCGGTAGGCTCCGATCTTGCCAATATGATCAATGAAGCTGCCATCAATGCAGTAAAGCACGGAAGACAGGTAGTTTCCCAGTCGGATTTGTTTGAGGCAGTGGAAGTAGTTCTGGTAGGTAAAGAAAAGAAAGACCGCATTATGAGTAAGGAAGAAAGAAGAATTGTGTCTTACCACGAAGTAGGTCATGCATTGATCAGTGCTTTGGAAAAAGATGCAGAGCCAGTACAGAAGATTACCATTGTTCCAAGAACCATGGGAGCCTTAGGCTATGTTATGAATGTTCCAGAAGAAGAAAAATACTTAAATACAGAAAAAGAACTGCGAACCATGCTTGTAAAATTTCTGGCTGGCCGTGCCGCAGAGGAAATTGTGTTTGATACAGTAACCACAGGAGCTTCTAACGATATCGAGAAAGCAACGGAAATTGCCCGTGCCATGGTGACCCAGTATGGTATGTCAGAAAAATTCGGGCTGATCGGTTTAGAAACCGTAGAAAGTAAATATTTAGACGGCAAGGCAGCAATGCATTGTGGTGATGCTACTGCAGCTGAGGTGGATCAGGAAGTTATGAGGCTTTTGAAGGAAAGCTATGAGAGAGCAAAACAGCTTCTGACAGAGAACCGGGATGCTTTAGATAAGATTGCAGAATTCTTAATTGAGAAAGAAACCATTACCGGTAAAGAATTTATGAGAATATTCCATGAAATTAAGGGAATTCCAGAAGAAGCTGCTGATGCTATGGAAGAGAATGACGGTGTAATAGAAGAAGACAGCAAAGCTATCACAGAAATTAAAGAAGTACCAGTGAATTTGGCGAAGGAAGAACAGAATGTTTAATATAGAAGAAGAATTAAAGAAACTTCCGGCATCTCCTGGTGTTTATATTATGCATGATGACAAGGACGCTATTATATATGTAGGGAAAGCCATCAGCTTAAAGAACCGGGTGCGCCAGTATTTTCAGAGCAGCCGCAATAAGACAGCCAAAATCGAAAGCATGGTAAGTCATATTGCCAGATTCGAGTACATTATTACAGATTCCGAAATAGAAGCATTGGTACTGGAATGTAATCTGATCAAAGAACACCGTCCAAAATATAATACCATGCTGGTGGATGATAAAACTTATCCATATATTAAAGTAACAGTGGCAGAGAATTATCCCCGTGTACTGTTTACCAGAATGGCAAAAAAAGATAAATCCCGTTATTTTGGACCATACACCAGTGCTCAGGCAGTGAAGGATACCATAGAACTCCTTCGAAAAATGTACAAAATAAGAACCTGTAATAAAAGTATTAAAGAAACAGAAAATAATGACAGACCCTGTCTTTATTATCACATGAAGCAGTGCGATGCTCCATGCAACCACTATATTTCAAAAGAAGAATACGGAGAGAATATTAAAAAGGTCATTGAATTCCTGAACGGGAATTACACAGATACATTAAAAAATCTTACAGAGAAAATGCAGAAGGCTTCCGAAGAAATGAATTTTGAGGAAGCCATTGTTTATCGTGATCTGATTGGGAGCGTAAAGGCCATTGCCCAGAAGCAGAAAATCACCGACAGCAATAATCTGGAAAACAGGGATGTGCTTGCCTTGGCAACGGAAGGTGAGGACGGTATTATGCAGGTGTTTTTCATTCGAGATGGAAAGTTGATCGGCAGGGAGCATTTTCACATGAATATTCCGGTGGGAGAAACCAGCGGACAAACTATAGTTAGTTTTATCAAACAGTTTTACGCAGGAACACCATTTATTCCAAAAGAACTGATGATACAGGAAGAAATCGAAGAACAAGAGATTTTGGAGGAATGGCTTAGCACCAAACGGGGACAGAGGGTGCATATCCGCGTGCCGAAGAAGGGTACAAAGGAACGGATGGTAGAGCTGGCAAAAAGGAATGCTGCCTTGGTACTTGCTCAGGATAAGGAGAGAATTAAGCGGGAGGAAGGCAGAACCATTGGCGCTATGAAAGAAATCGCAGATCTTCTGGGATTAGAGCATATTAACCGGGTGGAGGCATTTGATATTTCAAATATTAGCGGTTATAACTCCGTAGGCTCCATGATCGTGTATGAAAAGGGAAAACCTAAAAACAGCGACTACCGCAAATTTAAAATTAAGTCTGTGGAAGGACCCGATGATTATGCCAGCATGGAAGAGGTGCTTACCAGACGTTTCCAACATGGAATGGAAGAAAAAAAGGAGATGGAGGCAAAGAAGCTTAGTGAAGAACTGGGAAGCTTTACGAAATTTCCGGATTTGATCATGATGGATGGTGGAAAAGGTCAGGTACACATTGCAGAAAAAGTGCTGGATAAATTGAAATTAAATATTCCGGTCTGCGGAATGGTAAAGGATGATAATCATAGAACCAGAGGGTTGTATTATCATGATGTGGAGCTGCCCATAGACACCCATTCCGAAGGATTTCGGCTGATCACCAGAATTCAGGATGAAGCTCACCGCTTTGCCATTGAATTTCACCGTTCCCTGCGAAGCAAAACACAAGTTCATTCTATTCTGGATGACATAGAAGGAATCGGAGAAAAGCGAAGAAAAGCATTGTTACGCAGGTTTAAGTCTGTAGAGAATATTAAAGAGGCTGCCTTGGAAGAACTGGCATCCACAGAAAGCATGAACCAAAAGGCGGCAGAAACTGTGTACCGTTTTTTTCATAGTCAAGATAAGTAATCAGCATATTCAGGCCCCAAAACATTTGAAAATTCATTGATTGGACTCTGTTCTTGTGTTAAAATTAGTCTATATGCAGAAAACTATATGGAGCTGAAAGGGGATTTACGTATGCAAAGTATCAAAATACCAAAATTAATTGAGAAGATGAATTTGAAAAATCTTACACCGGAGATTTCTTTGGAGGAGAGCAGAATTACAATTCCAGATATAAACAGACCGGCATTGCAGTTAACAGGATATTTTGAACATTTTGAAAATGAGCGTGTGCAGATTATCGGATATGTAGAATATACATATTTGTTAGGTTTATCCAGAGAGAGAAAATTAGAGGTTTATGAGCAGTTTTTAGGATATAAGATGCCATGTGTAATATATTGCAGCAAGGCAGAACCGGATGAAGACATGTTACGGCTTGCCAGAGAACATGGAATTCCGATTTTGGCAACAGATAAATCCACATCTTCATTTATGGCAGAAATAATCCGCTGGCAGAAGGTGGAACTGGCTCCAAGTATCAGTATTCACGGAGTGCTGGTAGATGTTTATGGTGAAGGATTATTGATCATGGGCGAAAGTGGCATTGGTAAAAGTGAAGCAGCACTGGAGCTGATTAAGCGCGGTCATCGTCTTGTAACGGATGATGTGGTGGAAATCAGAAAAGTCAGCGACGAAACTCTGATTGGTACAGCACCAGATATTACCAGACACTTTATCGAACTGCGAGGCATTGGTATTGTGGATGTTAAGAATTTGTTTGGTGTGGAAAGTGTTAAGGAGACCCAGTCTATTGATTTGGTAATCAAATTAGAAGACTGGAATAAAGATAAAGAATATGATCGTTTGGGACTGGAGGAAGAATATACAGAATTTTTGGGTAACAAAGTTGTATGTCATTCTATTCCGATTCGCCCGGGTCGTAATCTTGCCATTATATGTGAAACGGCGGCTGTAAATTACCGTCAGAAGAAGATGGGATACAATGCAGCTAAAGAATTATATAACAGAGTACAGAATAGTCTGACACAGAAGTCAGAAGATTAAGGAGAGCAGGAGGACAGCATGAAGTATTGTTTTGGTATTGACGTTGGAGGAACCACAGTAAAATTAGGTTTGTTTGACACAGAAGGAAATGTAATTGACAAGTGGGAAATAAAGACACGCTCTGAAAACGGCGGTGTCAATGTACTTCCTGATATTGCAGAGGCAGTGAAGGGAAAAATGGAAGAAAAGGGAATCGCAGCAGCAGATGTGGCAGGCGCAGGAATCGGAGTTCCGGGCCCTGTTACAAATGACGGTTACGTGAACAAAGCAGTAAATCTTGGCTGGAATGAAAGATTTAACGTGGAAGAAAAGCTTTCTTCCATGTTAGGACTTCCGGTAAAGGCAGGAAATGATGCCAATGTGGCAGCCCTTGGCGAGATGTGGAAAGGCGGCGGTGCCGGTGCAGAAAATGTGGTATTCGTAACCCTTGGTACTGGAGTTGGCGGAGGTATTATTATCGGCGGAAAAATTGTTACGGGTTCCCATGGAGCCGGCGGTGAAATCGGACATATTCATGTGGAAGACAAGGAAACAGACAGCTGTGGCTGTGGAAATCACGGATGTCTGGAACAGTATGCTTCTGCTACTGGTGTGGTTCGTATTGCAAATAAATTGTTAAAAGAAACAGAGGAAGAAACTGTACTTCGCACTGGTGAAATATCTGCAAAAACAGTATTTGATGCAGTAAAGGCAGGAGACGCATTTGCAATTAAAGTGGCAGAGCAGTTTGGAAAATATTTAGGAACAGCTCTTGCAAATATTTCCGCGATTGTGGATCCGGAAGTGTTTGTAATCGGTGGCGGAGTATCTAAAGCAGGAGAAGTATTGCTGGATTACATTAAGAAATATTATGTACCAACTGCATTCCACGGATGCCGGGAAACAAGATTTGAACTGGCGAAACTGGGAAATGATGCAGGAATCTACGGAACTGCACGTCTGATTTTAGATAAGTAAGAGGGACAAGTATATGAAATTAGGATTTATTGGCTGTGGAAATATGGCAACTGCCATGATTGGCGGAATTATCGCAAAGGGCTTATATAAGGCAGAGGATATTATTGTATCAGATGCACTGGAAGCCAGCCTGGAAAGAGCAAAAGCAAATTTAAAAGTATGTACTTCCAGTGATAACAAAGAAGTGGTTGAAAAAGCGGAAATTATTGTATTGTCTGTAAAGCCGCAATTTTATGAAGATGTGATCCAGGAAATCAGTAAAGAAATAAAGGAGAGCCAGCTGGTTATTACCATTGCTCCGGGAAAAACTTTAGAGTGGCTTGATAAAACCTTCGGAAAGCCAATGAAGCTGATTCGCTGTATGCCAAACACACCGGCGCTGGTGGGCGAAGGTATCACCGGAATTTGTCCCAACGAAAATGTTACAGAAGAAGAACTGAAACGGGCAGGGGAAATCTTAAATTGTTTTGGCAGTTATGAAGTGGTGCCAGAACATTTGATGGACGTAGTAGTTTCTGTCAGCGGAAGTTCACCGGCTTATGTATTTATGTTTATTGAAGCCATGGCAGATGCGGCAGTATCCGATGGAATGCCAAGAGCTCAGGCATACAAGTTTGCTGCTCAGGCAGTATTAGGAAGTGCCAAGATGGTATTAGAAACAGGAAAGCATCCGGGAGAATTGAAGGATATGGTATGCTCACCGGCAGGAACCACTATTGAAGCGGTAAGAGTATTGGAAGAAAAAGGATTCCGCAGCAGTGTGATTGAAGCTATGAAGGCGTGTGCAGAGAAATCCAGAAGCCTGTAACCTGAAAATTAGACATAAAGTACCGGATATTAAAAAAATATTACAAAAAAATTAAAAAAGTACTGGACAAATGTTAAAAGCTGTGCTATATTATAATTACAGTAAGGCAAGGAACTTAGGACGCAAAAAAGTTCCAAACCTTATATTATAACACATTATACCTTTTTAGTAAATTTATAACCTCCCCAAACTATAAATTTACTTACTCCCCCTCATTATTATTATATAGTTTTTATGAAAAGGGGCTGTATAATAGTCCCTAAAAATGAAATCATCATCGTTTAGTTAACGATGATGGTTTTATTTTTTTCTATTTGTTCTTTACTAATCTCCTCATTTTCATGTGGTGCTCCCATAATTTCATAGTATCCGTATACGCTGCAAACTTTCTTTCTACAAGCATTTCCCCTTCTGCTTTCATAACATAGCCATTTTCCAACTCAAACTTAATAAATCCCACGCTTCCATTGTACTTGAAATATTAAAATACCATTCTGGCATAACAGTATTTTGGGTCACAATTGTGGACGATAATGAAACTCCACCTCGACTTTTCTTTCAGACCAGAAAAGTGCAGTGTCAAGTTTCGTTTTTAATTTTGGTGGTAGTGCATCAATATCTGTCAGTGATGCAATACCACCCTCAATTCCACTCTTATTTATGAAACCATAACAAACTTACAAATTGTTATATATCACATACCCTTTTGTTTTTTGGGAAAATCGTATAAATGATAGGCGATTAAAGTATAAAAAGTGTCGAATGTAACAAAAAAGCAAAAACAAATTACATAAAATTAAAAATTGTGACGAAAATGTGGAAAATATATTTACATAATCAAACACATAAGATATTATAAAAATAGAATGTATAAAATTTTATAATACCTTTTCGGCGAAATAGAAACACTAAAAATAACAATATGAAAGAGGGACTGTTATGCAAAAATTCAAAAAACTTATTATGATTGCATCTTTATTTGCAATCACAGCAGCTTTTAACGAAAATACCGATTTGTCTGCATCTATAATAGTAGAAGCAGCAACAACAACTACCAACGCAACAACTAGCATTGATGGTGCAGAATATTCGTATGTGATAAACACAGATGAAGAAGGAAATTCCTATATAACAGATTTCAAATTTACTAGTAAAAGTAGTAATATAGGAACTTCAGATATAAATGTAGTTATACCGGCAAATATTAATGGCATACCAATTAGAGAAATTGGAATGTTTTATGGCGATGGAATTGCTCAAATAAAAAGTATTAGTATAGATATGAGTGAATCAGATATTACTCTTTCGACAAATGCTTTTCGATATTGTACCGGGTTGTCTCAATTTGCTACTACAGAAAGTGATAATACCCTTATAATTGGAAATAGTGCTTTTTATGATACAAAAATTAGAAATATTATTTTTAATTGTAGTGTGCAAACAGGACAATATCCATTTGGAGAATGGGGAGAAGATAAAATTCAATATCTTGAAAATATTACATTTAATGGTCCGGAAACCAAACTTGGTACATACGCATTTTTGTGTTGTGATAATTTAGAGAATATAATTTTTAATGGAAAAAATGTTTCATGCAGCTCTCAAAGTTTAAGTAATGGTTCTAATATAGAGTTTAATAATACAGAAAGTACATATTTATATGAAGATGCATTAAAAGATAATGCGTATGTAAAAACAATAATTTTTAATAGTAAAGAAATAAACAACTCATCAACAAGTGGTGCGATACGAATCACAAATGGAACGAAACGTTTAAAAGATGTTATTTTTGGTTTAAATGTAAGAAAAATAAATGGTATTAGATTTGATGCAGATGATGTAAGCTCAATTCAAAATATTTATTTGTTAAATCCTAGTATAATAGCTGATATACGCGGAACGTACAATGGTCAAATTAACTTTTGGAAATTCAACTCTAAAAATGACAATTTAGATATTGATTACAATGGAGAATGTGTAAAGTCTAATATACAGGAAGCAGCGCCTACAGTTGAATATAAAGGAAATGTGACTTATATTGAAGGGCAGACTGTATCGGAAGAAGATTTCGTGGTAAAACAAGCTTATGCTCAATTAGATATAGTAGATGAGATTCCAATGTGTAGTGATTCAGACAGCTTATATGGATATAAAGTATGCTACTATGACAAAGATGGAAAAGAACAGCAGGAATTAACAGAAGGACAAAATAGTATTGTAATAAAATATGGCAGCGAACAATCAGAAGAAATTACTGTATATGCACAAAAAAAGCATATTGTAAGTTATGAAATAGAATATGTAGGCAATGAAAAGATTGAAGGGCAGACAGTAACCAAAGATGAATTTGAAATTAAAAATGTGACTTATGATAATGGAAAAACGGATGAAATATTAGGACAGGATAAATTTGAAATTATAAGTACAGATGAACTGGCTGCAGGAAGCAATACTATAAAATTTGTTATCAATGGAGATCAAACTACAGTTGATGGTAAAGACATTACATATACCCTACAAAATGTAATGGAGAAAGAAGTAGTTAGTATTACCGCAGCACAAAAAGAAAATTTAGAAAAGTTTGTAGGTGATATTCTTTCAGAAGATGATATTGTTGTAACAGTAACCTACAATAATGGTAAGACAGAAAGTGGTTATAAGGGATTTACTATCAGCAACAATCTGTTATCCGAAGTAGAAAACGTGATAACAGTAACCAGTGATAATGGAAAAACAACTGAGATAACAATTAAAGCAATACCTATTGTTATTACAGGAATAGAAGCAGTCTATACAAATCCTAAATATGCTGATGATGAGAATTACGAAAATGCAGCAATCTTAGTTGAAGGGCAAGTAATTAATCCGGAACACTTAAGTATTTACATAAACTACAATAATCATAAAAGAGAAGAATTAACTGAAAAAGATAAATGTATTATTTCCAATGATAAAATAGTAGTGGGAGAAAATGAATTAAAAATTAAATACTATGGACATGAAACAGTTTGTAAAATTATAGGTATTGAAAGAAAGATAGTAGCACTTAAAGCTGAAAAAAGTCAATTATGTGAGGAAAAAACCTGGTATACAAATGATGTGGTTTCTAAGGAAGATTTTGTTATAACAGCAACTTATAACGATGATACAGTTGATGAGGATTATAAAGATTACTCTATTACAAAAGAAACAGAAAAATTATTACAGGAAATGAACACAATCGAATTTATTGATAACAGTGAGGATAATGCTGGGGTTAAGTGCACATTTGACAATTTTGCAGCTACTCCTCTTAAAGTAACAAAATTAACTGCCATTTATGATACTGGCAAATATCCAGTAGAAGTAGGAAAAGAAATTGATATAAGAAATATAGAGGTAACAGCTACTTATAATAATGGATTGGTTGAAAATGATGTAAAGGATTTTACAATTGCTGATTATGAAATTAAAGAAGGATACAATGAGATAACAGTTCTATATAAGGAAGGAAAGGCTGTGATCAAGGTACAGGGAGTTGTATTAAATCCAACACAGGTTCCAACAACACCAAAGCCAACAGCAGTAGAAGAACCGACATTGGTACCAACAGTGATAGAAGAACCGACAGTGGCGCCGGAGCCAACAGTAATACCAAGTCAGGAGCCAAAAGCGACAGTAACACCAAGACCAACGGCTACTAAGGCACCAATAGCACAGTTTACTTATAAGAGTAGTAATAGTAAGATTAAGCTGTATAGTACAAGTGCAAAGACAACCTATAAGGTTTATACCAATAAAACCATCAAACTTACTCCTAAAGCTGCAAATGGCAAGGTTTACTATCAGATTGTAAAAAAGGGCAAGAAGATGAGTAGTAAAGCATGGAAGACCGTTTCAAATTCAGTTTCAATTAAAACAAATATGACAGCGTGTGTATACTTTAAGTACACACAAAATGGAAAGACTGTAATAAAAAAGACCAGTGGATTTGTATTTGACAAGACTGCTCCTAAAATTTCCGTTTCTACAAAAGGAAAACTTACGGTAAAAGATACTGGAAGCGGAATTAAGAAAATTACAGCTAATGGAAAGACAGTAAAGAGTGGTGCTATCTTAAAGAACGGAAAGTATACAGTGGTTGCTACAGATAAAGCCGGAAATAAAAAATCAGTTAAAGTTATAATTAGCAAATAGAGCAGATATTAACAGAAGAAGAAGGGAAAGATATGAAGAAGCAAAGTAACGTAATAAAAGTATTTTTAGTGGCGGCTCTTATAGTTATAGGAGTACAGATTACAGTAAAGGCACAGGAGCCGGAAATGTATACTTATTTTATCAAAGATGATGGTAAGATATACAATGATGATCCTATGGACGCTGTAGCAGCAGTAAAGTCAACAGAGTCATTATTAAGTGGAATCAGCTATGACAATGATACGGGAATATTAACTTTAAATGGATTACAGGCAGATACATTGAGAGTATATGCAAAGAAAATACATTTAATGGGAACGAGTAAGATCACAAATTTCATAGTAAATACAAAAATTCAGTCGGTGACAGCAGATACGGGAAGCAGTTTCACCTTTACAGAAGCAACGGGTAAAAACCCAGACACATTTTTTGACAATCTTCCATCTGATATCAGTGGTTCAGGAACAAGCGTGTCTAAGGGCAGTATTAGTTTAAATCAGACATCAGCATCTATTTATGCTGTGGGAAGCGGAAATTCTGTAACATTAAAAGCAACAACACAGGGAAATGGAACTGTTAACTGGAGCAGCAGTAATAGTAATGTGGCAACAGTAAATAATGGTATAGTGACAGGAAAAAGTGCGGGAAATGTAGTAATTACAGCTACACTTATAAACAGTAACAATGTGGAAGTGGCAAAAGCAGCCTGTTCAGTCAATGTGAAGAGCCCTACAATCGCATTAAATTCCGGTTCAGCATCTATTTATGCAAGTGGAAGCAATAGTTCTGTTGTGTTAGCAGCGACGGTTAATGGTGCAACAAGCGGTAATACCGTAACATGGAGTTCATCAAATACTGGAGTGGCAACTGTAGCAAATGGAACAGTAAAAGCAGTGAAAGCAGGAAGTGCAACCATTACGGCATCATCTAATGGTGTCAATGCAACATGTAAAGTTACTGTAAAGGAACCAACCTTATCTCTTAGTAAAACCAGTGCCACCATTTATACCAAAGGCGAAAAGACAGTGACCCTTGTGGCAACTGTAAACGGATCACAAGTATCTGGTTCCAATGTAACCTGGAGTACATCAGATAAATCTATTGCAAAAGTGGAAAATGGAAAAATAACTGCAGTTGCATCAGGAAGTGCAACTATTACAGCAAAAGCTAATGGAGTGAGCAAAACATGTAAAGTAACAGTGAAAAAGCCATCAATTTCTGTGAGTCCTACAAGTGTTACTATAAAAAAAGGAAAAACTACAACATTGACAACAACTGTGAAACCAACCACAGGAACACCTTCCTATAGTTCAAGCAAGAAATCCGTAGCAACAGTAAGTAGTAAAGGAGTTATCACAGGAGTGGCAGCCGGCGAGGCAACTATAACAGTAACTTGTAATGGTGCATCTGCACAGGTAAAAGTAACTGTCACAAAATAACTATCAAACACAGGAGAAAATGTATGAGAAAAAAAATAGTAGCAGCCATTCTGGCAGTATGTATGATGTGCGAGGGAAGCATATCATATGCTGCAGAGAAACAGGTGCAGGAGACAATAGAATTTGCTGATGAATCCCAACAGGGTAAAATAGTAACCACATCGGAACCAAAAGAAGTGTTAGTGGAAGAACCAGAAGTAAATGCAATAGAAAAAAGCGGTACACTGGATGGAGCGATATACTGGTCAGTAGAAAATAATGTGTTGACAATAACTAATCAGGGTTCAGATAGGGCAATTCCAGATGTTTCTATAGAGGAGCCAGCACCATGGAGACTTTGGAGTAATTCTATTAAACAAGTTATAATCCAGTCAGGAATTACAGGAATTGGAGAATATGCCTTTTATGATATGTCAGCATTAGAAAAAGTAACTATTAATTCAAGCCAACTGACATCTATAGAAGAACATGCTTTTGATTCTTGTACAAATTTAAAAGAAATTAATCTTCCAGATACGTTAAAAGATATGGGAATATATGCATTTGCCAGATGCAAAAGCTTAAATAAAATTTCAACAGATGGTTTTGTAACACCAGCATCCTTGACAGAAATACCAGACTATGCGTTTGCAGAGTGTGGTGGAATTACAAATGTTACATTTTCTGAAAATGTACAAAGCATCGATCCATGTGCTTTTTATAACTGTGGCAGTTTAAGAACTATAGAATTTAAAGGGACATCCCTTAGAGTTATAGGTGATTATGCTTTTTCAAAATCAGGGTTAGTAAGCGTTGTAATACCGGATGGAATTCAGACAATAGATGTATATGCTTTTGCTAATTGCAATTCTTTGAAAAGTGTTGGAATAATGGCAGAAAAAAGCCTGGAGTATATTGGAACAGGTGCTTTTGAAAAATGTGCTGGTTTGACAGGTTTTTATGTAATGGCAGGAAGTTATGCGGAATCTTATGGAAAACAGCAATGGCCAAATATCTGTAAAACATATACATATATGACAAACGATAGAAAGAATAATTACAATATACAAATTACCGGAGATACTACATATACCGGAAAAGAAGTGAAACCGAAAATCACAATCAGTCTGGGCAATACCACATTGCAGGAGGATGTGGACTATATTCTTTCCTATAGCAATAACGTAGACGTAGGGAACAATGCTAAAATAACCATTACAGGAATAAATGCATTTTATGGAAGCATGGATGAGTATTTTACAATTACAGCCTTTGATATATCAAAAACTGGTAAAGTAAGCAGCATTAATAATCAGGTATATACTGGAAAAGAAGTAAAGCCCGGTGTAACAGTAACAGTGAATGGAATTACCTTAACAAAAGATAAAGATTATACAGTAAGTTATCAAAACAATGTAAACGTTGGACAAAAAGCAAAAATAATTATAACAGGAATAGGTGCATATACCGGTAAAATAGAAACATATTTTACTATAATCGCTAATTTGAGTAATGAAAAAGTTCCGGTAAAAAAACAGGTATTGAATAATGCAAAAGTTACGGTAAAAAAACAGGTATATACAGGTAAAAATCTGAAGCCAAAAGCAACAGTAGAGTTGAATGGAACTAAACTGGTGGAAGGAACTGATTATAAAGTTACTTATTCAAATAATAAAAAAATTGGAAAAAGTGCAAAGGTTACCATCACAGGAGTAGGCGCTTATGAGGGAACGATCACGAAGAAGTTTACCATCGCACCGCCAAAGCCAAAGGTGAAGTTAAGTGGAAAGAAATTAAAAATAACAAATTATCAAACCGGAGCAGATGTTTATCTTACTTACACCGCCAAGATAAATGGAACAAAGAAAAGTGGCAAACTGCTATGGCAGGCAAAGAAATACAAAGCAAAAAAATGTGTGGATCTGACACAATTGGTGAAAAAATATCAAGGCGGAAAATTAACAATCACAGTTACCATGAAAGTAAATTCCGTAGAAAGTGCATCATCTAAAAAGGTAACTGTAAAATAAGTATGTTACCATTGCAGGCACCTGAAATGCAGGTGCCTTTTGCCAGTAGAATCTGAAAAACAAGGTGCTGATATTTTATTTAAGCAATAGAAATAAGGAAAACAGGGATGAATGATAATGAATACAAGATAAAATACGAATCTATTGAAGAATTCTGCC
>ERZ506887.1093-NODE-1093-length-14846-cov-10.324724_pt1 | contig 14846 bp, 13 predicted proteins | sample MGYA00512905_ERZ506887 | MGnify/ENA metagenome assembly ERZ506887 | reverse complement strand
TGATGATCTTGCCGGGCATGGCACCGATGTAGGTGCGGCGGTGGCCGCGGATCTCGGCTTCGTCCCGCACGCCGCCAAGGCTGATGCGCACATACTTGCGGCCAAGGCTTTCGGCGATGGAGCGTGCAATGCTGGTCTTGCCAACGCCCGGAGGGCCGACCAAGCAGATGATCTGTGCCTTCACATCCGGTGCCAGCTTGCGCACGGCAAGCATTTCCAGAATGCGATCCTTGACCTTTTTCAGGCCGTAGTGGTCCCGATCCAAAATCTGCTGGGCGCGGTGGATATCCAGATCATCCACGGTCATGGTGTTCCACGGCAGATCCAGACAGGTATCCAGATAGGTACGGATGACCGTGGCTTCCTGATTGCTGCTCTGCATCCGGGAAAGGCGGTCTACCTCCTTGAGCAGCTTTTTCTCGCTGTCCTCGGCAAGGTGCAGCTCCCGGATCTTGCGGCGGTAATCATCAGCTTCGGCGTGGGTATCGTCCCCCTCGCCCAGTTCGTCGTTGATGATGTGCAGCTGCTCGTGCAGGTAGTAATCGCGCTGGTTCTTGTCCATGGACTCGTTGACCTTTTCCGCGATCTCCTTTTCGATCTTCATCACCTGACATTCGCGGCGCAGCATCTCCACAAGGCGCTGCAGGCGGCCATTGAGGGTGTTTTCGTTCATCACAGCCTGCTTGTCCTCGTAGCGGAACAAGAGATTTGCCGGCATATACTCGGTGAGGAACATAGGGTCATCGCTGGAAACGATGGTGAGCACCACGTCCTTAGCAAGGCGCGGGTTCATGCCCAGATACTCGTCAAAACCGGTCTTGAGGGCGCGGAGCAGTGCCTCGGTCTCCACAGCTTCTTCGGGCTTCGCGGCACGCACCGGAGCGGAGCGCACGGCAGACAGCAGAAAATCGCCGGTGGTATCCAGCTCGGTCAGCTTGGCGCGATACTTGCCCTCCACCAGCACCTTGACCAGCTCATCCGACACGCGCAGCACCTGCTTGACCTCGGCCACTACGCCGTAGGTGTACAGGTCCTGCTGGGTGGGCTCGCTGGTCTCCATCTCCTTCTGGGCAACCAGAAATACGTTGGAGTTGTTGGCCATGGCCCACTCCACGGCGGCAATGCTCTTTTCCCGCCCGACTTCAAAATGAACAAGGTTGTTGGGGAACACCACCAGCCCGCGCAGTGCGATGGTGGGCAGATGAAGTTCCTTCCGCTCGACCTTGATGGTAACTTTTTCAGACATATACAAACACCTCCCGACTGCCGCTCGAGTTTCCATGCTGCGGCAGCTCTATCCTTTGGGGTCTTTTTGATAAAAATACAGTTGTTTCCTTATTATACAGATTTCCGGCCAAAATGCAACTGCCCTGCCGGAATGGTCGGTCATTCGGGGCGGTTTTCGTGGGTGTTGAAGCCCATTTTGCCCAGCGCGGGCAGCAGCGCCCGCAGGGTGACCGAGGTGAGCGCACCCATGACAAGCCCAAGCACCAGCATGACCGGCGCGTAGTACAGCGACAAGGACGAGGAGATGATGACCCCCGCGCCCAGCAGCTGCCCCACGTTATGCGCCAGTGCGCCGCAGACCGACAGGATGAACCATGTGGGGCGCACCGGCAGAAGATAATACAGCACCCACATCACCGCAAGGGACAAAAGCCCGCCGCACAGCGAGAGGAAGCCCGCCGTGAAACCGGACACCAGAAAGACGAACAGCGCCTTGAGCACATCCAGCACCAGTGCCTGCCGGGGACCCATGAAGAACAACGCGTACATGACCACGATGTTGGCAAGCCCCAGCTTCATGCCCGGCAAAAGCCCGGGGATGACCAGCGTACCCTCGATGAAGGAAAGCGCCATGGCCAGCGCAAATAGCAAACCAGACAGGGCGATGTGCCGTGTTTTTTGATAGTTGCGGTGATTTTTAGGCATAGAGGATACGCTCCTTTATTCTTCGGGCTGCTGCGTCTGCTCGTAGGCTTCCTGCTCTTCCATGGCGGCTTCCCATGCGGCAAAAAGTTCCTCCTGATGGAAGCGCAGGTCGCTCAGCTCATCGCTTTTCTGGCGCAGCAAGTCGGGGTCGTTATATACCTCCGGGGAGTTGATCTCGTTGTCCAGCTCCACCTCGCGTGCACCGCAGGCCTCCATCTCATCCTCGCAGGCCTTGATCTTGGCGCGCAGCTCGGCGCGGCGGCGGCGCTGCTCCTTGCCGTAGCCGGTCTTGGCGGGCTCGGCAGCCTTCTGGGCAGCCTGCACCGGGGCGGCGCGACCCATCAGGGCATCGTAGCTGGGGTAGAGCACTGCCTTGCCGTCCTCAAGGTAGAGGATGGGACAGGCCAGACTGTTCATCAGGTGACGGTCGTGGGTGACCAGCAGCAGGGTGCCGGTGTAGGCCATCAGCGCCTCGGTCAGGTTCTCGCGGGTATAGATGTCCAAGTGGTTGGTGGGCTCGTCCAAAAACAGCAGGTTCGGACGTTCCAGCACAATCTCCGCAAAGCGCAGACGCGCCAGCTCGCCGCCGGACAATGCTTCGCAGGGTTTGAACACGGTATCGCCCCGGAAGCCAAGCTTTGCAAGGTGGCTGCGCACCTCCAGCTCGGTCATGCGGGGGTACTTGTTCCAGATGACGTCAATGACTCTGCCCTGTCCCAGACGGTTCTGCTGCTGGGCAAAGATGCTGGGTCGTGCCCCGGTGCCCAGCCGCACCATGCCGCCGGAGGGACGGCGCTTGCCGTCCAGCACCTGCATCAGGGTGGATTTGCCTGCACCGTTGGGGCCGGCAATGATAAGCCGCTGCCCGCGGCAGACCGTATAGGTAAAGGGTTCCAGCAGGGTGCGCTCCCCGATCTTGATGCTGAGGTTTTTCAGCATCACCAGCTCATTCCACGGCTCTACGTCATATTCAAAGCGGAATTTCAGCTGGTTGGTCTCATCCTTGGGTGCCTCGGTGATTTCCAGCTTTTCCAGCTGCTTGCGGCGGCTCTGCGCCATTTTGGTGGTAGAGGCGCGCACAAGGTTGCGGTCCACATAGTCCTGCAGCTTTTCAGCCAGTGCCACATCGGCATCGTGCTGCTTCTGGCGCAGGGCATCGGCGGCTTCCTTCTGGGGCAGATAGGCCGAGAAGTTGCCCTTGTAGGTGGTCATGGTCTGGAAGGATACCTCCCAGATCTTTGTACAGACGTTATCCAAGAAATAGCGGTCGTGGCTGACCACCAGCACCGCGCCGGAGTAGCCCTTGAGGTAGTTTTCCAGCCATTCCATGGTGGCAAAGTCCAGGTGGTTGGTGGGCTCGTCCAGAATGAGGACATCCGGTTTTTCCAGCAGCAGCTTCGCCAGACGCAGCCGCGTCAGCTCGCCGCCGGAGAGCACCGCAATGTTCTTTTGCCATGTATCCTGCGCAAAGCCCATGCCGGACAGCACCTTTTTGATGTTCACGTCCATGTTGTAGCCATCGGCGGCGTCTACAATGTTTTGTAAAGCATCGTGCTGTGCCAGCAGGTCGGCGTTGTCCGGCTGGGCAGCCATGCGGCGCTCCAAGATCTGCATCTGCGCCATGGCATCCAGCACCGGGGCAAAGGTGGCGCGCATCTCGCCGTAGATATCCAGCGTGGCGTCCAGCTTTGCGTTCTGCTCCAGATAGCCCAGCGTCACCCCATGGGTCACGCTGAACTCGCCCTCGTAGTCCTGATATTCGCCGGTAAGGATCTTGAGCAGAGTGGTCTTGCCCGCACCGTTTTGTCCCACGATGCCGATGCGGTCCTCCCGCTCGACACTGGCGGTCACATCGTGCAGCACTACTTTTTCGCCAAAGGTCTTACCCAGTTTTTCTAAATGTATCAGCATAGTTTTGATCCGTTATCCGTTCTTTTTCATGTTTCAGCACTGGTGGCGGCGGTTCTTCAGGCCAACGTTGGCCAGCTCCTCCTGCTCCATCACCAGCGGATACAGCTCTTCCAGACTGGCGATCTCGTAGGTAGGGATCACCTTGCCGGGGTTCTCGGCGTGGTTGGGGTTGTACCAGCAGGTATCCAGCCCGGCGTTGCTGCCGCCCTGAATATCACTGGGCAGGCTGTCGCCCACCATCAGAACGTGCTCCCGGTTCTCCACACCCAGCGCGCGCAGGGCGGCATCAAAAATACGGGCATTGGGCTTTTCGCAGCCCATTTTCTCGGAGATGAACACGTCCTCCATAAAGTTCATCACGCCGCTTTCTGCCAGACGGCGGGTCTGCACCTTCTGCGCGCCGTTGCTGACGATGGCCAGCGTTGCCACCTCCGAAAGCTCCCGCAGCACGTCCAGCACCTCCGGGCTCATCAGATCCGGGTGGGTGGACAGCTGCTCCAGATAGAAGCGGTTCATCTCCACACCGTCGCCGGCGGCATTGATGGCTTTTAAAAAGCGGCTGAACCGCTCGCCAAACAGCTTCTCGCGGCGGATCTGGCCTTTTTCCAGCTGCCGCCACAGTTCCTCGTTGATGGTGCGGTAGGTCTGCACGGTCTCAGCGTCCGGCTCGATGCCGTAGTTCACCAGCGTTTCGGCCAGCGCCTTGTTTTCGGCTGCATCAAAGTTGAGCAGCGTATTGTCTGCATCGAACAGGATGCAATAATATTTTGCCATAGTATCTCACTTTCTTTTCAGCATTTCCCACTTGTGTATCAACAGGGAGAAGCCAGCCCCACCCCCGGCAGAGCTGGCTTCTCGTTATTCAGAAACGATTTCATACGCAGACAGGTCTGTTTGTGCTGGGGCGTTGTCCGGGCACAGCATCTTTCCCTCGCAGGGTGTCAGACCGCATTTCTGCATTTCTTCCTCCAATGCGCTGTTATCCACATTTTCCCAGTCGGTATCGTAGTAATCCACGCTGCCGTTGGTCACGTCGTTCTCCCCGGGCAGGGAGGGTGTGCGCATTTCTTGCCAGTACATAGGGCTCCACCTTCCTCTCACGCCAGCCTATGCGGCGCGGGCGTGGAATGTGCCCTTAGTTGGCAGCTTCCTTGCTGGCGCTGGCCTCAGTCTTGGAGGACGCGGGCTTTTCCTCTTTAGAGGTTGCCGGTGCATCTTCCTTGGAGGAAGCCGCGTGCTCCTGCTTAGAAGAAGCAGGTTTTTCCACCTTGGAGGAGGAGCTGCTCTGCGAAGACGAAGTGGGCTTTTCTTCCTTAGAAGAAGCCGCGGAGGAGGCGGGCTTCTCCACCTTGGAGGAGCTGCCGGTGCTTTCAGAAGTACCGTTCGAGGAGGAAGAAGCGGGCTTCTCCTCCTTGGAAGAGGCCGGTTTGTCCTCCTTAGAGGAGGACGTTTCTTCCTTGGAAGAAGCAGGCTTATCCTCCTTAGAGGATGCACTGGAACTGCTGCTGGACGAGCTGGACGGTGCACCGCTGACCGAAAGTTCCAGCTTGTTGCTGGTCACAGTGCAGTCATTATAGCTGGCGGTGGCGTACACCCGGAAGTTGCCGCCCAGCATGGAGGGGTCTACCTCGCCCTTTACGGTGGTCTTGCCGGCAGCCTGTGTCACCTCACTGCCATTGACATACCAGCGGATGCTGGAAGTATCCAGATACTTGCCCTTGAGGGTAGCTTTGAAGGTGTAGGAATCCCCCAGCGCAGCCTTGCCGCTGCTGCTGATCTGGATGGAAGCGGCTGCAAACACAGCGGTCACATCCACGTTCTGGTCAAAATTGGTATCCGTGCGGGTGCGCTTGGTCACGCCATCGCTCCACTTGACGAACACATAGCCGTCCTCTGGCACTGCGGTAACAGTAACAGTCTGGGCGGCGCTGGTCACCTTGACGGTAAGAGACTTGCCGCTCTCGTTGCCGCAGGTCAGGGTACCGCCGCCGGTTTTATCTACACGGTAACCGGCCTGATACTCCGTTTTTTCCTCAACAGCCGAGGAAGAGACTTCCTCCGAGCTGCTGGGTGCTTCCACGGCAGAGCTGGGGTTAGCGGTATACTCGGCGCGGGTGGGGATGTTATTGGTGTCCGGGCGGCGATCCTTGGTCTCATAGGCGTGGGTACGCAGATACTTCAGCAGCACCTTCAAACCTGCGGGCTTGAGGTGGATGTCCCCGCTCTGGTAGTAATCCACATTGCCGTAGCCGTTGGCGTCCTTCAGTGCCTCGGCAGAGTTGAGGAACTTGACGCCCAGCTGCTCGCACATGGTCAGCAGCGCCATATTGAAATCATCAATACGGGTCTGGTCCATGTTGGGGTAGTTGGAGTGGTTGGACGGAACCGGCGGCACCGTGTTGACGATGATATCGGTATAGGGATAGCTGGCCTGAATGGCCTGCACCAGCGCGGTGTAGTTGCTGATAAAGTCCTCGGTATTCATGCCGTTATCGTTGGTGCCCAGCATGATGACCACCCGGCGGGGCTTCATTTTTGCCACTGCCTGTGCGATGGTGTAGCGGTTATCGTCCCGCTTGAAGGTGACGATGCCCTCATGCAGGGCGGCGCTGGTGCCAATGCCCTCTTTTGCGCAGAACTGCTGCAATGAGATCAGACCGCTGGCGTACAGACGCACCGTGTTGGAATCGCCGATAAAAAGGGTCTGCTCCTGATAGGCATTGCCGGCATCGGCGGTCCCGGTGAGCAGCGCGCTGGAGGTCTCGTTGATCTGATAGTGGTCAGAGATATCCTCCTCCCCTTCCGGGGCGGGCGCGGGGGTAATAATGGAAGAATCCCCCGGCTGCTCCGTCGGGTTCTTGCCCCGCTTGAGCATGGTAAGGGTGATGCCGATGGTCAGCAGCGCCGCCAGTGCACACACGATGCACACCAGCACCGCCTGCTTCTGCATCGGGGTCAGTGCCTGATTCTCCTTTTGGTTATTGCTTCTCATATTCTATCCATTCTCCTTCCGAAGGAATGAAACTTCCTGTCATACCCGGGCTGCCAGCAGCCGGTCGGTAAGGTCGGCGCAGCTTTCGGCCAGCAGCACCGGATGGAAGGGTTCCAGCTCTTCCCGGCTGCCGTAGCCATACAGCACACCGGCAGCATCCAGACCGCAGTCGGCAGCGCCCCGCATATCATCGTTACGGTCGCCCACCATCAGCACCCGCTTGCCCTGCAAGGCGGGCTGGCTGAGCACATAACGCACGACCTCGGTCTTGGTGTCCCGGCTTTCGTCCATAGAGGCGCCGCCGATAAAATCAAAATACTGTGCAAGCCCCTGCTCTTCCAGAATGGGGGTGACCACTTTAGTGGGCTTGGAGGTGGCAGTGCACAGGAGAAAACCCGCGTCTTTCAAGGTTTGCAGCATCTGCAGAACGCCCGGGAACACGGCACACTCGTGACTGCCCTTCACCGCGTAACTCGTGCGGTAAAGGTCGGTAGCTTTTTCGATCAGCGCCGGGTCGGTAAAGTGCTCGCCGAAACTTTTGCGCAGCGGCGGGCCCAGATAACGGCGCAGGTTGATGCCGGATACATCCACACCCATGGTGCAGAAAACCTCTTGCAATGTATGAATGATACCGGGGGCTGAATCGATCAGCGTCCCGTCCACATCAAATAGGATCGCATCATAATGCAGCAATATTTTATTCCTCGCTTTCATGGTGATACATCCAATAGTATAGCACAGATTTGATACATCAGCAATTCCAACAAAAGATTTTTCTGTCTCTTATGCAGAATTTTCCTAAAAAGGGAGGCCGCTGCGCCGTATTTTGTACAGCAGCTTCCCTTGCGGCAGCGCGGGGCAGCACAATGCCGGGCAGCCCGCGGGCTGCCCGGCATTGCATTTTCACGGATTAGATTGCAGCAGAGACCGTCCCCTGCAAAAGCGTTACTGCGCAGGTGATGGGCAGCTGCTGTCCCCCGGGACATAGAGGTTGTTGGAGATGAACTCCAGCTTATCCTTGAGCACCAGCTCAAGATTTGCTACGGCGTGCACCATGTTGGTAGCGGAGTCGTTCACCTCCAGCAGCTTGCAAAGATCCAGACCGTCCAGATCCATGGCCTTCTGCATCTTCCGGCTTTCGGCACACAAAATATGGCTGAGCGCCGTTTCCTGCAAGGCAATGCTTTCCATCAGGTCCACGACAGCCTGATCCAGACTGACCTTGGGCATTTCCGGGCACTGAGAACGGGTACAGGGTGTATCGATCATCATAGGGCAAAACCTTCCTTTCCGGTCGTGTGCCCTATCCTATGCTGCGGCGGGTACGACTGTTACTGCTTTTCTGCCTGTGCGCACACCTTCTCAATGGTGTCGCGGTAGCCGCCGGAGCCGTACTGGATGCAGCGGTTGATGCGGCTGATGGTGGCAGTGCTGATCTCCACCGCCTTGACGATCTGCTCGTAGGTGGCACCGTCCAGCAGCAGCTTTGCAGCCTGTAAGCGCTGTGCCATATCCGAGATCTCCTTTACAGTGCACAGATCCTCAAAAAAAGCGTAGCACTCTTCCCGGCTCTCCAGACTGAGGATGGCATCAAAGAGCGCATCCGTCGTCTCGTTTCTTCTGGAATTTTTTTCAGCCATTGTTTTTCTCCTTATTATAACATCGGCGGCAGCGGGCAAAGTTGACCGTGCTGCCGCGCGGGATATTCTGCACGCTATTACTTTAGCACTTCAAAGTGTGAAAGTCAAGACCTGTGAGTGAATGGTTTTCAATTATAGACGTGTTTAGTTTTATTCTCTTCACACATGAAAGAAAATCACCTAAAAATTATTCCCAGAAAATGGCTTGAATTGGCGTATCCTCTGAACTTGTTACAGAAATATTGACAATTGGTGAAAACGGGAATAAAGTAGAACACAATCATTCAGCAAATGCAAGGAACAGGACATGATCTTCTGCATCACCCTCTTTCAGCGAGCCGTTTCTCGGGTGAAAAAGCGGCAGTCAGGAGCAGAGGACCCTCGCCTGCGAGCAGCCTGTGTGAACCGGGTTTTGTGCCCCCAAGTAGCACAGTGCCGTCCAGCCCACGTTATCGGGCAGCATGGTCAGTGTACCATGCGTGGGAGAGTGGCTGTTTTAACACAGCAAGCGAAGTGGTACCGCGGAGTATTGCTCCTGCCCTGGCAGGCGGGAGCAGAAGCCTTCGTCTTCGGAGCGTGGCCGGAACCCGGTCATGTGCTGAGGACGAAGGTTTTTTACGCTCCGGGGCAATGCTTTGCCGGACGGCAGTCCAGGGTGTATCTGAAAAGTCGAAAATTTAGCCTATTTCTACAAGCACAGCTGGCTTTTGCGTTAAACAGCCTTGAAATCCACAAAGGATTCCTGCGGCTGTTTGCCTTAAATCCCGCTTGTGCTTGCGAAATATTCGTCATTTTCTTTGTTTTCAGATACACCCTATCAAACATCAAGGGAGGCGTATCGGTATGAGGATCCTGGTTTATGGTGCGGGCGTTTTGGGCTGTGAGCTGACACATGTGCTGCTGCAGAACAAAAAGAACGTTGTGACGCTGCTTGCACGCGGTGAGTGGAAGGAGATGATCGACCAGAAAGGTCTGGTCATCCGCCACTGGGCGCAGCGCAGAACGACCACAGAACGTGTAAAGACCATTGATGTCCTTGCGCCGGATGACTTCTATGACCTTGTTTTTGTGGTGGTGCAGGCAGGGCAGCTGCCGGATGTGCTGCCTGTGCTCAAGGCAAACAGGAGCCAGTACTTTGTGTTCGTGGGCAACGACCCTCATGCAAAGCAGGTCTTGGAGTACATGCAGCGTCCGGCTGATAAGATCGCATTCGGCTTCCAGAACTCCGCAGGGCACCGGGAACATGGACGCGTGGTCAGCGCGCACGTCGGGGTGGGCATGACGGTGGGCGGCGCAACAGCACCGCTGTCCGGTGCGTTCCGCATCCGGCTCAAGACTGCCTTTGACGGCACGAAATATAAGCTTACCTTCTACAGTGATATGGACGAGTGGCTCAAGTGCCACATTGCTTTTATCCTGCCGGTGTGCTATGTCTGCTACGCCTGCAATGGAGACCTGACCCGCGCCACCCGACAGCAGCGCGGAGCCATGATTGATGCCGCCTATGAAGCCTGTCTGATGCTCAAGGATGCCGGCATCCCGGTGAATGACAAGGAAAACACGGATGTTTACAAGCCGGGTTCTGCAGGCCGCCGTCAGGTGGAAGCCATGGTGCTCGTGATGGCAAAAACGCCGCTGGGCCGTTTGTGTGCATCGGACCACGCAATGAACGCGGTGTCCGAAATGAAATATCTGGACGAGGCCTTTGAGGCTCTGCGCAGGCAGACCGGCACGGCAATGCCCATGTGGGAAAAGCTGCGCAGCGAGATGCCACCCTGGGAGATGCTGCAGCACCAGAAATGATGCTGGGCCGTCACAAATAAGACAAAATAAAACCACCGCCGGACCGATCAGAAGATCGGAAAGGCGGTGGTTTTTGTCTGCGGCTATTTCTGCCAGAAATCCCGCAGCGCCTGCCCAAGCTCCTCGGCGCTGTGCAGATACCGGATGTGCTGCCAGTGCGGCGGGAACAGCCGGGCGTAATCCGGCCGGGCAAAGCGGTCATCCAGCAAAAGCACCACACCCCTGTCCTCCGGTGTGCGGATGACCCGCCCGGCGGCCTGCAGCACCTTGTTCATGCCGGGATAGCGGTAGGCATAGTCGAATCCGGAGCCGTTTTGTGCATCGTAGTAGCGGCGCAGCATTTCCTGCTGGGGGTTCACCTGCGGCAGACCGACTCCCACGATCGCACACCCGATGAGCCGGTCGCCTGCAAGATCCACGCCCTCGCCAAAAACACCGCCCAGCACCCCAAAACCCAGCAGAGTTTCTTTTGGCTGCGGCACAAATTGTGCAAGAAATTCTGCCCGGGCAGCATCGTCTGCGCCGCTCTCCTGCACAAGCGTGCGGATGTCCGGGTGACGCGCTGCAAAATCTTCATATACCTGCCGGAGATAGGCGTAACTTGGGAAAAACGCCAGATAGTTGCCGGTTTTTCCGCTGGTCAGCCGGGCCAGTGCATCCGAAACGGCCTGCACACTGGTTTCCCGGTCGCGGTAGCGGGTGGAGATATTTGCCATGCAGTAAAGACCGAGATTTTCGGCAGGGAAGGGGCTGGGCAGCGCCACGGCCCGGGCATCCGCGCAGCCCAGCACGCCCCGATAATAGCTGGGTGGGGTAAGTGTTGCACTGAACAGGGCTGCACTGCGCCCGGCGGAAAGGCTGGCCTCCACAAAGGGCGCCGGGTCCAGACACAACAGCTGCAGTTCCAGCTCACTGCCGCGGGCAGTCAGCTGGGTGACAAAATGGCTGTCGTACCGTTCGGAAGAGCGGAGGATATCCTGCACTGCAAAATAAAGCTCCAACAGCTGTGCATGGGCATCCGCGTCCGGGTTCGCTTCCAGCCAATCCTGCAAGGGAGCCTGCACCGCCCGCAGCGGGCTGAGCAGGGCAGACGGAAGCTCCCGCAAAAATACGGTGCCGTCCTGTGCATACAGCGGCTCGGGCAGTTCCGGCACAGGGTCCTGCAAAGACGGCAGAAGAGTGGTCTGAGCGGTGTCGGTTTCCGGTGCGCCGGTCTGGCCGCGGCGCGGTGCCAGACGCACGCAGGCTTTCCGGATATCCAGAAACGCCCGGTCTGCACGGGTCAGTGCGGTCCGGAGGGAGCTTTTTCCTTTGCCGAGGGCGCGTTTTGCCTCGGTCAGACTGCTTTTGAAAAAGCGTGCGGAGTACATGGCTCTGGCACGGTCCGGAAGATTGTGTGCCTCGTCGATCAGGAACAACCAGTCGCCGGAAGCATCAAAGAACCGCTTCAGGTGTACGACGGGGTCGAACAGATAATTGTAGTCGCCGATCACCACATCGCACCATTCGCTCAGGTCCAGCCCCAGCTCGAAGGGACACACCGAAAAACGCTTTGCCGCCCCGGCCAGTGCGGCGCGGTCAAAGCTGCCGGTATCGTCCAGCAGTGCGGACAGAGCATCCCTGATGCGATCATAGTAGCCGTTGGCATAGGGACAGAGCTCCGGCAGACAGGCGGGATGCCCTTCCGGGTCCGGGTGAAGACAGACCTTTTCCTTGGCGGTCAGGGTTACGCTGCGCAGAGCAAGCTCCGGCGCGGCAGTGCGCAGCCGGGCAATGGCATCCTCGGCCGCGGCCTGAGTCGTATTGCGGGCGGTGAGGTAAAAAAGCTTTTCGCCGCTGCCCTCACCCATGGCCCGCAGGGCGGGGAAGAGGACGCTCATGGTCTTGCCGATGCCGGTGGGTGCCTGACAGAACAGACGGCTGCCGCCTTTGTGGTCGGCATCCCTTCCGGTGCGGCAGGCGCGGTAGACTTCCCCCGCCAGTGCCCGCTGCCCGGGGCGGTACTGCGCAAAAGGAAACGGCAAAGCAGCAAGGCTCTGGCTGCGCCTTGCCGCCCAGTCCAGCTGCCGCCGTGCCCATGGGGCGTACTGACAAAGAAGTTTGTGCAGAAACTGCTCCAGCTCCGGTGCGGAAAAGTGACGCACAAAGCGGATGATCTGATCCGTATCGATCTGATAATAGGTCAGCTGGACGTTCAATTCCGGCAGGCTTTGCCGGGAACAGTAAATGGCACCGTATACCATGCCCTGCGCCCAGTGGCAGGGGTTCATATCCTCGGTGATCGCTTCATAGGGGACAGCCGTGGTCTTGATCTCGTCAATGACCGTCGTGCCGGAACCGTCGGTAAAAATGCCGTCCGCACGTCCTTCCAGAAGGAACGTGAGCCCCTCTGCCTGCCGCTCGGCAGAGAGAAACACCTCGGCCTGATAGTCCTCTCCGGCCGCTTTTTGCAGCTTGCGGTGGATGCGTGCACCTTCCAGTGCGCGGTCAAAGCCGGTAAAACGGCTGTCGATGCTGCCGGTGCGCAGCAGAAACTCCACCAGCTGGCGGATGGGCAGATGGATGGAGGACAAGGCGGTTCACTTCCTTTCCTTTGAAATGCTCTTTCCGTAAAAAAGCTAATCCAATTCAAACATTCTAATGCATTCTTTTGCTGCTGCATCCACCTTGCTAAAATCCACGGCCGCACGGTAGTAGGTCTCCAGCTCGTCGTGGCAGCTCTTGGCCTGTGCCATCAGGGCACTGGCCTGTTCCAGCAATTCTGCAGCGGCGCGCTCGTTGAAGCGCAGCCGTGCACGATACCCGGCCAGATTTTCCCGGTCAAGGAAGCGGCTGCAGCGCACGGCCTGCACGCCGGGCAGCTGCACCGGATGCCAGCGATTGTCCGTGAGGAAGGCAAGCTTCAGCTCCGGGATGAGGATGTGGTCGATCTTGTCATCCGGGTGCATGGCGCAGGGGCAGGTGATGAGGTGGTAGCCCCGGGTCAGGGCTTCGGCGCGGATGAGCTCCAGCAAAAGCCGCGACACTGCGCCATAATCGTCCCGGAACACGATGAACTTGCTGGCAAGTGCCTGCACGGTACCCTGATAGAATACCTCACCCTTGGGCGTGACGGCGGAGAGCAGCCGCAGCTCCTCGGTGCCGGTGCCCTCGGTGCGCGGCAGCACCCGGGCGCACAAACGCTTGACGTAGCGGCGCACCTTGTCAAAATTGGCACTGCATGCCTCGGCCCGGCGGCTGTCCAGAAGCAGACTGCCCGCCGAAGCGATATACCGCGCCGCCCGGCTGCGCAGGATGGAGTTGCGGGCAAACAGCGCTTTTACCTCGTCGGTGTGCAGATGCAGCTTTTCGGCGTCGATGGTATGATACAGGCTCACCACCACCTCATCCGCTCCCGGGGCATCCGGTTCCACCACGTGGGGCGCGGTGGCGTCCACGATGGCCCGGTGCTGCCCGGGCAGGATCACGCCGTCCAGACTGTCCGGGTCGCTGGCACAGTGGATGCGCTGGGTAAGCAGGCCGTTCTGCTCTGCAGCACGGGCCAGGCGCTTCATCAAAGTGGATTTGCCGCAGCCCGGCCCGCTTTTGATCAGGTACATCTGCATCCCGGGTTCGCGGCGCAGCGGTTCAAAGTAGCCCTTGAACCCGGCGGGTGTGGTCGCACCCAGAAAAAAATCAATGGGATCGTGCCGTGTGGTTTCCATAACTGAACACCTCTCTTTTGCTTTACAGTATGCAAAAGGGAAGGGTTTGGTTCGTTCTTACTGATAGGTATGGTCACACACCTTTTCAATGGTCTCCCGCAGGGCGGCAAAATCCTCGAAGGCAGTGGGCTTGTTCTGCGGCTGACGCAGCAGGGCAGCAGGGTGGAAGGTGCCCATGAACAGGATGCCGCCCTTCTCGATGAACTGCCCGTGCTCCTTTGTCACCGAAAAGTCCGGGCGGATCATCCGCTGCGCGGCAATGCGGCCCAGACAGACCACGATCTTTGGCCGCAGCAGACGGAACTGTTCCCGCAGCCAGGGCATGCAGGCCTCGCTCTCGGCGGGCAGCGGGTCCCGGTTCTGGGGCGGGCGGCATTTGACGATGTTGGCAATATAGCAGTTCCGGCTGCGGTCCAGATCGATGGCGAACAGATATCGATCCAGCAGCTGGCCGCTGCGGCCCACAAAAGGCAGGCCCTGTTCATCCTCGCTCTGGCCGGGGCCTTCGCCTACAAACAATACTTCGGCATTTTCAACACCCTGACCGAACACCACGTTGGTGCGGGTCTTGCACAGCTCGCAGCGTGTGCAGGCCAGACAGCCCGATCGCAAAGTTTCCCAATCCATGATGACACGATCTCCTCTTGAAACAGTATGATATTTTATTCACAAATGGAAACGCTTTTTCTCCTAAAATAATAGCACAAAAAGCTAATTTTGTCTTGAACTTTTTGCCGGGTGTGCTAGAATAAAGAAGAAAGGCATCCTTGTGTCCAACAGACGCCGGGATGCGAATATCGGAAAGTTAATTCGGAGGTAATCACAATGGCTGATATGTTTGCACCGCTGGTAGCACAGCTGAAG
>ERZ506887.1090-NODE-1090-length-14861-cov-9.741118_pt1 | contig 14861 bp, 10 predicted proteins | sample MGYA00512905_ERZ506887 | MGnify/ENA metagenome assembly ERZ506887 | reverse complement strand
GGGAGGTGCGCTTCTGGCCCTTGACCATCAGCACATCCTTGTCCAGAGAATCGCAATAGAAAAATTCCTTCCACTGGTCTGCAAGCGTTCCGCCCAGTGCGCTCATGCCTGCTTTGATCAAACCCATAGTAATTTCCTCCTGTACGTTTTATTGTTTTGCTTTCTTCTTTTTTATCATGCAGAACGATTTCGTTTGTAAAAAGGTTCTGCCTGCTCAGGGGTAAGGGTCAGATAATTGATATTATAATCATACTGCAATGCGGCACTGAACGCAAGGCATTTCTAACCGTTGCCACCTGCCTTTGCAGCTTCATTCACAAAAAAGAACACCGGAGCGTCCATAGAGACTCCGGTGTTCTGAAATAATATTTTTATGCTTGTCCCGTGCCCCAAAAGGCTTAGAACCGCCGCCATGTATCCGGCATGAACAGCACCAGCATGGGGAAGATCTCCAGACGGCCGGCCAGCATATCAAAGATGAGCACCAGCTTTGCGGGGTCTGCAAAGCAGCCGAAGTTCTGCATTGGGCCTGCCATTTCCAAGCCCGGGCCGATGTTGTTCAGGGTAGCAGCCACGGCGGTAAAGTTCGTCACCATATCAAAGCCGTTCAGGCTGATGAGGAAAAAGGAGGCCGCAAAAATAAAGATATACGCTGCAACGAACACATTGGTGGTTCGGATGGTCTCGTGGTTCAGCAGCTTGCCGTCCATGCGGGCAGGTGCCACCACCTGCGGGTGCAGGGCAGTCTTGAGCTCCTTGGCCAGAGTCTTACCCAGAATGAGGAAACGGCTCACCTTGATGCCACCGCCGGTACTACCGGCGCAGGCGCCAATGAACATGAGCATGACCAGAATCTCTTTAGAGAGGGTCGGCCACAGGTCAAAATCGCAGCTAGAGAAGCCAGTGGTGGTGATGATGGAGCCCACCTGAAAAGCGGCCTGCCGCAGCGCCTCGCCAAAGCTGTTGTACATACTATAAATATTGGCAGTGATGATACCCACTGCCACTGCGATGACCACAAAGTAGCCCCGCACCTCCTCGCTGGCAGCAGCGCGGCGGAACTTGCGCATGAGCAGCAGGAAGTAGGCGTTGAAGTTGACGCCGAACAGGATCATGAAGATGGTCACGACCCACTGGATGTAGGGCGAAAAGCTGGCAAAACTGTCGTTGCGGAAGCCGAAGCCGCCGGTGCCCGCCGTACCAAAGGCAGTGAGCATCGCCTCGAACAGGGGCATTCTGCCAACAAGCAGGAACACCAGTTCCAGCACGGTGAGGGCAAAGTAGATGCCGTACAGGATCTTAGCGGTAGACTGTACCTTGGGCACAAGCTTGTCCACCTGCGGGCCGGGGCTTTCGGCTTTCATCAGGTTGACGTGAGAGCCGCCGGTCAGCGGCAGCAGTGAGAGCAGAAACACCAGAACACCCATGCCGCCGATCCAGTGGGTGAAGCTGCGCCAGAACAGAATACCGTTGGGCAGCCCCTCTACGGCGGGCAGAATGCTGGCACCGGTGGTGGTAAAGCCGGAGACCGTCTCAAACAGGGCATCCACGGGGTTCGGGATGCAGCCGGTGAGCACAAAGGGCACCGCGCCCAGCACCGAGATGAACACCCAGCACAGCGAGGTAGCCGCAAAGCCTTCGCGCATATAGAACACCTTACTGCGGGGTTTGATGGTGTGCAGGGCGTAGCCGATGCCGGCGCTGACCGCAGCTGTGAGCAGAAACACGCCCAGCACCATCCACTCGCCATACACTAAGCTGGCGGCGGCGGGCAGCAGCAGCAACGCGCCCTCGATCATCAGCACATAGCCCAGCAGACGGAAAACGATCGCATAATTCATAGTCCGCCTCCGTCAGTGCTCCACAATATCGCGCAGATCGTGCAGACCATGCTCCAGCGTGACCACGATGACGTTATCGCCCACTTGGATCTGGTCGCCGCCGCGGGGGATCAAAATCTTGCTGCCGCGGGTAATGCAGCACAGCAGCAGGTTCTTTTTCAGGTGCAGCTGGCTCAGGGGCACACCGGTAGCGGCGCTCTCCTCGTGCACCGTAAATTCCAGTGCCTCCACGCGGTCGTCCAGTATGCGGTACAGCGTCTTGATGTTGTTGCCCGCCTCGTTTTGCAGGGCGCGGACGTACTGCACGATGTAGTCACAGGTCATGTACTTGGGGTAGACCACGCTGCCCAGATCCAACCCGGCCAGAATATCGTCAAATTCCAGACGGTTGACCTTGGTCACCAGTTTGCCGTTGGAGTGCTTTTTGGCAAACAGGGTCAGCAGCACGTTCTCTTCGTCGATGTTGGTCAGCGCCACAAAGGCCTCGGTAGATTCCAGACCCTCGGAAAGCAAAAACTCGCGGTTGGAGCCGTCCTCGTTCAAGATCTGTGCGCCGGGCAGCTGCTCTGCCAGTTCCACGCAGCGGGCGGCGTCCCGCTCCACGATGCGCACCCGCACATGGTTTTCCAACAGTTCCTGACTGAGGTAGTAGGCAATGGCACCGCCGCCAACGATGAGGGCGTTGCGCACCGGCTGCACCGGCAGATGCAGCTGCTGGAAGAAGGCGTGGGCCTTTTCCTGCGTAGCAAGGAAGGTGACCTGATCGCCCTTTTGCAGCACAAAGTTACCATTGGGGATGATGACCCCGCCCTCACGCTCCACCGCGCACACCAGAATATCGCTCTTGAGCCGGGTGGGGATCTCGCGAATGGCTACGCCGTCCAGCGCATCGGGCAGCGCAAACTTGATCAGCCGCACACGGCCGTCCGCAAAGGTATCGATCTTGCTGGCGCCGGGGAACCGCAGCAGATGGGAGATCTCCTTTGCCGCTGCCATTTCCGGGTTGATGATGGCGGAAATGCCGATCTGCTTTTTGATAAAGTCCAACTCGTGGCTGTAAGACGGGTTGCGCACGCGGGCAATACCGTGGCAGTGACCTGCCTTTTTGGCAAACATGCAGCAAAGCAGGTTCAGTTCGTCCGAGCCGGTGACCGCAATGAACACGTCCGCATCCTCAATGCCCGCCTCGGACAGGGTGGTGATGGACGAGCCATTGCCCACGATGCCCAGCACGTCGTAGCTTTCGGTCAGGTGCTCCACGCGCGCCTTGTTGGTGTCCACCACAGTCACGTTGTGGCCTTCCTCGCTGAGCTGGCGCGCCAGAGCCGTGCCGACCTTGCCGCCGCCCACCAGAATGATCTTCATAACAAGTCCTTTCTCCTTTGGCAGCCCCTTTTTCCGGGGCATGCAAGTACAGTGTAGTATACCATATCCCGATGCAAAGTTCTACCGTTTGCCCCGCAAATACAGCGAATTGCTTAAAAAGCGACAGTTCTTTTGTGCAAAAGGCCAATTTGCAGCGTGAAAGCGCAAAAAGGGACTGCCGCACAGCTTTGTGCAGCAGTCCCCTTGGAGGTTCTATAAGATTCAGTACCGCTCTACGCCGTCCTTGGTGACAAGGGCGTACACCAGCGGAGCTTCCTCCGGCTTTTCCGCGCCGTACACAAGGCCGCTGCGGTACTCGGCGGCAGCGGCTTCAAACTTGTCCGCTGCGCCGTAGAAGGTGGCAAGGCTTTCGCCCTTATGCACATAGTCGCCGCGCTTTTTGTGCAGGGTGATACCGGCGGCAAAATCCAGCGGGTCACCCTTTTTCTGGCGGCCTGCGCCCAACAGCACACTGGCAGAACCGATCTTTTCGGCATCGTTGGCCACGATGTAGCCGTCCTGTTCAGCCAGCAGTTCGTAGCTGGCGGCGGGCTGTGCAAACAGGCTGTAATCGTCCAGCACCCGGATGTCGCCGCCCTGTGCGGCAAACATTTCCTTGCACTTTTCAAAGGCAGAGCCGTCCGCAATGACAGCCTCGGCCATGGCGCGGCAGTGGGCGGCATCGCCCTTGCCCGCCAGCACCAGCATATTGGCCGCCAATTGCAGACACACCTCGGTCAGGTCTGCCGGGCCGTGGCCCTTGAGCACGTCCATACTCTCCATGACTTCCAGACTGTTGCCGATGTTGTGCCCCAGCGGGGTGTCCATATCGGTGATCATGGCAGCTACCCGGCGGCCATGGTGGGTGCCGATGGCGACCATCAGCTGCGCCAGCTCAATGCTCTGGTCAACAGTTTTCATAAAAGCACCGGTGCCGGTGGTGACGTCCAACAGAATGGCGTCCGAACCGGAGGCCAGCTTTTTGGACATGATGCTGGACGCAATCAACGGGATGCAGCTGACAGTAGCGGTAACGTCCCGCAGGGCGTACATCTTTTTATCTGCCACGGCAATGCCCTCGCTCTGGCCGATGACCGACAGACCGATCCGGTTCACCTGTGCAAAAAACTCCTCCTGCGAAAGGGCGGTCTTTGTGCCGGGCACGCTCTCCATCTTGTCGATGGTGCCGCCGGTGTGGCCGAGGCCCCGGCCGCTCATTTTGGCGATCTTCACCCCGCAGGCCGCCACGATGGGCGCAATGACCAGTGTGGTCTTATCGCCCACGCCGCCGGTGGAGTGCTTGTCCACCTTGATGCCCGGAATAGGCGAAAGGTCTACCATCACACCGCTGTGCGCCATCACATCGGTCAGCTCAGCGGTCTCCTCGTTGGTCATGCCGCGCAGATACACCGCCATCATCCATGCAGCCATCTGGTAGTCGGCCACTTCCCCGCTGACAAAGCCGTTGACAATAGCTTCCAGCTCTTCCCGGGTGTGGGTGCCGCCATCCCGTTTTTTTGCGATCAGATCATAAATACGCATCGTTTCACGCTCCTGTTCTTACTGTTTTTGGGGGCGTTTTATGCCCGGATCTCCTGCCATACGCTCTTGCCGTCCAGCGTGGAAGCGTCCACTTCCAGATACTCGCAGATGGTCTTGGCGATGGTGCCGAAGCACAGCTTGGTGCCCAGATCCGTCCCCGCCTTCACGCCCTTGCCGCAGACCAGATATGGCACATACTCGCGGGTATGGTCGGTGGTCTTGGTGTAGGAGGGGTCGCAGCCGTGGTCGGCGGTGATCATAAGCAGGTCACCCTCCCGCATTCCCGGGAGGAAATCGGCCAGAAAACGGTCGAACTCGGTGGCGGCGGCAGCGTAGCCTGCCACGTCGCGGCGGTGGCCGTAGAGCATATCAAAGTCCACCAGATTCACGAAAGCCAGACCCTCAAAATCCCGGGTCTGCAAAGCCTTGGTAAAGGCGATGCCATTGGTGTTGCCGGTGGTCTTGATCTTTTCGGTCACGCCCTCGCCGTCAAAAATATCGTAGATCTTGCCCACAGCGATCACGTCCTTACCGGCGTCTTTCAGCAGATCCAGCATGGTGGCGCGGGGCGGCTTCAGGCTCAGGTCGTGGCGGTTGGTGGTGCGGTAAAAGGTGTCGGCGCTGTTGCCAAGGAAGGGGCGGGCGATCACACGACCCACGCCGTACTTGCCCTTGAGCATTTCCCGGGCGATCTCACAGTAGCGGTACAGCTCGTGCACCGGCACCAGTTCTTCGTTGGCGGCCACCTGAAAAACGCTATCGGCGCTGGTATAGACGATGAGGGCGTTTTCCCGCATGGCCTGCTCGCCGTAGTCCTTCAGTACCTGCGTGCCGGAATAGGGCTTGTTGCACAGTACCTTATGGCCGGTTTTTTGCTCGTACTCCCGGATCAGCTCCTCCGGAAAGCCCTTGGGGAAGGTGGGCAGCGGCTCCGGGCTGACTACACCGGCGATCTCCCAGTGGCCGATGGTGGTATCCTTGCCCATGCTCTGCTCCTGTAGACGGGCAAAGGCAGCCGCCGGGGCATCCGTCTTTTCCCCTGCGGTCACGCCGTCAATGTTGAACAAGCCCAGCTTGCGCAGGTTGGGGCAATTGAAATTGGGGTGGTTCGCAATGGCACCCAAGGTGTTGGTGCCTGCATCGCCAAAGGCAGCGGCGTCCGGCTCTGCGCCAATGCCAAAGCTGTCCAGAACGATCAGAAAAACGCGTTTTTCCATAATGGTCACTCCATTTCTCCGGGGCACGCCCCGGAACAGTACTACTTTATTACCCCTATTATAAGCAAAAAGCCCCTCGGATGCAAGAGGAAGCAGCCTTGTGCGGTCTTATCAGTTTTTGCGTTTTGCAGCAGTTTTCCTCTGTCAGGCGGCACACGGAAAGCTGCGGCGTATCGTTAAAAGTTTTGCAATTCCCGCTTGGGGCAGATGCCTTGCCAAAAACTTGTATTCAAGCAAAAATTCCTCTTGCTCTCTTGCACCGGAATGATTATAATAATAGGTGGTAGAGTTTTGGGTTTTCCCACTCTGCCATACAAACCGACCCGCTGTACCGGGAGCTTTTGCTCCCATTGGTCATACACAGCAGCCTGCAGGGATGCTGTGCCGGATATAGGTAAGAGAGAGTTGACGGAGGTATATTGCATGAGAAAGACGAAAATTATTTGCACCCTTGGCCCTTCCACCGATAAGGAAGGCGTGCTGCGCGATCTGATCGCCAACGGCATGAACGTAGCCCGCTTCAATTTTTCCCACGGTTCCCACGAGGAGCATCTGGGTCGCCTTGAAAAGCTGAAGGCTCTGCGCGAGGAGCTGGGTAAGCCCGTGGCCGCACTGCTGGACACCAAGGGTCCCGAGATCCGCCTGAAGGACTTCAAGAACGGCGTTGAGAATCTGGTTGCCGGCCAGACCTTTACCCTGACCACTCGCGATGTGGAGGGCACCAACGAGATCTGCTCCATCACCTACAAGGATCTGCCCATGGACGTGGAGCCGAACGGTACCATCATGCTGGACGACGGCCTGATCAAGCTGCAGATCCAGACCGTGAACGACACCGACATCGTCTGCACCGTACTGAATAGCGGCAAGATCAAGAACAAGAAGGGCGTCAACGTGCCCGGCGTGCACCTGTCTATGCCGTATATGAGCCAGCGCGATAAGGATGACATCATCTTCGGCATCCAGCAGGGTTACGATTTCATCGCCGCCTCCTTTGTGCGCACCGCACAGGACGTGTACGATATCCGCAACCTGCTGAACCAGTACGATTCCAACATCCGCATCATTGCAAAAATCGAGAACCGCGAGGGCGTGAACAATATCGACAGCATTCTGGCTGCTGCCGATGCCGTGATGGTGGCCCGTGGCGATCTGGGCGTGGAGATCGACTTCACCGAGCTGCCCGGCATCCAGAAGACTATTATCGACCGCTCCTTCTCCTTCGGCAAGCCCATCGTCACCGCTACCCAGATGCTGGACAGCATGATCGTGAACCCCCGCCCCACCCGTGCCGAGATCTCCGACGTGGCAAATGCCATCTACGACGGCACCTCTGCCATCATGCTTTCCGGCGAGACTGCTGCCGGTGCTTATCCGGTGGATGCTCTCAAGACCATGTCTGCCATTGCTGAGCGCACCGAGCAGGAGAACCACGCCCGCTTTGTTCCTCTCACCGAGAACACCGGCAAGATCAGCGTGAGCGATGCAACTGCACACGCTGCCTGCCTGACCGCCAAGGATGTGAACGCCGCAGCCATCGTCACGGTGTCCGAGTCCGGCAACACCGCCCGTCTGCTGAGCAAGTACCGCCCGGAGCAGCCCATTATCGCCTGCGTGATGAAGGAGCAGGTACAGCGTCAGCTGGCCCTGAGCTGGGGCATCACCCCGCTGATGATGCCTCTGGCACACAGCACCGATGAGCTGATCGAAATGTCCACCTCTCTGGCCAAGGAGAACGGCTACTTGCACAACGGTGAGCTGGCGGTCGTGACCGCAGGCGTGCCCGTGGGCGTGTCCGGCACCACCAACATGATCAAGATCCACATGGTGGGCAACTGTCTGGCTACCGGCGTGGGCGTTGGCCGCGAGAATGCCGATGTGACCAGCGCCACCGGCAAGGCCTGCGTCTGCCGCACTCTGGAAGAGGTGCGTGCAAAGTTCAAGCCCGGCATGGTGCTGGTGGTCCCCGCTACCAGCAACGAAATGCTGGGCTATGTGCGCGACGCCGCCGCTCTGGTGGTGGAAGAGCCGGGCCTGAACAGCCATGCCGCCATTGCCGGCAAGGCCCTGCTCAAGCCCACCGTCGTGGGTGCTGCCGGTGCCACCAGCCACATCCGTGACGGCCTGATGGTCGCTGTGGACTGCGCGCACGGCAGCGTGCAGCGCCTGCAGGCATAAGCCAAAGGAGAAAAACTCATGGAACGCATTGCAAGCTTCTGTGTTGACCATACCAAGCTGGACCGCGGCATGTATCTGAGCCGTCAGGACGGCGATGTTCTCACCTGGGACATCCGCATGAAAAAGCCCAATCACGGCGACTACCTGACCACCGGTGCCGCCCACACGCTGGAACATCTGTTTGCCACCTATGCGCGCAACAGCGCCTTTAAAGACAGCGTGATCTACGTTGGCCCCATGGGCTGCCGCACCGGCTTCTATCTGCTCACCCGCGGCCTGACCCCCGCCGAGGCACTGGAGCTGACGGTGGAGTCCTTCCGCTTCATGGCTGGCTTTGAGGGCGCAGTGCCCGGTGCCAGCGAAGTGGAGTGCGGCAACTACCGCGATATGGACCTGCCCGCTGCCAAGGCCGAAGCTGCTGCCATGCTGCCGGTGCTGGAAGCACTGACCGGCGACGAGCTGCATTACTAAGCTATCTTCACCCTTCAAATTCATCATCATAAAAAGCGCTCTCCCAACGGGTTTCCGTTGGGAGAGCGCTTTCGTTTTATTCGGTTTTTAAAGGCTATCCAATGCCTGCCGTGCAGCACGGATGTTTGCTTCGCTGGTCTGCCACACCTCAAACTCCGAAAAGCCGGGCAGGCCCATGGGCACGCCCTCGCGCCGGAAGGTCATGCGGCTTTGCAGCACCTGTTTGCCGGAAAGGTGAAATGCCCGCACACCGGTCTGCGCGGCCAGCACCGGGATGTTCTGTGCCGAGACCCCGGCACCTGCCAGAATCTCCACATCCTTCCCTGCCCGCTCCGTCAGCTGCCGCAGCAGTGCAGCGCCCTGCGGCGCGCTGGCCGCCTGTCCGCTGGTGAGGATGGTACAAAGGCCCATCTCCCGGGCTGTTTCCAGCGCAGCAAAGGGGTCCGCGCAGACGTCAAAAGCGCGGTGCAGGGTACACGCCACCGGACGGCCCGCCTTCTCTGCTGCCTTGCGTGCCGCCGCATAGATGGGCCGCATGGCTCCTGCATCCAGCGCACCCTCCGGGGTCAGCACACCGGTCACGATACCGTCTGCCCCGGCTTCCACCAGCTCTGCAGCCAGCTGTTCCATCTGGGCAAGCTCATAGCTGTCATAGCAGAAATCGCCAAAGCGGGGCCGCAGCAGCGCCCGCACCGGCAGGCCGGTCTCTGCCTTGACCTGCTGCACCAGCGTCAGGCTGGGCGTTGTGCCGCCAACGATGAGGTCGGCACACAGTTCCAGCCGGTCGGCACCGCCGCGCTTTGCCGCCAGCGCACTGGCGGTGCTGTCCACACATACTTCCAGAACAGAACGCATGATAATTCCTCCTTTTTTGCCGGATGGCTCTCCGGTGCTTTGTTTTATTCTACCACATTTTTCCGGTTTGTAAAATTATTTTATTGTGCTCCGGCGATGCGGCAGAAAAAAGGCTGCGGCCCGGGTCTTATCCCTGCCGCAGCCTTTGTTGTTTTTGTTCAGATCAGGCCAAGCGCCTTGAATTCCTTTGCAATGCCGTCCTCATATACCGAGGGCGCAATGCGGTCACAGCGCTTTTTCAGTGTTTCAGAGCCATTGGCCATGCACACGCTGATGCCTGCCACATCGGTCATCTGCAGATCGTTATCGCTGTCGCCAAAGCCAATGGTATCTGCCAGCGTACAGCCCAGATGGTCACAGATGGCCTTGATGCCGGTGCCCTTATCAAATTTGCGGTTGATGAGCTCACCATTCACAGAGCCATCGGTCAGGCTGTCCAGCTTGCTCTCGCAGAACACGAACTGATCCGCATAGAGCCGCTTTGCCTCGGCAAGGTCGCTTTCGTGGTCGGCAATGAATACGATCTTATACAGCGGCTCTCCTTTGTAATCGGAAAGCGGCAGCATGGACATGCCCTCTTCCATGGCTTTGCGCCAGCGTTCTGCTTCGCTGTTCAGCGGTGCGCCGTTCTTTTGATGGATAAAGCTCCACCTTTGGGTCATTTTGACACCGCCAAAAGTGTCATCCCGGGCTTCCAGCGTGCACTCCACGCCATGGCGTTCCAGCGCCGCGCGCACGCCTTCGGCCTGCTGCGGCTCCATGGGGATATCCACCAGAGTCTTGCCATCGCACAGCACATAACCGCCTGCACTGCATACCGCGCCCGCAAAGCAGCTGTGGCGCAGCAGCGGCTCGGTCATGCGGTGGTTGCGGCCGGTGCACAAAAACAGCCTGTGCCCGTTTGCTTTGGCGCAGTCCAGTGCGGCCAGTGTGCTTTCCGGGATCAGCATATCCCCCGGCGGCAGCAAGGTACCGTCAATATCCAGAAAAATCAATTTATGATCCATGTCATCCTTCCCCTCTGTTTACAGAGAACCGCGCTCCACTACCTGATACCCCAGCGTCACCTGACGCACCGGGCCGCCATATTCCTTCTCTTCCAGCATCTGCAGCAGAATCCGGGCGGCTTCCTGCCCCACCTGCTTCTGATAAAACCGCACCGTGGCCAGACCTGGATCGGTCACACTGCCCGCCCAGCTGTCGCCAATGCCGGCAAGGCCCACATCCCGTCCGATCTGCCGTCCTGCCTGCTTGAGCGCATGCATGGCGCCAAAGGCCACCGTATCGGTCACGCAGACCACACCATCCAGAAACGGGCAGCGGGTCAGCAGCTCCTGCATACAGCGCTGCCCCTCTTCCACGGTGAATGCATTGCAGCAGATGCGGGGCAGCTGGTCGCCGTCCAGCCCTGCGTCCCTCAAGGCATCCTGCACGCCTTCCCGGCGCTGGATGCCGGTGGCATCGTCCCGTTCGGAGCCGCCAATGTAAACGATCCTTCTGCGGCCATGCTCCAGCATCCGCTGGGTCAGCTCCCGGGCGGCGGTATGGTCATCGTTGTACACGCAGGCCACGTCCGGAAAACGCTGGCCTGTGACCACCACCGGTACACTGCAGTTTTTCAGCGCCTGTGCCAGCTGAGGGGTATAGTAGCTGCCCAGCAGGATAATGCCCGCCACGTGGTTGCGCTGCATGGCATTCAGATAGCCCAGCTCCCGCTGGGCGTCCAGCTCGGTGTTTCCCAGCAGCAGCAGATAGTTTCTGGCATCCAGCTCACTGGCGATCCCGGCGGTGAGCTGCCCGACCGACTGGGAGCCGATGCTGGGGGCGATCACGCCAATCTGATTCACTTTGCCGGTGCGCAGGGTCTGAGCGGTCGTATCGGGGCGGTAGCCGGTCTTCTCCACGACCTCCCGGATGATGGCACGCTTCTGCTCGCTCAGAGGCCCGCCGTTCAGGTAACGGCTGACAGCCGCACTGGACACGCCAGCCATTTTTGCAATATCACTGATGGTCATATTCGCGGTACTTCCCTCTTTTGAGGTGCATTGTTGTGTGTAAACGTTTTCATGCTTATTATAAACCGCTTTCACCCATCCTGCAAGATGTGCTTTTTCCGGTTTATCCCGGAATGCGATTTGTTTTTTTATTGACCGTGCACAAAAGACAGCCTTTTCTCCCGGCAAAAAACGACCATTTTCTCAAAGCAGATGTGTCACACTGCACCCATGCTCCAGGCACGCACCAGCAGCCCCAGCACCAGCGCCGCCAGCAGCACGATCATGACTGTCTGATTGCCGGAATTTTTCCGTTTCTTTTTACAATTTGTATTTTTGCGGTTCTTTGCAGAGCTGCTGCGGCCGGAATTGCCGTGCGCTGCCGTTCTCTTGCCGGAAGAGCGGCTGCTGCCCGTTTTGCGGCTCTGGGACTGCCTTGTGCTCTGGCGGGATGTACTGCGGGCGGCAGGCTTTTCTTCAGCCGGTGCACGGCTGGATGCAACAGGCTCCTTTGCCCCGCAGCGGGACAAAAACTCCTCTGCCTGACGGTAATAGCGGGCCAGATCGTTTTCCCGGAAGGCCGTGCCCGCATAGGCATCCTCCAGACATTCGATGGCTTCGTTGAACAGGATCGCCGCCTGCGCCGCGTCGGTCTGGTCGGTGGCGTGGGCTGCTTCGTTGCGGGCCGTGCGCACGGTGTTGCAGGCGCGGCGGGCCGCACCCGGGCTGCTGGTGTTTCCCAGCAGATCCAGAGGCTTTTCCGCATCCTTTTCCGGGTCCAGCAGCACACGCATACAGATGGTGGTGTCCAGCTGCTGCCAGCTGCTCTTGCCGGAAAGATCCGGCATCCGGTCATAGTAGTCCGGGCTTTCCTGCTGGCGCTGGGCAATATGGTCAAGCAATGCGCCCAGACTGTTGGAGCCGGGCTTGTGCTCCCAGTGCCAGCGCAGCAGGCGGCGGCTGATCTCATCGCAGGCGGTCTTGATCTCAAAAGCGGCCTGTAAGGCTTCTTCCGGCATAGTCGGGTTCTCCCTTCTGATATGCAAAAAAGCGGAGAAGGCAGATCAGCCCTCTCCGCTGCTGTTTGTGTTTACAGTACGAACTGATAGTACACGAAGCCGCACAGCGCCACAGCCGCGCAGATGATGGCAGTGATGGGCGGCACCCAGCGGATCAGCGTTTCTGCCACGCTGTCGCGCTCGTCCTCGTACTCCTCATTGTCCTCATAATCAGGCTCCGGCTGTTGGGCCGCCGGCTGTGCACGGCGGGAGGCGGCAGGCATCACACGGGTGCCTTCCTCTGCCTGTGCACGCGCTGCCCTGTCCGGGAACTGTTCCCGCATTCCGTCATCCAGCATACGGGTCGGCTCTGCAGCAGGCTCCTGCGGCTGCGGGCGGCGCGGTGCGCCCATGATGCGGGTGGGCTCCTCCTGTGCCGGCTGCACAGGGGCGGCTCCCATGATACGGGTCGGCTCTTCCTGTTCCGGCTGCGGCGCCAGAGGAGTCTCCAGCTCCGGCTCGGTCTGGGCAGGCTGTTCCGGCTGCAGCAGGGTGTTCAGCGCGTTCTGCAGCAGGATGCGGTCACAGCCGCACTCCGAGCAGTAAACAGTGTCTTCTTCCTTGGGATGGAACGCACCGCAGGCGCAGTACCAGCCGTTTTCAAACACCTGAGGCTGATACTTCAGTTCCGGGCGGTTCATGCGGACCTCCAGCGCCTTTTCCAGCTCTGCGGACAGGCGCTTGGGGGCAGGCAGGCGCACGCGCTTGATGGCATCCAGATGCACCACCCGCTTGCCGTTGTACACATTGCACAGCGAAACATCCACGCTGGTGATCGCCTTGGAGGTAACGAACACGGCATCATCCATGCCAAACATTTCGCCGGGCTTCACTTCCAGATCGCGGTACTCGAACCGGTCTTCGCACAGGATCACACCGTCTACGCCCTTGCACTTGAAGTGGATCTCCAGCGCAGTCAACGTCACCTTGGAAATGTTCTTGAAGGTCAGGCAGACCGCGTGCTCACCGCTGACATCCCCCTTGAGCAGCTCCACGCAGACGAACTGCACCGGACTGCCGGGGGTGTAATAGTTTGCGCGGGTCCGTGCGACCGGGTTAAAATTTTCCTCCACGACACTCGCTCCTTTCCATTTGGATCAAATCAGTTCTGCGGGTCCTGTGCATCCGGCGTTTCCGGTGCAGCGGTCTCCGACAGCGGCTGGGCCGTTTCGGCCTGTTCGGCAGGCTCCGCAGCTTCTGCAGGCTGCGCCTGCTCTGCGGTCTCGGCCGGTGCAGCCTGCACGGTCTGCTCCGGCTCATCCCCTTCACGCGGGGGCAGGGTGCCGCCGGCCATGATGGTGTTGAACTCCTGCTCATTGAGCTTTTCGCGTTCCATCAGAGCCTTTGCCAGCGCATGCAGCTGATCGATATGCTCGGTCAGGGTGCGGCGGCAGGTCTCGTAGGCTTCGTCGATGATATCCCGCATCTCGCCGTCGATCTCGGCAGCAGTGGTCTCGCTGTAGCCCTTGCCCTGACCCAGATCGCGGCCCAGGAAGGTCTCCTCCTGCGAGGTGCCGTACACCACAGGGCCGAGCCGCTCCGAGAAGCCGTACTTGGTGATCATCTGGCGGGCAATGTTGGTAGCCTGCTGCAGATCATTGGAAGCACCGGTGGAGATATCCTCCAAAATCAGCTGTTCGGCCACGCGGCCGCCCAGACTGGAAACGATATCCTCGAACATTTCGCCCTTGGTCACATAGCTGCGGTCTTTCTCGGGCAGATACATCGTGTAGCCGCCGGCCTGACCGCGGGGGATAATGGTGATCTCGTGCACACGGGGATGATGCTTGCAGTAGAAGCCCGCCACCGCGTGGCCTGCCTCATGGTAAGCAGTCAGCTTCTTTTCCTCGGGGGTCACAACACGGCTCTTCTTTTCGGGGCCGGCCATGACCTTCATGGAAGCTTCCTCGATATCCTCCATGGTAATGGCCTTGCGATTGCGGCGTGCAGCCAGCAGGGCTGCTTCGTTGACAAGGTTCTCAAGGTCTGCGCCCGCAAAGCCTGCGGTGCGCTGTGCAATGACCCTGAGCGAGACATCCGGGGCCAGCGGTTTCTTTTTGGTGTGGACCTTGAGGATCTCCTCACGGCCCTTGACATCCGGCAGGCCCACATAGACCTGACGGTCAAAGCGGCCCGGACGCAGCAGAGCCTTATCCAGAATGTCGGCGCGGTTGGTGGCCGCCATGACGATGATGCCGTCGTTGGCCTCAAAGCCGTCCATTTCCACCAGCAGCTGGTTCAGGGTCTGCTCGCGTTCATCGTGGCCGCCGCCCAGACCGGCACCACGCTGACGGCCCACAGCATCGATCTCATCAATGAAGATGATGCAGGGCATGGACT